>Ga0268280_1001130_pt1 | contig 18816 bp, 23 predicted proteins | sample saktaG_9_FD_190139 | JGI IMG/M metagenome (GOLD analysis project Ga0268280, IMG submission 190139) | Saline water microbial communities from Sakinaw Lake, British Columbia, Canada - sak_2011_5_24_40m | ecosystem: Environmental > Aquatic > Non-marine Saline and Alkaline > Saline ... | reverse complement strand
ATTCTTTTATCGACTAGTATAATTACTCCATCTGTGCAGACCATTGCTAAGCTTGCTGAACCTAATCTGACTGTCTTCTCTGCATACTCGACTTGCAAGAGTCTTCCCTCTGGACTGAATAGAGTTGCTGTCCGATCATAGCCCATTGCTTGGTGTGCTGATTCCATTTCCATTTTTTATGTTTTTCTCCCTTTTATAAATATATAAAACTGGGTGATTTATAAAGCTTATGGATTGGTGATTCAGGCATAAAATAGTTCTAAAATTGCTCTAAAAGAAAGTTATTTAAAACAAAATTCCTTATTATGAGATGAAAAAGAGGATGATTAGAAGTTTAATGTCATTGAAAAAAAGCAGAAGGGGTTCTATTGAGATGTCGTTTCAGTTCATCTTCTCTATCATACTTGTTGTTGTCGTGCTTTTTGTCGGATTTTATGTGATAAAGATGTTCCTTGACAGAGCCGAGCAGATCAAATTCCTTGATTTTTCATCTAGGCTGAAGAGCGAACAAGGAGTCTGGGGCGTTTGGACTCAAGAGGAAGCAAGCCAAGTATTTTCTGCTCAGGTCAATAGTAATGTTAAGTATGTTTGTTTTGCAAATATTGCGAATTGCCAGCAAGGTTCGGGAGTTCCAAGTAATTTTTGCACGAATATAAGTCGGATGTATTCTGGAAAGAACTATAATGTATTTTTTTATCCCTTTGGCATAGCTGAAAAGTATCATGCAAAAAGTGCTGTCGCTGTCTACTGCAATGCTGACAACGAGCCACAGAAAAAATGCATTGAAATCCCAAAAACCCCGATTTGCATCAAGGCTAAGACTGTTGAGGGGCAGTGGAAAATCAAGATGAGGCTGTCGAAACAAAATGAGACGAGCCTTGTTGAGATAAGTGCTGCTTAGGAGAGAAAATAAAGTTAAATTAAAAAAGTTTGCGCAGCACAAAATTGTCTGTTTCAGCAGAGTGCTGCAAGATTAAGTTAAATTCCTTTGATAAAACTAGATATAAAAAATGAAGAGAATAGGTAAGAAAGGTTTTATTGAATTCGGCTGGATATTTGCCCTAATCGTCGGTGCCTTAATTTTGTTCTTTGCTTTTTATTTTATAGGAACCAAGATGAATGAGAGCAAGACAGGCCAGGGTCTTGTTGCAGAAAATACCCTGGATATATTGTTGAATCCCTTTTCATCTTTTGGAGGTCTAGGAGCTACGTCAAGCAAAGAAGTAACTTTGCAAAAAAAAGAGAGATTTAATTTTTCATGTAATTTAGATATGGGCTTTGGTTACGATTCTATTTTAAGCGCAACAAATCCTGGAGTTAGGATGGCTCCTAAAAAAGTTTATGATAAGTATATTTTCACGGAGAGTTCTATTTACAGTAAGAATTTGCAGGTCATAAGCAAGCCTTTTAACATGCCCTGGAGAGTTGCAGACTTGATTTATTTGTTCTCGAGAGATAGGGCATATTGTTTTGTGGGAATGACTGGATCAACAATAGAAGAAGAATTTGGGGCAGGTACAACAGGGATGAATATTTCTAACTTCAAATTTAAGGACACTAAGGCAGATTGCGGTAATTCTATAACTGTCTGCTATGGGTCTGGCTGCGATATAGTTATTGATTTTGAGTATAGTCGAGTTGTCAAAGGAACAAGAGAATTCCCTTTTATAGATGATTCTACAATGTACGCGGCTATTTTTTCAAGCTATGATATCTACGCGTGTAATATGAAAAGAGTTGCTCAAAGAATTAGATATGAAACTGAAGTCTATAGAAATAAAGCTAGGGCATTGGGGGTCAAAGGATGTTCTTCGATATTCAGTTTAGAGGCTCTTGATCAATCTGCTAACCAAGTAATAAACTCTCGGACAAGTGCCGAACTAGCAAGTAGCATCTACACTTTGAGAGCTGCAGCCGACGCTTTAAATTCACAAAATATGGGCGCGGATTGTTCATTATATTGAGGCGATAATATGAAAAATAATTTAACAAAATTAAAATTGAGAAAGAAAGGGCAGTTGAAAATTCAGGAGATGGCTTTTGTTTTGTTGGGGGTTATTTTTCTCTTTGCGCTTATTTTGCTGTTTTATGTTTCTTTCCAGTACAGGAGCTGGCAAAAAGTTGCTGTTCAGAGCGAGGAGGCAAGGGCAATAACTCTGCTCGAGGTTGTTGCTTCAATGCCTGAATTTAGATGCTCTTCTAGTTTTAGCTCGGCTTCAGAGGCAGTTTGTATAGATATAGATAAGTTAGAGTATTTTAATAAGACAAGGAGTATCAGGGATAAGTACTCCGTGCTCTGGGAGAGTTCTCAAGCCGCTGGTGTCGAAGTTCAGGAAATTTATCCTGATAAAAAGACATATACTATTTACTCAAAATCAGGATTCCAAGGATCTAGTAAGACCTATTCAACATACAGTGCTATATGCAATCAGGAGTATGGGGAGCTTATCTGCAAGATTGCGAAAATAAAAATTAAAATGATTATGCCTGAATCAAAATAAAAAAGGAAAAATCAAAAATGAGAATTGGAAATAAAAAGGGACAGGAAGAGTCAATGGGTTTTGTTGTAATTATTATGCTCGTTCTAGTTGTGGGAATAGTCTTCCTTGGTTTCTCTCTAAGGCAAAATAAAACTGTTGTTCAGCAGCAGCAAGAGCTTTCTGACATGACTTGGGCAGTCTTATCATATACTACAAATTGCACTATCTCTGGAGAGGCAAGGAGCATATGGGACTTATCTAAAGACTGCGATGTAAGGCCAAGCCAGGCCTGTGATGTAGGAGACGATGATGTCTGTGCTGCCTTGAATAAGACCCTTTACAGGGTCTTGACCAGCATAATTGGAACTAATGCAAGCATAACTAACAGGTATGTCCATGCTTATGAGTTTAGTATAGCTACTGGTTCAGGAAAGACTAGTGTCAAACAGGGCAATAGAACAGGGAACTACTTTACTTACTTAACTTTTATCCCAAGGGATATCAATGTTACAGCTAAGTTCTATTACTCTTAATTCTCGGTTATGGTCGGGGGTTTAGAATTCTATTGAAAAGACTATCTTGTCAAGATTAAGGATGGGCTTTGAACAAAGGCGATTTTTGACTCTTTCGTGCTTCATGGTTATGATCTCAAGGCTTTCCAAGAGTCTTAGGTCTTGTCTGACTGCCTTAAAGTTTCGGCCAAGGACCTTGGCAAGTTCATAGATGGACTTTGGCTTTTTTTCCTTTATGGCATAGATTATCTTGATTTTTTCTTTGTTCAGTAGCTGTTTTGCCCTGCTTATCTGGATGAGATGGGCGGCCATTTTTATCTTTTCTCCATGCTCAGGATTAAGGGTATCTTGTCTTATCCCAAAAGGGATGATAGGTTTGATTAAAACATCAAAAACATTCTTGTCTTCACTAAGCTTGATGATTATGTTCTTTATTCTCTTCTCCCCTTTTCTTGTTGGTCTTGCCATATTAGATTTGTCGTCGGTATATTATTATTTATCCGTTGATTATTCTCTTTTTATATACTTAAGTATATATTAAGGTAATATATGTATAAAAATATACCCTATTTAAATCTTGTTCTTTCTAGACCTTAAAATTTCCAAAATATCAAGTAACTTCAAAATAATAACATAAGCTTTTTAAAGCAAGGGTTGAAAAAAGGGGAGGAATAGGGGGTTTTCCGAAAGCTTTAAAAATAGACTGTTCTTTTGGCTTTTGAGCAACTGTGTGTTGCTTACTAATCACGTATAGTGATTAGTAGCCCATAATTATCGGCATTGCCGGTAAGGGCCAATTAGAAATGTTTGAAAGGAGGTTAAAAAATGAAACTATTGAAAAAGATTGCACCTTTTGCAATCTCGACTTTGATGATCGGAGCAAGCATGGCAGGAGCAGTCGCTCTAAATATTGCCGATTGGAAAACCCAGTTCTCAAACACCAACACTGCTGTTGTTGTAGGTACTGGAGTTACTGACGCAGGTGATATTGCTGGAGCTTTAACTGCTGCAAAAGCCGTCGGCATCGATACAGCATCAAGTACAGTTACAGGTGAGAGCTATCAATTCCAAAAGACAAGCGACAAGCTTAATATTGGAAACCTATTGAGTGACATAAGATCTTCCTTAACAAAAGATCAAATGCCTACAACTTTAGCGGATGGAGTCTATAAAGACGCCTCAAGTTCTGAATATGAATACACCCAGAAAATAACAATGGGAACTGCATTAAGAATAATGCAATTCGCAGATAACGACTACAATGACAAAGCACCAACTTTGGGTATTAATTTAACTGATGACCAGCATATTATGAACTACACCTTGAGTTTTACAGATAAACCTGATTTCACAGCCGCAGCATTAGAGACAACAACTATTGATATGCTAGGTAAGACCTATTATATCAGTGATATTGATACATCAAACAATATCATAACACTGTTGGATTCTAGTACTTCTGGAATCGTGAAAGAAGGAGAGACTATTACAATCGGTGGAGAAGCGATAACTCTCTACTTTGTAAGCAGTACACCAACTGTGAAATTAAAGATAGGGGACACCATAACGAACTCGATGGCTGCCGGAGCAACATATAAGTTATCTAATGGCAATTACATTGGTGTAAAAGACATCATGTATGTTGCAAGAGATACTGGATCTAGCAGTGCTGAATTGACTGTTGGAACTGGTAAGATAAAAGTCTATGATAACTATACATCTGTTAAAATCAACGAGAAAACCGTTGAGGGTCTAAAGAGCGACATTGGTCTAAGTGGCGCTGATTTATCCACCATAACATTTGCATGGGATCTTGAGGATGAAGCTTATGTAACCCCGGACTCTTCAGCTCTTTTACCAGGTTTAGAAGCCGTTAAGTTAATGATGACTGGAATGGCCTTCCCAACCGGAGAAGAAATTAAGGTTGAAGCTGGTTCAAGTGATGTAGCATCTATTACAATTCCATTCAAGGATGGAACAAAAGAAGTAGATTTACTACACTCGAACACAACAAACTTTAATGCTATTGGAGGAGATACTGATGAGATACTTGTTACAACCAGAGAAAGATATCTGGCTTTCAACAAGGCTGCTAATGCAAAGTACTTCATAGCATCATACCAAGGAACTACAGACGCTGAATCATATCTAATTTCAGCATCATTCAACAATGTTGATGACAAAGTCACTTTGAAGAATGAAGTCACTGGAAGTGATATCTGTACTATTGCGACAGACGGAGAATGTAGTCTAGGACAAGTTGACTTAACAGCTATCACTGTAAGTGATAACTACGTTAATTTAAGTATCAACTCTGGTGGACACTTTGATAGAGTGTTTACATCTAAGGGAGGAATGTTCTTCTTGCCAATTAACGCAACTGGCGTTGGGCATGGAAACATTAACTTGACTGAGACACCAACTGCTGGCGGTCCAACTTGGGTGCTTGAAATGTGGGATCAAAACAAAGACCAAACTACGCAGAGCGATTCTTCATTGAACATAACATTCGGTCATAACAGTGACCACGATGTACATGTGAGTGCTATTACAGGCGCTATAAACACATATGGCTTTGAAGAAAAAGACAAATACTATCTTGGTTACGTACCATCTGACTTAGCCACAAAGGTTGAGTGGGATAAGACCGGAAACCAATACGATGCCAAAATCACCTACTATGGTGAAGAGGTATATGGTAATGTCTTTGTAGCTGCTTCAGGAGCATCTGGCGGTTCAACATCATGGACACCAGTACAAGACAGTGAAACTGACAAATATGTCAGCAAAAACATTGTCGTTATTGGAGGTACAGCTGTTAACAAAGTAGCCAGAAAGATGCTAGGTCTTGACGAGGCAACTCCCGTCTACGGAACTGAATCTGGATGGGCAGACAACACAGGCGTAACTGCTGCGGGCAAAGGTATATTGTGGATGAAAACATCACCTTATACTGAAGGCACAGGCAAGTATGCATTGTTAGTTGCTGGCTGGACAGGAACAGACACCGAGAAATCAGCAAACTACCTTCAATTGAAGGCAAGTACAGCTGCAAAGGAGAAAGTCGTGATTGATACCAACGCATTGGTAGAAGCGAGTTAAGCTTAGGTGCAAAACAAAACTTTTTTTTTATTTTTTCTTTTTTTTTATTTTTTCTTTTTTTTAACTACTAGCTTTAGCTCTGAAAAAAGAAAAAATAAGGTTTAGTCTTTGTTTGCATGAAAAACAAGATTCTTCCTGATTTTAGAGAAAGTATTAAAAGGGCGTGCCTCGTTATATGAAATGGAAAAAAAGGTTGAAAATAAAGAATATAAAAAAACAATAATTACTGCTAAAATCTCTGCATTAACTCTTTTAGCAATTTCTCTTGCTTATTTTTTAGTAAATCTTATTTGGAATTTTGAAGGAAATTTGATTCTTTTACAAAAAATTGAATTGATATCATTTATCCCGATAATCATTCTTTTATTTTTTATGTTTAGGGGGTTAATAGCAATTGCCAACAAGAAAAAGTTAAAGCTGTTAAAAAATATTTTAGGTATATCTTTGATATGTTTTATACTTTACCAATTAGTTTATGTTCTTTTTTTATGGAATCTTAACAGCATGGCTATCTTATCAGTTTTTATAGTTATTCTTTTTTTAACAGGGATAGCATATATTGCCCTAGGACTCTCTTTTTTTCAATTAGAAAAAATTTATGGCAAAAAGGTAATTTGGCTTATTGCAATTTATGTATTAAACGGAATTTTCTTTTTATTATTTCGGATGCTACTCTCCAGCCCAATTTTAATTAAGATAATAGGCATAACTTCGGATATAACCTTAATGATTAGTTACGTCCTTCTTATTATAATGTTTGATAAATTTAAAAAAGTTAATAATATCAGAAAAGATTAGATTCATCTTAATAATTAAATAAAAAGGAGGTTAAAAAATGGAATCTAAGATAGGATTTATACTCGCCCTGATTGGTGGAATCCTGAGTTTTATAATGGGAATCTTTTGGGTTGTTATTGTCTTGGCAGGAAAATCATTCTGGGGCATGGATGTACTAAAAGCCGCATCAAGCGGAGCATCATGGTTTCTTGGTGTCTGGATTATAGTTGCAGTATGCTACATCGTCTCTGGAATTGTCTCGGTTATAGCTGCATTTATGATAAAAAATCCAAAGAAAGTCAAGACTGGAGGAATTTTAGCATTAATCTTTGGGATAATTGGGAGCAATATTTTGACAATCATTGGGGGGATTATGGGATTAGTTGCGGCAGGCAAATAATTTTTTTTTCTTTTTTTTTCTTAGCCTAGTTCGTACTAGTGGATTTTAAGAAATCATTCTAAAAGTGCAATTTGATTCAGATATCTTTTTAAAAGGGTTTTTCTTATCTTTTAAATGAAAAGTCTTGATACAAGGTCTGAACATCAGAAGAAACAGAGAACTAGGAAGCTTATTATATTTATTATTGCAGGGATTATAATTGCTTTGATGATTCTTAGTACGCTTGGCTATGTGCTGGTTGACAGGAGTGGTCAAGAGAACCAAAATAGCGGCAATACTTATAACGGATTCAAGTTCTCAGACAGTGTAAATGGCTGGCAGACAATAGTGGGAACAAATACCCTGACCACGAGCTATCTGCCCCGGGAAGTAATGGAATTCAATGGAACAGGCGTCTCAAGTTCAGATTTATATGGTTTTACAGGAAAGATTGTGTATATTGCGATTTCAGATGATCAGGGAGGATATGCTTCTGCTGATCTCTATAATAATTTGAATTTAGTGGCCACAAGAGTTCAGTTTGCATGCCCTGTTGATAGGGAGAATTCAAGTTTTTGTCAAGATAAAAATCTCCCAATCAAGAGCTGTGATGATGCAACTCTTGATTCAAAAATAGTCTTATTCAGCAATGAAACAAAAGCAGGTTACGAATATAAGAACAGCTGCTTGATAATTTCTGGAGAGGGAAGTGAGATAATTAAGGCGAGCGATAATTTTATATATAAACTATTTGGAGTAATGTGATGGAAGAAGATAATAACGAAAAGGATACGAGTGTTCAAGATGAAGAGACCGAAGATAGTGAGGAGAGTGATGAGAACTATGAACCTAATTATGAAAGTGATGTAGAGGGAAAAGAGACTCAAGAAGAATCTGCAGAAGCTCAAGAAGAAGAGGAAGAGGAAGAAGAGGGGGAAGAGGAGGAAATTGGGGAGAAAGAAGAAGTTCAAGAAGCGAAAGAAATTCAAGAAACCCCGGTATCAAATTCACCAAATCCTGTTGAAGAGAAGAAAGAAGAAAAAAAAGAAGAGAAAAAGGAGAAGAGGCCGATTAAAAAAAGCACAATCGGATGGATAATCTTTGGTATACTTATTTTATTGGTAATTATTGGAATTATCTTCTTGTTCTTTGTTGGTGATAAACATAAAGAAACAACTTTTGTGTATAATGGTTTTACTTTTAAGAAAACCCCTTTTGGAAATGATTTTGTTTATGAAACTCCTTTGACTCTTATCAAGGATGGCGTGCCTTTTGACTATACTTTCAAATTCAGGACTGATCCGAGAGTTCTTGGGTTGATACCTGCAAATATCTCTAGAGTTTCTACAATGAGCTACTTTTCATTTACTCCAGATAGTGTGAATTGTTCAGGGGCTGCGTTAGTCGCGACATTTCAGATTGGACAGTTCTTGGATGCCATGGGCATTGATGTTCAGCCTGCTGTGACTGAGAATTTTTCAGGAAATAATATAACTGTTGTCAATTGTTCGAATGCTCTCTTATTTGGTGCAATACTTTTGAAGCCTTTCTCAAGTCAAACAAGAATATATGTTGATGAACAAAATCCTAATTGCGTTGTTCTAGAGGCCGAGAATTGTAGCGTTATAGAGGTTAGTGAGAGATATATCTTGGCAGTGATGGAAGCGTACAAGAAGCCTGACAAGTTTGCAGGTCTTATTGAGAATTTTTCTAAGTAATTGTAATTCCTAAAAAGTTATGATTTATTGGTTTTAGTATTTCATGTTAATGCGAAAGCTTTATAAGCGAAAGGAGTGATAAGTTAAAACTCAAAAGTTTAAATTGAGATAAAAAAAGAGGTTTATAAGAAAATGAGTGAAGTATTAACTGGAAGAATTGAAGCACAACCGAGATGGATTGGTGCAATGTCAAGATTATTTGGTAAGCCTGCAACAAGAAATTCTGATAGAGTTAAAGATGCAGCAGCTCCTAGCGTAGAGGAACAACTAACCGATAAATTGAAAGGATATCTACGGCAAATGGATCGTGCGTTAGATTGGCAAGCAGGGTTTTGGTTTGGGCCTTATATGGACCGAGCAGGAAAGTTGCTGAATGAACCCGCAGTTATAGCTGTTTCACAATATGATTTGTTAAGAACAGAGTTTGATGCGAAGGTTAAACTGGCAAAATACGAGCGACTGATATAGAAACAGAAGGTTTGGATTATTCTTTGAGAGCATAACAGAAAGCTTTAAATTTCTCTTTAGGTATGGGTATTCGTGCCGACGTGGGAGAAGGGGTTAAAGAAAAAGGTTGACTTAAGGTCTTTCAATCTCCAAAAGCGAATATATTTAAATACTTGTTTTCTTTAAATAGAAAAGAAGAAAATGGCACAATTGATCTCAATTAAAGATATGAGTCGTGATATGAAAATAGCTTTACTAAAAGAGCTTGGACATTTTTCTGACGGTGTTTTTGTTCTAGACAAGGAGGGGAATAAACATGTAGACAAATATATAAAAGAACCTGTCAAAGTTGAGAATATGTTTATCTATCCAGGAAGTGTAATAATCTTAGATAATAACCCCCTGAGTATATCCTCCTTTTTAGAGGAGTATGGGGATGTCTTTGGATAATCCTGATCCATTGGAGAATGTTGCCAAAGGAGCAACGGAAGGAGCTCTCAATTATCTTGGTATGAGTCTAAAAACTTTGGTAAAAAAGTTTTTGGATAAGGATTTCTCTTTTACAGAGGATGAGGAAGTCATAAACTTAGCCAAAAAGCAAAGAAAAAAAGCTGAGTGGGATTTATTCAAAACTTATGTAAAAGATGGTAAGTTGCATATATTGTTTCAAATGGGGTTAACTTTAAGAGATTTAGAAAAAGATGGAAAAGACCTCGTATCTCTAAAAAATAAAATACGTACTAAATATAAAAGAGAAGGGCTTCATGTAGCCTATTTTGTTCAAAACGGATTATTCGGAAAATTGATTGCGAACATTATCGGAAGGTTTCAAACAACAGAGGAGATAAAATCAGAGATTGAAAATATCTTGGGAAATATTGATAAAAATGTAGAGTTCATTGATCAGTATGATAACGAAAAGCAGACATCTGATGAAATAGTTACTAAAGTAAGAGCACATTCGCCAGAAACTTTTATTATTTCTAGTGTTGGTTCTGCAATTGATGTATGTGTAAAAATTAAAGAGAATGTTATGGGGAGAATTTCTGAGAATTATACTTGTGAAGTTTATGAAGATGAAGACAAAAACAAGAGAATTTATTTTTTAAATAGGAAAAATATCTAAACTTTTTTATAAAGTAAGATAGCCAAGACAGGAAAAACGTAGTTAATCCCTTCCCGTTACTTATATTCATTTCCCATAACTGCTATTACTCTGTTTTCTCACTCAAGCTATCTAAAAGAAAAAGATTTAAATCCTTGGAGGAGATAGAAAAATATGCCTAATCTAAATGTCCATTGTAGAATTAGTGAAATAAGGACCGGTAAAGAATTTAGAGAATTACATTCTTGGATAGATGAAGGAACGAAATACCTAAAACATAACCACAGATTAGAAAGGCACTTTTTTATAGAAGAATACAAGGATTTTGTAAAAGAAAAATGGGGAGAAAAAGCAGTTGTTGAATGGCTTTTTCATATAGCCCTAGATAATTTAGAAACTGCGAATAAATTTGCTCTTAACATATATAGCAAAACATTTGAAGAAATTTCAGTGTCTTTTGATGATAAGGAGATTTCTGCTTGTAAATTTATAAAAAAGTTTCCAAATTCTAGTAAAATTTGTGAAATAGACTTGAAAGGTAAAAGAATCAAAGAGACAGCTACATCACAAAAAGAGGGATTACCCGAAAAGGAATTTGGATATACTAAAGAAGAACTTGAACTTATGGGTTTTGATGATGATTTCGCCGACTTGATCGGTGACTAAATAAAAAATTGAATATTTCGAGCAAGAGAATCCTTTTTTATAATAAGAGCAAAGATTTAAATCTCTATTCTCTATTACTCTATAAACCTAGTGTCATTTCGTTATAAGGATAGCGAAGCGTCGTAAGGTATAAAGCCGACGTGGCCCAATGGTAAGGCGTCAGCCTTGAGTATCTAGGGGATTCTCCCCTAAGATGTCACCCCAAAGAATTATCTAGGGGTAAAGCAAGCTGATTTCCGAAAGGATATCGGGGTTCGATTCCCTGCGTCGGCGTTTTTATCTTTTTTTTAAAAAGATTTAAAAACTTAATTGGGCATGAACTTAATAGAAAAAAGGTGAAAAATGATTGAATTTACGCTACCAATTTTAGAGTCAGTTAATATGGGTGTGGAGATACTGAATCTTTTAATTTCTTTTGTATTGATTGTGATGGGAATTCAGATATCCTTGGTTCTCGATGCAGGAATGAAGAAGACTTGGAAATACTATCTGACCGCTATAATCCTCTTTGGTGTGCATGAAGTTGTAGGTGTCTTAGAGGAATTTAAAATCCTGCATATAGAAGGACTTTATGATGTCACTGAGCTTTTATTTGTAATCTTTATAGTTATAGCAACAATATATTTCAGAAAGATGCTGCTTGATTTAATTAAGAGGGGCGTTGGCAATAAACCAAAGGTAGAAAAAAAGAAGAAAAAGTAAAGTTCTGCTCGATTCTCTATCTTTTTAAACTTCAAATTCTTAAGAATTTCATGAAAGCTAAAAGGTCTAAAAGGTCTTCATTTATTTTGGGAAAGCATAAGGGGAAGTTGAAATCATTTAGTCAGAACAGGCATAAAGATAAATTTGCGAACATAGTGAAGAAAGTCATAACTGATTCTCATATCATCTTGGAGATTCTTGATTCTAGGTTTATAGATGAAACAAGAAATAAAGAAATAGAGCATGATATTCAGAGCAGACATAAGAAGCTTATTTTTGTTTTCAATAAATCAGACCTTGTGAATATACATGAACTAAAAGCGAAGATAAAGAGAAGGGGAATAAAGAGATATGTAATCATGTCAACTAAGCAGAGAAAAGGGGGTCAGGAACTGAGGAATAAACTTAAGATTGAGGCAAGCAGAATTAAGGATGAAAACAAGACAGAGGGAAGAGTTCAAGTCGGAATTATAGGCTATCCTAATTCTGGCAAAAGCTCAGTGATAAATCTTTTAGTTGGAAGGCCTGTTGCTAAGACCGCATTTGAGGCAGGATTCACAAAAGGTCTGCAGAAGATCAAGATTGCTGAAGGGCTCTTTATTTTTGATACTCCGGGGGTTGTTCCAAGAGAGGAAACTCTGGGAGAAGAAGGATATGTAAAACACGCGAGTATTGGCGCAAGGAATTATGATAAGATAAGAGAGCCAGAATTTGTTGTAGGGCATATTATGTTGAGATATCCTGGTGCTCTTGAGAAGTTCTATAGCCTTGATATTTTGAATGATGTTGATGCGATGATTGAGCAGATTGGGAAGAAGAAAGGTTTTTTGAAGAAGGGTGGAGAAGTAGATGTTGATAGAACTTCTAGAATGATTTTGAAAGACTGGCAAGAGGGAAAAATTGAAGCACATGAGGAGTAAGATGAAGGTTTTATTTGTTTGTAAGGCAAATGTGGGAAGAAGCCAGATTGCAGAGGCTTTTTTCAATAAATTCTCAAAGAAAAACAAAGCAGTTAGTTCGGGAAGCCATGCTGTAGACTATCCTAGCCGCATAGGGAAAAAGCTTACTAAGCATGCTTTAGATATAGTGGGGATAATGAAAGAAGAAGGGATAAATTTATCTCAAAAAAGCCCAAAGCAACTGACTAAGAAAATGGCAGATGAGGCCGATAAGATAATAGTCCTGCATGTGGAAAAGCTTCCTGATTTTGTTGATATGAAAAAAGTTATTAGGTGGGATATACAAGATTTATATCGCATGACTCCTGAGGACCAAAGAAAGCTTAGGGACCAAATTAAGAAGAAAGTCTTGGAACTTGTAAAAGAAATTGGATAGTTTCTTACAACAAACCTTTTAAAGTCCGAAAAGCATATTAATATATAAAAAAATGGCAAACAAAAATTGTCCGAAATGTCATGGCGAGGGGATGGTAAAGGAAGAAAATGGTCAGTCTCATACCTGTTGGGTATGCTTGATGGACGGGACCATGGATCAACACTCAAAAGAGGTTAAGGATAGTAAGATAAAAATTTAAATTACTCTTGAGGCTCGATTTTCTTAGACTTCTTGATAAGTATCTTTAGTATAATAGCTAGCACTAGGAAGACTATCCCTAAGATAAAGACTATGAGGGCATTTATGAATAGTGCTGAGATGAATAATTCCAGTATACCTTTGATTGGTTCCTGAACGCCTGAAACTGCTGACGATAATGGAAATTTAAGCAAGAATAGCAAGCCAGAAATCAAGAATGCTGGAGCAAGGGCATATATTGCTGTCTGTTTTGGTTTGCTCAGCATGACCATACCAAAGATTAAGAGGATTATAATAATAATCAAGATAATGCCTATGTTTGTGAAGTAATTATTTGCTTTTTTTGAGACAATCACGAGCAGTTTTTCAGGGTCTTGGTTTGTTTGACTTAGACAGTCTAGAGGGGAGCAATTATATTCTTTGTAATAAATTGAGTCAAAGACTCCTGTAGAGACTATATTTACTAGTTGTTCTGCTGTTGTTTCGTTTGATATCTCTGAGCAATCTATGATTACATTGTTCATGGGCAGGAATTCCTGTTCTCCAAAAGAGAACAGTGTTTCTTCTTGGCCAGAACAGTTTTCAATCAACATGGTCTTTAGTACGGAGAGGTCTTCGGGGGTTGATTGTTCCATAGAATTTGAGAGAGTCTGTTCTGTAAAAACAACTACTCTCGGTTTTAGGTCATTATAAGATGTTGTTTGCATAAATGAGAGGTTTACTATAAAAAGGACTAGGGCAATAGTTAAGAGAATCGCAAAGATTACCCTAAAAAATGTTCTTATGAATGACATTTTGCTCTTTTTTATGATAATAATAAAAAAGACAATAACTTTAAATATCTTCTGAATTTGTGATTTTTGAGAGCCCGTAGCTCAGCCTGGTTAGAGCACTAGCCTTTTAAGCTAGGTGTCGTGGGTTCAAATCCCATCGGGCTCGTAGGGATTTGAAAGTCTGAATATATTCAGATTATTCTATTTTTTTCGAGAAAGTCCTTAACAATTTGAAAGATTAATTCATGTCCTTTTGAACCGGGGTGACAGCCGTCCACCAAAAGATTTTCAAAATGTTTTTCTTCCAGTTTTTCATAGATATCAATGAAATGAACCTTGTCTTTTTCACAAACTTTTTTTACTAATTGATCAAATTTTTTTGTGTTTTCTTTTTTATATGAGTTTTCATTATCCCAAGGAATTGGGTCTAGGTTTATAGGGAATAAACCCAGAAGGAAGATATTTTTTGAATATTTTTTAGCAATTTTTACTATTTTATGAAGATTTTTCTCAAATTGTTTTTCAGAAGTCCAAAGTTTCTTTGTCTTATTATTGATTATAGAATCATTTGTTCCTATTTCAATAATTATTGCGCCTACTTTGTCTGGATCAACGTTTCTGGTCTTTATCTCTGGATCAATTTGTTTTAGAAGTCCTTTTGTTGTTATTCCATAAACGATCCCTAGATTATAAACAAAATGTTTTTGAGGATATTTTTTATTGATGTATTGTTTCAGCCTTTCTGCCCATCCTCCGAGTTCATCCCACGACCCATGGGCGATACTGTCTCCAAAAACAAAAAATTTCATTTTAATCCTTGAACATGAATTTATCTACTTGTTTCTTTGCAAGTTCTCTTTTCTTTTGATGTTCTTTCAAGAAAGCATTTATCTTATCGACTAAGTAGGATTTTAGTTCTCCTGTGAGGAGCTTGCCTGACTTGTAATCATCGTGAATCTTCTTTAGTTTCTTGTCGTCTGGTTCAAAGAAATAATTAAGCCACTGATATGCAACATCGATATCTGGGTTGCCTCCTTTTTTTCTATGCTCTTCGATTGATGCCTGACCTCCAGAGAAGGCGTGTTTCATTATTTTCTTTCTGACTTCTTCAGGAGTGTCTGTTGTCCAGATTGTTGAATCAGGATCAGAAGTTGACATCTTTCCTCCGTAGACTTTGAGGCCCGAAAGGAACTTGCTGTGCATTATTGAGGGTTTATAGTAGCCTAGTTTAGGAAGAACATCTCTTGCAATTCTGAAGTGTGGGTCTTGGTCTATTCCAAGAGGAATCAAGCAAGGAATATTTTTCTTCGCAAGGACTGAAGGCAAGAAAGCTGGAACAGCCTGCATCGCTGTGAAGAATATTGAGCCGACATTGGTTTCATTTGTGAATCCAAAGACTGCCTTGGTTGTTGAGAATGTTATTTTTTTTGCAACTTTAATCGCTTCGGGGTATAGTGTTTTTGAATTTTTTGTATCCACGATTATGTGTGTTTTTTTAGGATCAAAACCCAGGGCGATTATATCTAAGATATTCTCTTCTGTTAGCTTTTTGACTTGGTCAAGTTCAAGATCTTGGCGAAACATAAATTTTTCATCATCTGTTAACTGGAACCATAAGTCAACTTTGAATTTCTCTTGGAGCCATTGTGTAAATATCCAGGGCAATAAATGTCCGATGTGTGTTCCTCCGGAAGGGCCTCTGCCGGTGTATAAGAAAAATTTATTTCCTTTTTCGTATTCATTTAGAATAAAGTCCATGTCTCTATGAGAAAAGAATACTCCTCTTGAGAGCATGAAGTGTATATCCTTGGTATGTTTCTTTATTCTGTTTAGTAGGGCTTGATTAATCCCTTGGATACCGAATTCTTTCATAAGTCTTTTGTACTCTTCATCATCTAAAATCCCCTTAACTTCGTAGGGAGTAACCTTGACCTCGTTTTCCATGTTTTGTTAAGAAGAAAGATTTTATAAAGGTTTCTTGACACGAATGAGATATAAGTAAATAAGAGGGATTTATTAATTCAAAAAATTTATGCGCCCTAGTTACTTTAATGCGCTTTGTAAAGTACAATACAAGTACTCCTAACTCAAATAGCTTTATTACATAACTTAAAAATGAAACATACAGCTAAGATAACTTTAATCATAATTGTGGCGTTCCTGATTTCTCAGCTGATTGGACTCTTGCTTTTCAGCATTTATGACCAGAATTTCGGCAAATCATATCAGAATAAGGTTCAGGAACTTAAAGATAAGAATATGACTCTGCCTTCTCAGCCAAATGCAACAATAATGGATTTTGTTTCTGCGCCTGTTGAGGCTAAAGCGCCTCTTGATTTTGTGAAAATAATCCTTAATGTCCTGATTGCCATAGCTCTAGCTATCGTGCTGTTTTTTATTCTGACAAGGATTGGTGTTGTTCCGGTGATTAAAGGATGGTTTACGCTTGTTATTTTCATGTGCCTATCAATCGCTCTGACCCTTTTGTTATATCCTTTGCTTGGACACTATCTAATAAGAATAGGAAGTATACGCTTCTCTTTTGCCGAGGTTATTGGAATACCCCTTGCTATCGTGCTGACTTATCTAAAGATATTCAGAAGACAACTCTTAGTCCATAATTTGACTGAGCTCTTTATTTATCCGGGATTTGCAATTGTCCTATTGCCTATTTTGAATGTTGTTGTTGCAACTGCTTTGATTCTTGCTATGTCTGTTTATGATATTGTCTCTGTCTGGAGAAGCAACTATATGATGGGACTTGCGAACTTCCAGATGAAGCATCTCAAAGTATTAGGTGGGTTGTTTATTCCTTATATCAAGAAAGGGGACAGAGAAAAAATAAATGAGGCCAAGGCTCTAAAGTCGAAAAAGGAAAAGATTTCAAGACTCCAGAAAATTAAGGTTAGGGCGGCGGTTCTTGGTGGAGGAGATATCGCGATTCCAATGGTTTTCCTAGGGACTATCTTTTTAGCTTATGGTTTAATTGCTTACTTCATTGTACTAGCTTGCATCCTGGTTGCCCTATCGGCCTTATTATTTAATGCTAAAGATAAGGCTTATCCTGCGATGCCCTATCTAACCGTAGGGGGATTAATAGGATTGTTCATCGTTTTATTGATTTTTGCGTAAGATATTTATAGTGCAGTAATTTTTTCTTTTTATGATGGAGGTAATTTTTCTTGGAACAGGAAGTGGATGGCCAAGATTAGAAAGGCAACCTACTTCGTTACTAATAAAAGTTGGTGGTAAGAATATCCTAATTGACATGGGTCCAGGAATAACAAGGAGGCTTTTAGAGACAAAACATACTCTTAGTGATATTGATTATTTGTTCATAAGCCACTTTCATCCAGACCATATTTCGGATTTTATTCCTTTTTTACAATCTGTTCGGTATAATCTCGGATATAAGAAAGATAAACCTCTTCTTATTATTGGTGGAAAAGGACTCAAAAAATTCTATAAAAATTTAAGAAAACTTTTCAGACATCTGGTTGATGCGGGAGATAAAGTTATCATTAAAGATTTGGTTAATAAAGAAATTATTTTAGGGAAGAATATTAAGGTCAAGACCTTAAGAGTACCACATAATAAAGAGAGCATAGCTTTCAGAATTGAATATAATGGGAAAAGTTTAGTGTATTCTGGCGATACAAAATTTTCTGAGAAACTTGCAGATTTCTCAAGAAATGCAGATTTTCTGATTTTAGAATGTGCTGTGCCAAATGGGGTCGAGGGAGAAGATCATCTAAATCCAGAACTTGCAGCTAGAATATTGAAAGAGGCTCATGCAAAAAAAGTTGCTTTTGTGCATCTCTTTAAAGAAACAGAAAATTCAAAAGAAATAAGGAATTTTGAGAAGATTTATCATCAAAAAGTTATTATCGCAAAGGATTTGATGAGGATAAAGGTAAAATGAAAGAGAATCAAGATATTAAACCTGGAAAGTATCTGCATTACAAAGGGAAGTTCTATGAAGTCATTGGGGTCGGGCATCATTCCGAAACCTTTGAAGAAGTTGTAATATATCGGGCATCATTTACTTCGCCAGAATTTGGACCAAATGCCTTGTGGGTTAGACCAAAAAAGATGTTTCTTGAAGAAGTTGAAGTTGGTGGAAAAAAAGTCCCAAGATTTAAGTATGTCGGAAGCTGATAAAATTTTCTAGGGCACAATTTTTTTTGTTGCAGACTTTGTGCTGTAGTACGCAACACGATTATATACTTTAATATATATAATGTAAAGTATATATTAAAATAGATAAATCGGCGCCGGCCTTTCAGGGGTAAGGCGCGATTTGCACCCCAACTAATCGTTAAGATTTAGATATTTCTTGCTCGAAAGACTTAAAAAACAATTTATCTTGATTTTATCAGCCCCATGTAGCTCAGTGGCTAGAGCACCTGGCTGTAGACCTATGCTTAATGCACGGAGAATCAGCGAGTGTTCACTTGCCGAGTTCTTTGCAGAACCCGGGGGACCGGCGGTTCGAATCCGCCCATGGGGATTCCTTTTTAACTAAGTGATGTAAATCTTGGTAACGCAAGATTTATAAGAGCCTTCTAAAGAAGCCTCGGGAAGAGATAAACCTTTTATAATTAATCAAAAGGTTTATAAAG
>Ga0268280_1001129_pt1 | contig 18817 bp, 18 predicted proteins | sample saktaG_9_FD_190139 | JGI IMG/M metagenome (GOLD analysis project Ga0268280, IMG submission 190139) | Saline water microbial communities from Sakinaw Lake, British Columbia, Canada - sak_2011_5_24_40m | ecosystem: Environmental > Aquatic > Non-marine Saline and Alkaline > Saline ... | reverse complement strand
CATTATATTCCTTCTATAGAATTTGTAAAGATGCCAGCCAAAAGTCATGATCCAACTCTTAGCTTTAGTATACGAAAAGCAACGGTAGTTTTATTACAATTTTGCATGAAAAAAAATATAGAATTCGAGGAACAGAATAATGAATAAACAACAACTTGCAGCCAAAATATGGGCAGGAGCAAATGAATTAAGAGGGAAAGTTTCTGCTAGTTCTTACAAGGATTATATGCTTGGTTTAATCTTCTATAAGTACATTTCAGAAAAAGAGGAAAAATATCTAAAAGAAAAACTTTACTTTGAAACCGAAGACGATTTTCAAGAATTAACTGAGCAAGATACTGATACACCACAAAATTGTCAACAAAACATTGGCTATTTTATTGCATATAAAGATTTGTTTTCATATTGGGAAAAAAATGGTGCCGACTTTCAAATTAAAGTTGTCGGAACTGCATTAAGTGCTTTTAATCGACTAATTGGTATATAAATGATGATATATGGTACATATTTGGCGAATACTTATATCAAATTGGATACATTGAAATCTATGAATAAGTTGACGCATAGTTCGGGAAAAGGCTATTTGATGAAAAAGACTTTTCTAGGAATGGTTTTGGTTTTTTTGACTGGAAGTCTATTCGCATGCTCGCGTACAGTGGATGTCCCATCGCTCATGGATTTGGGATCTCAACATTTCGTGACAATTTATGGAACCAACCTAAATGTACTTGCGGATACTTTTTATAAATGGCTTGAGACTAACGATGATGAGTCGGACTATACTGACATAGACTCTTCGGCTTTTTTAGGAATGGTGTATGGACAGGACGAAGACGGTAATGAGGCATTACTCTTCGTGCCACGAAGCGTCCTTCAAGATCCATTTATCGTCGAACTCAATGTAGCATTCACATGCGCTGAAGCCTTCGTGGAAATCGCGCAGGCGTACCCAGATGTTGTCTTGACGGATGTTGAACCCTTCCTCGTGTATCTTCTCATTGAAGGCGATTATGTCGGTACGTATTTCGGATTTGTTGTAAATCACGGTGGCTTCTATAGCAGACTCTGTTGGTACGAAGATGCCTTTGTTTGGCTTGATGGTCGATATAACTGACACTCCAAAAAATCTCTTTTGATGAAAGCAATTGGACAGTTGGTTGGCATGGATTTTTTATGAGAGTGTTATGCTACTACATGTGTGGGAGATGACTGAACGATCAGTCCACGTAATAATCAACGATATACCCACGAATGATTACGTGTATAAAATGGGGGTGCTGTAAATTACTTTAGGGGTGTCGTAAAAATGGTAGGGGTGCTGTAAAATTTTGATAGGGTGCTATTTTGTATCAAAATTGGCAGCCTTACACATATTACAAGCATAGGTTTGATACAATCGTATCAGGCCTTTTTTGTTTGCAGAAAGGGAGATTTCCCCTATCTGCCAAAATAGTATTACATCTCATACATTAGGAAGCTTAAAGATAATGGTGTTGAAGTTTTCTTTGAAAAGGAAAACCTCTGGACATTAGATCCAAAGAGTGAACTCATTCTGACGATCATGGCATCCATCGCTCAAGAAGAATCGAGATCGATCAGTCAAAACGTCACCTGGGGCAAACGTGTCAGCTTTCAAGCTGGAAAGGTGTCATTCGCCTATAAATCCTTTCTCGGTTACAAAAAGGAAGGTGACAAGATTGTCATCGATGAAGAGCAAGCGGTTATTGTTAGGTTGATCTACAGGATGTTTTTAGTTGAAGGTAAGACTTGTTCGGGCATAGCAAATCATCTTAAATCGCAGCAGATTGAAACGCCATCCGGAATGTCGACCAACTGGAGCAAGAACACCGTCAATTCGATTCTAACCAACGAGAAGTATAAAGGGGATGCACTACTCCAAAAGACCTTTACCGATAACTACCTAGAGCATTCGTCAATCAAGAATACCGGACAGGTTCCTCAATATTATGTTGAAAACAATCATCCGGCAATCATTGAACGTGAGATGTGGGAACAGGTTCAGATTGAACTTGCGAGACGTGATCAAATGGGAGCACAGTATTCTTCAACAGATATATTCGCTTCAAAACTCATCTGTGAAGACTGTGGCGGCTTTTATGGCAAGAAGAAATGGCACTCCAATAGCAAGTACTCCAGATTCATTCACCAATGCAATCGGAAATTTCACAAGGATAAAGGCAAATGCTTAACACCCAATCTCACGGAAGAAGACATTAAGCTGAAGTTTATCAATGCATACAACGTGTCAATGAAGGATAGAAACAGGGTCATGCAAGATACCGCCGAGATTATTGACTTACTATCCGATACAACACAGCTGGAGCAAGACATTGAACACCTTAATGATGACTTGATTGTGGTAGCTGAACTAGTGAACAGGCTGATTAAAGAGAACTCAAAAACCAATACGAGCCTTGATGATTACAACAAGCGGTATGAAGAACTAAGAAATCGATATGATAAAACCAAGAAGAAGCAAGAAGACCTGATTATGGCCAGAAACGAAAAAAGGGCACAAGCACTCAACATGAAAACTTTTCTCTCAAACTTACGGAACATTGACGACAAGTTATCAGATTGGAACGAGCATGTGTGGATGTTAATGGTTGAAAGTGCGGTGGTTCATAGGGATACAAGCATCACATTTATGTTCCAAAATGGCATCGAATCCACAATTTGAAGCCATGCTATAGAAGAGACTGCTTATGCAACTTCAAAAAAACCGAAAAAAATATGCAGCATACCTTTTTATCTACAATATTTGAGGATAATAAGACCAATATGAGAATGACGTTAAAGTATTTGTGGTGAATTTGTGATTTTGAAATGGCTCACAGTTTAAAAACTATGGGCCTATCTATTGGTCTACTATGGATGTACTATTTATCAACAAAAACACTCTCTTGATTTTTGTTCTTAGTAGTTCTACTTAATCATTTTATTAACCAAAATACAATTAACAATTATAAGCAAAATAATTATTGACATATGTCGAAAATGGGGTATAATTAAGTTGTAATTGACATATGTCGAAAATAAAAGGGGAATTATTATGCCACGACCAATTCGAAGAAGAAATGTATGTTCCTTGCCGGAATTCAACCAATTCGGGCCGCTTGGAGCTTGCCGATGGGATCAAAATGACAATATCAGAATGACCGTCGAAGAATATGAAACGATTCGATTAATTGATCTAGAATCCTTGACACAAGAAGAATGTGCAGAACACATGAATGTAGCTCGAACAACCGTTCAAGCCATTTATGCGGAGGCTCGGTCGAAAATCGCCCAAGCCCTCATTCATGGAAAGTCGTTGATCATTGAAGGAGGAAACTACCAAGTTTGTGATGGAACGCACCTTTACTGTCATCGGGGACATTGCCAAAACCGACGTAATGATTTGCCGATGTGGGTTGGACGCGAGGAGGAAGGAAAAAAATGAAAATAGCCATCCCTTTGTCAGAGTTCAGGGAGAATTCCTCTATCGCTGATTCCTTCGGCCGCGCGAAATTCTTTTTGATTATTGATTCTTCCTCTCAAGATAAACAACTCATTCAAAATCCGTATTCTGAAAGTCAAGGCGGAGCTGGACTAAAAACCGCACAACTGATGATTGATCACCACGTAGATACATTGCTTTCCCCTCGGGTTGGTCAAAAAGCTCATTCTGTTTTACGTCTTGCCAATGTAAAAGTCTTTTTGACGCAATCGATTCTCGTTGATGAGATGATTCAAGCATGGGCGGCCGGGCGGCTTCCGGCCGATCAATGAATTCAATGGCAATTCTTCAATCTGGCACCCCTTCAAAATTGGCGATCCTAAGTGGAAAGGGAGGAACCGGAAAGACTTTTGTGGCCACCAATTTGGCCTCCGTGATGGGAGAAGTATTTTATGTGGATTGTGATGTGGAGGAACCGAATGGGAGTCTATTCCTTCATCCTGAACAAGAGTCGGTTGAAAGAATCGAAGTTACGATTCCGCGTGTGAATCAGGAGAAGTGCTCAGGCTGTCGCTTGTGCGTTGATACCTGTAAATTCAATGCCATAGCGCTTGTTCAAGATAAAGCGGTGGTCTTGGAAGATATGTGTCATTCATGCGGTGCTTGTTTTTTGGTGTGTCCAAAGGGCGCTTTGGTATCGACCCCAATCGAAAACGGGGTAATTCGGACCGGGATTTCGAACCAGATTCATGTTCTTACTGGGGAAATGTTACCAGGAAAAGAATCGGGAGAGCCGATTTTGCATGCATTGCTGAAGAAAATTGAGAACCCACCACACACTGTCATTATGGATTGTCCGCCGGGCACCGGCTGTCTGGTTACAGAGTGTGTCCGTGAAGCGGATTATTGTATGATTGTCACAGAACCAACCTTATTTGGCTTTCATGATTTTTTGCGAGCACTTGATTTGGTACATCATTACAAGAAACCATTTGGGATTTTGATAAATAAATGGCTTAATCCGAATAATCAAGTTGAAGAATACGCTTTGGCATATGAACTCCCAATAATCGCTAAAATTCCATTTGAAAAAAAAGTTTCTCGGATTTATTCCACAGGAGAATTAGTAACCAATCATGATTCAAAGTATCGGATCTTCTTTCAAAATTTAGCGAACTATTTGTTTGGAAAGTAGGAAATTATATGAAACAATTATTGATTTTGAGTGGAAAAGGAGGAACTGGAAAAACCACGTTGGCCTCGGCGTTTATTCGAATGGGGAACCCAGACGGATTTGCGGATTGCGATGTTGAAGCACCCAATCTACATTTAGTCAGCGGACGGACGGATTATTTCGAGTCAGAAGAATTCTTTGGTTTAGACAAAGCCGTTATTGATCTCGACAAATGCCTTCAGTGCGGAAAATGTGCGGAGCATTGCGCTTTTGGAGCTATTCGAATGGAGAAGAACATGCCCATCGTGGATTCTATGGCTTGCGAAGGATGTGGAGTTTGCCAAATCGTTTGTCCAAATGATGCCGTGACCATGCAACCAAATCGGGTTGGCGAAACTGCTGTTTTTCCGGATAAGCCGTATTTTTCGACAGCGGAGCTGGATATTGGGGCGGGAAATTCCGGGAGATTGGTTACGGAAGTCAAACGAAAAATGAAAGAGAAAACTTCCAGTGATGCTTCTTGGACCATCATCGATGGATCCCCCGGGATTGGATGCCCAGTCATTGCTTCTTTATCCGGCGCCGATCTGGTTCTTATGGTTACTGAACCCACGCAATCCGGAATCAGTGATCTGAAACGAATTGTGGATACTGCACGACACTTTCGTTCCCTAATGGCCGTATGCATTAACAAATGGGACCAAAATCGAGAGTTATCCAAAAAGATTGAAGAGTATTGTTTTCAAGAAAAGTTGATCATGGTTGGAAAAATCCCCTATGATTCAAAGGTTGGGAAGATTTTAAATCAAGGAAAAACAATTGTTGATGAATTTTGCCGAGCAGGAATCGCGGCCCGGAAAATCTATCAAAAAACCATAACCCTTTTGGGGTCGTGAAAGGAAAAATCATGGTTATCCGAATGTTGGTGGAGAACACAACCTCGTCATCGGAATACGCCTCCGAACATGGATTGTCTTTATGGATTGAAACCGAAAACTATTATGTCCTTTTTGATACAGGGAAAACCGATTTGTTTATCCGGAACGCTACGCAGATGGGGGTCGATTTGGCTTCTGCAGATTTGGCGATCCTTTCTCACGGGCATAATGATCACGGCGGAGGGATTCCCTTTTTTTTCAAAGTGAATCAAAAGGCTCCGCTCTATGTTCATCGAAATGCGTTCGGACCCCATTTTTCCTTTCGAGACGGGATTGGAGAAGTGGATATCGGGCTGGACCCATCGATCCTGAATGATTCAAATCGTCTCTGTTGGACCGAAGGAGTGTTCCGAATCAACGAGGAGATGGTTGTATTCGACGAACCCGATTCTTGGGACTTATATCCGGAAAACAATGCAAATTTGTTAGTACGGACAGAAAACGGGTTTCAACCCGATTACTTTCATCACGAACAAAGCTTATTGATTTTTTCCGAAGGCAAAACCGTGTTGATTGCCGGCTGTGCCCATCGGGGAATTCTAAACATTATCGAACGAGCACAAAAAATCTCGAAAAACCCGATCGAGTATGTGATCGGAGGCTTTCATTTATTTAGTGAAGGCAATAAAAAAAGTGAATCAAAAGAAAGAGTCATGGAACTTGCGGAACGACTCAATCAAACGAAATGCCAGTACTATACATGCCATTGTACGGGAGATGAACCATTTGTGTTGTTGAAGAAAATAATGGGTCCGAAAATCGAGTATTTCCGAACCGGACAGATCTTATTACTATAGCGGAGGGAATTCAATGAAAGAAGAATGTAATCATAAATGCGCCGAATACGCAGACGAATGTGAAAGCCGCGAGAAACCATTTGATTTCTCAATCAAACTAAACGAAATAAGTCGGGTCAAAAAAGTGATTGGCGTCATCAGTGGAAAAGGCGGGGTCGGAAAATCAATGGTCACCTCCCTCTTAGCTGCTTCTTTAAAAAGAAAAGGATTGCAAGTTGGGATATTGGATGCGGACATCACAGGACCTTCGATTCCCAAGATGATGGGAATCAAAGGTCGGGCCGGACAATCAGATTTTGGGATCCTTCCGCAAAAAAGCTTGACCGGTATCTCTGTCATTTCCGTCAATTTATTGCTGGAGAAAGAAACCGATCCAGTTGTCTGGCGGGGACCTTTGATTGGAAAAATGGTTTCTCAATTTTGGTCCGAGGTCGTGTGGGATGACTTGGATGTAATGCTCATCGATATGCCTCCGGGAACCGGAGACGTTGCTTTGACGGTTTTTCAATCACTTCCCGTTGATGGAGTCGTTATTGTCACTTCTCCGCAAGAATTGGTTTCTTTAATCGTTTCCAAGTCAGTGAAAATGGCAGAAATGATGAATATCAAAGTTTTGGGAATCGTTGAAAACATGTCCTATTTCCAATGTCCTGAATGCGGAAAGAAATATTCTCCTTTCGGCGAAAGTCATTGCGATGCAATTGCTTTAAAATTCAACATTCCGTTGGTTGCCAAACTCCCCTTGAATCCGGAGTTGGCTAAACTGAGCGATCACGGTCGCATCGAGTTTGCGGATAGTTCTGAATTATCGGATTTGGTTCACCATATCATCCAATTGGAGGAAAGAAAATGAAAATCGCTATTGCCAGTAATAACGGCCAGATTTCGGAACATTTCGGTTATTGCGAAAGCTTCACCTTGTATGACGCTGAAAACGGGAAAATCGTTTCCGAAAAGGTTATTCCGAATCCAGGGCACAAACCGGGATATCTTCCGAATTTATTGCATTCTTTGCAAGTCAACGTCCTCGTAACAGGAGGAATCGGGTCCGGCGCGATTGAACTGTTTAACAGTTATGATATTGAGATAATCAGCGGAGCTGTTGGAAAGGTTTCACAGGCAGTTTTAGACTATTTTAGTGGAAAATTAATATCCAGCGGGTCGATTTGTCATCAACATCAGCACCACGGGAGCTGCAACTGACTTGAGCTTTAAGTTTAAAAATATAGAGGAGGAAGCAAATGAAAGAGTATGATGTAATTGTCATTGGCGGCAGTGCCGCCGGCGTGACGGCGGCCATCACCGCCAGAAAATATTACCCGAACAAAAGCATTTTAATGATCAAGAATGTCAAGAGTGTTCCGATCCCCTGTGGAATTCCCTACATTTTCGGAACGGTTGGGGATCCGATGAAGAATTTGTTGCCGACCGATACCATGATGGTCAGCAACAAAGTGGATGTGGTTCAAGATGAGGTTATCAAAATCAACCGTGACTTCAAGCTGGTCATGACCAAAACCAATGAAAGTTATTCCTATCAGAAATTGGTTTTGGCTAATGGATCTGTCCCCATCATTCCGTCCATTTCAGGAATTCAGTTGCAAAATGTTTTTCCGATTGTCAAAGATGCAGAATACTTGCAAATGATGCTCGAAGCAACAAAAAGAGCCAATGACTTCGTGATTGTCGGCGGTGGATTCATTGGCGTCGAAATGGCAGAAGAGTTGAAGAAAATGCGTCCAGAAGCACGCGTTTCCGTGGTGGAAATGCAATCACATTGCCTCCAATTGGTCTATGATTCTGATTTTTGCGCAATCGCTGAAAAAGCACTCGCTGAACAACAAATCAATTTAATGACTAATGAAACGGTCTCCGCAATCACCGGTCATGATCATGTCGAAAAGGTTCTGTTAGCCAGTGGAAAAGAAATTCCTGCAGACTGTGTCATTTTGGGAATCGGTTGCGTTTCGAATACGGCGCTTGCCCATGAAGCGGGTTTAAAAATTGGACCCGCGAAGGGGATTTTGGTGAATCGTCATATGCAAACCGCCGACGCAAATATTTTCGCTTGCGGCGATTGTGCGGATAAGGTTTCCTTCTTTGATCAGAAACCTTCTGGGTTGAAATTGGCTTCGATTGCGACGCAAGAAGCTCGTATTGCAGGAGCAAACTTGTTTAACCTCCGTCGTATCAACAGCGGGGCAATCGGCATCTTCTCTACCTTTATTGGAAAGAAAACATTCGCCGCTGCGGGACTCACTGAACGCGAAGCTCAAGGACGGGGATATCAAATCGTTATGGGCGAAGCCGAAGCCATAAATCGTCATCCGGGCGGAATGCCGGGAGCCGAAGGGCTCAAAGTTCGTTTGATTTTCGAAGCTGGAAGCAAAATACTTTTGGGTGGACAAATTTACGGGGCGGCAAGCGGTGGAGAATTAATCAACGTTGTCGGGGCTTTGATTTCTCAAAAAACAACGGCGGAAGACATTGTTTTATTCCAAGCGGGAACCCATCCGGCGTTGACGGCTTCTCCGGTGGCTTATCAGTTAGTGAATGCGGCGGAAAACGCCTTAGTGAAAATGACATTTTGATTGGCATGGAATTTAGTGAGTGGTCTCCGACACCATAGGTATAGGTAGGAGATGACTTGACGATCAGCCTACGTAAAAATCACCGATTTACTCATGGAAGATTTCGTGTAATCAAAAAAATGCTTGGGGTGCTGTAAATTTCATCAGGGGTGTCATAAAAATCGCAGGGGTGCTGTAAATTTTGATAGGGGTGCGTAATTGTATCAAAATAGGTAGTCTAACACATTTAACAAGCATAGGTTTGATACAATTGTATCAGGCCTTTTTTGTTTGCAGAAAGGGCGATTTTCCCCTATCTGCCAAAATAGTAGACGACCTATGAAGGTTCAAATAATGATTTTTGAGGGCTTTTTAATTTTCGTATTTCAACCTTTTAACGATTACCTGACGATTTACACGATTACTCCACCATTTACATGATTACCCAACCATTTACACGATTACCTAACTATTTACACGATTACCTAACTTTTTAACGATTAGACTTTTAATCTTGTTTTGAATTAGCTTTTTTAATGGTATAATTTGTATAATTATAAACGAATAAAACCATATGTTGAAGAACATACATAGTAAAATTTCACAATTAGATGCAATCCTATAAGAGTAAGATATTATTTAAATATGGAGCAATAAACTATGAAAACAATAAAGATAAAAATTGACAAGAACCCAGAACATATTTTTGAAAACACGCAACTATCTGATTACATTTACCAGCTGGATGAGGAACATAGATTAATTGAGTTGCCTGATCCATTATTAGTCTATTATGTTTTAAAGCGATTATATGAAGAAATAATGAATGGTGGATTTGAACAATATTTATTTAACCAATATGACTATACCTATCCATTTTTGAGAATATGTTTTGAAAAAGTTAGTGATCTCCAATTGAAGCGTATCCTAGAAGGGTATGTCATTACATGTGAAGATTCAGTTATTATAGATAAAAAAATAGCCAATGCTGAGTCTATCAGAAAATTTGAGGAATTAGACAATCAAGTTGTTCTTTTGGATGGAAAAATTGGTTTGTCACAAAGTTTCAAACAGATTTACAAGGATTTATATGGCAAAAGTCCAATATTTATGAACATTGAAATAGATGAAGAAAAAGACCATCTTATATTTTTTAAATGGAATAAAAAAGGAGTATCTTTACAGTTAGCATTAGATTCATTCGTTAGTTTTTTGGTTAAAAACGAAACTATGAAATGGGATATTATTATTCAAAATCTATACGACTCATTTTTAATAAATGCAAAAAGTAGCACATCTATAGATCTTAAGGAAATAATGGCGAACTGGTTGGAAGATAAAAACACACATGATGTTATGTTATTTAAGTCTGTTCGAATAAAAAACTATATTGAAAACAGTCATGATGAGATATTGATTGGTAAAAGTGGTTTTGAAAAAGACGAGTATGTTTTAAGAAGACAAAAATACTCTTTGGGGATTCAACTAGAGCAAGAATATAAATGCTGGATTATGTTAGGGGCATCAAATACTGGTTTGGAGTTACATATCGAAAAGTTTAGAATGGATGATGTCGTGGAATATTTGAAACACATTATAAAAAAGCATGACAACATCAATGGTGTTATACTGAAATAATATTTCTAAAAACACACATCATATGATTAATCCTTAATAGAAGAAAATTGTCAATTTTCATTAGGGGTGCCAATTTTATAAACAGGGGTGCTAAAAAAACCATAGGGGTGCTAAAATTTTTGATAGGGTGCTAATTTGTATCAAAATAGGTAGCCCAACACATTTAACAAGCATAGGTTTGATACAATCGTATCGAACCTTTTTGTTTACTGCAAGGGCGAATTTCGTTATCCACCAATCGCCAAATACCGTTAGGCCGCGGATTTAGTAATACCTGTTTATTTTCGGGGATGAACGTGTTAATATTTAATTATATAGAAGCACATTAGGACTATGCAAAGGTATATGGAAACACACTCGCGGAATTATTGATTGAATTTCACTTCACCCAGGGATCAAAGATGAAAATCGCGAACAGCATCCAATCATGAAAAAGCAAGTCTGGAGATGATACCATGAAACGAAGATTGATGTTATTGTTTGTGGTTACATGGGTGTTCTTTCTGGTCGGGTGTTCCGGTCTCATACCACTTCAAAGCGGCGGTAGTAATGATGAATGGCCTGGATATGTACAGATGAGACTCGATGATCGAAAATTTGACATAGATAATCCCATTGTCCTTCACGCGAGCTATGGACACGACTATAATGAAAACTTTACTGAAGACAACAGGGTGTTAAAGCACACGATATCGATATATACAGTAGCTGGAAATTATACTGGGAGAATCGACAACCCAAGTGAATCGATTGAGTTTTTCGAAACAACATACGAGGGAGAAGAAATAGGGTCCGATGCTTATCGTTGCGATCCCGGTTTATGGCTGTTTTCAAAAATAAAGTACAATATGACAGTAAATGTTGATCTTGATTTCTCTGAAGTCGAATATGATTCCGGCTTGCTCGTCATGACGTTCGAAGAAGTGTTCATTAGCCAAGATATGGTTGATGGTGTGTTAATTGAAACGGAAAAAACACATTATGTATATGCTATCCTATTTTTTATTAAGGATGAAACAACTATAGAATTTTCAAGAAGATCTTTTGCATGATAAAGGAAAATGGGAAAAAGGTATGATATTACGAAAATGGATTGGCATGGAATTTGATGAGTGGTCTCCGACACCATATGTATAGGTAGGATATGACTTGACGATCACCCCAGGCATAATCAACGATATACCCACGAAAGATTACGTGTAAAAAACGCTTGGAGGTGCTATAAAATTCTCCAGCGGGTGTCGTAAAAACGGTAGGGGTGCTGTAAATTTAGATGGGGTGCTAATTTGTATCAAAATGGGTAGTCTTACACATATTACAAGCATAGGTTTGATACAAAAGTATCAGACCTTTTTTTCATGCAGAAAGGGAGGTTTCCCCCTATCTGCCAATTTCCATACAACAATTTGAAGCAAAAATCAGAGCATTTATTTGGACTTTTAATCTTCAAGTATCAACCTTTTAACGATTACCTAACGATTTACACGATTACTCAACCATTTACACGATTACCCAACAATTTAACGATTACCAAAAATTGAATGATTCCAAAGTTTTGGGAATTCGGATACACAAATAGGTGATTCCCAAAAATTAAAAATAATTGTAGTTTTGGGAAAAACGTTGTATAATGTATGTGGTGATAATAATGAAAATCATAGAAAGAAAACAATACTTGAGTGAGTTGCTATCATTAAAAAATAAGCCAGATATTAAAATCATAACAGGTGTTAGACGCGCCGGAAAATCAATGTTGCTGAATGAATACATAAAAGTAATCCAGAATGTTGAAAAAGATGCAAACATCATAAGAGTAGATTTTAATCGGATTATGTTTGATGACATTAAAGAGTATAAAAAATTACACGCTTATATCAATGAAAGACATGTACCCAAGGTAAATAATTATGTGTTCGTCGATGAAGTTCAAATGTGTGATAAATTTGAGCTAGCCGTGAACGATCTTTATGAATCAAAAGAGTTTGATATTTACATAACAGGATCTAATGCATTTTTGTTATCGAGTGATTTAGTGACACTTTTTACCGGTAGATACTTTGAGATAGAGGTTTTTCCATTTTCTTTTTCTGAATACTGTGAATATTATGAATATAATAATATCAATGATGCTTTTGACAAATATACCATCGAAGGTGGATTTGCTGGAAGTTATCTGTATGATTCGGAGAAACAAAAATCTGATTATATTGCAAACATATTAGATGTTGTTGTTTTAAAAGACATCATGCATAAAAATGGTGTGACTGATAAAGTAGCGATGGAGAATATTGTAGCTTTTCTACTAGATAACATCTCAAATCTTACCACACCAAGTAAAATAACAAACAAGCTCAATGAAGATGGCATATCAATCGACCATAAAACAGTAAGAAATTACATCTCCTATTTGTGCGAAGGATTTGTGTTCTATAAAATCAAGAGATTTGATATTCGTGGGAATGGGTATTTAAAGACAAACGAAAAGTACTATTTAGTGGATCAAGGATTTCGATTTGCAAAACTAGGGAAAAGATTTGTTGATTATGACAGGCTTTACGAAAATATCGTAGCTCTTGAATTATTGAGACGAGGGTATGATCTATATGTTGGAAAGTTATATCAAAAAGAGATAGATTTTGTGGCAATCAGAGGGTCCGAAAAAATTTACATTCAAGTATCTGACAATGTAACAAGAGAAGAAACCCTCGAAAGAGAATTGACGCCATTACGACAAATAAACGATGCCTATCCTAAGATTTTGATAGCAAATACAAGACACGATGTGTATGATATTGGCGGAATAAAAATTTTGGATATTGCACGATGGTTAGTAAATGAAACGGAAAAAATAGGAATTTTCGGAGAAGGGAAAAATTGAAAAAATATATTCCACCAAAAAACCATAAGGTCATCTACATGACTATCAATTCTCCGAAAACAAATACAAAGCTTAAAATCTTAAAACTTCAGAACCAAAGAACCAAGAAACAAAGTTGCGAAAGATAAGGATTCTCAATTCATTGCCTTAACGAAAGTACACAACATTCTTGACACTACCTATTTTTCCTTGAGTTTTAAAGATCAAATACAAAAAACACGACGTTCGAGTCGTGTTTTTTCATGCTTATTATCGGATGTTTCATCAATTGAATTTCGAATCTCCAAAATAGTCCTGAAAACCCAGACATAGTCACTTTTTTTGATAGGTATAATTTCCATCAGAGGGTACGATGCTCTATCAAAGCTGACCCACTGGACAGAAACACGGCCAACGACAAATCGAATCAATCCTTATCCGGATCGATGACGTCCGCCATACCCGGGGTCTTTGCCCAGACTTCGTCCGCCCGTTTTACCCAGGCAGCGAAGTTCTCCGCCCGTTCGGGATAGTCGGCATAGAGATCAGTGATGATGCCACCGTTCTTCATCGCCCGCAAAAGCGAAGTGATCGTCCTAATCCGGACGCGGAAAGTAAGGACGCCCCAGATCATCCGCAGTGCCATCTGAACCATTTCTTTCGTCGTGAAGGCGAGCGGCTTGTCCTCCCCCATCTTTGCAAAGGACTTGGCGCTGAAGATGATGTCCTTCTTGAAGAAGTACTCGTTCTCCTTAGGCGTGGTGGAAACGGCCCCCACCAGCGTCGCCAGCATGCCCGCATAGTTCTTCCCCTGGCCGGCGTAATAGCGTTTGTTCACAGGCCACAGGTTTTCCCGGCTGAGTGGCTGTCTTTTTTTTAAAAGACCATCGATGACTTCGATTGCGATGTCCGCCTGGACCATCGCGGACGTGACGCCCTCGCCGGCATGCGGTTTGGTGAGGCAGGCGGCGTCGCCCATCGCGATGAATCCATCCGCAACGAACGAATAGGGCGGACGCCGATAGGGTGTCGTCCCCCTTTCCTTGTGATCGAGCACGTGGCGGGGAAGCGGAATCGCTGCTTCAAACTTCTGATAGATTTTTTCTGCAAAATCAAAGCCGAAGTTGGCGCCGATGCCGAGAATCGCGCCGCGGGGATCGGCCTGCGGGGCTTCCCAGGTCTTGTAGAAGGTCCAGGAGCGGCTACCCTTGAGATAATCAGATTCATCGAGATAGTTCACATAGCGGAGGATGACGTAGAACATGTCCTTGGGGCCGATGGCGAAGGTTTCGACGCCATAGCCTTCGGGCAGTTTCGTCCGGGCGACGGAGGGGATGCCCGAGCAGTCCGCCACGAGCAGCGTCCGGACCTCTTTCTTTTCACCATGTTCAAGGATCGTCGCGCCGGCGATTTTCCCATCTTCGTAAATGAAATCAAGGAAGCGCGTCTCATAACGGAATTCCGCCCCGGCCGCTTTCGCCCAGGCGTTCATCCGCAGGGTATAGGCGTGCATATGCATCCCGACGACCGTTCCCGTTCCTATTTTCGGATGATGACCGAAGGCAGAGAAGGTGCGGCTGCCGGAGAATTCAAAAGCGAGGTCCTCACCCGCGACGGGATCCGGGAGTCCGAAACGCGTGAAATCCGGTTTGGCAATATGGAAGATATCGTATTTCGCACCGATTTCCGTTTCCGGACGGACGTCGATGACGAGGACTTTGTATCCGCGGACGGCGAGTCCTCTAGCGAAGTAGCTGCCCGTTGTGGCCCCGCCGATGACGAGAACGTCATAATCGATGTTCATTTTCGTCACCCGTTTTGGCTGGGAGTCGACGGCGTCGAATTGCGCTCCGCCCGTTTGGCGGCGAGATCCTCGATCAGTTTCGCATGCGTCTTGCGGTTGATCGGATAGCGCAGAAGGAGCGGAATGCAGAGGACGAGGAGGACGACAGGAATCACCGAGAAGAGCATGCGGATTCCAAAGAGGGCGACATCCGTCTGCGCGACATTGTCGACATAGCCGACGATCTTGAGACCCCAGCCGCAGATGGCGGCGCCGAGGGCGCCCGTTATCTTGCCGACCATGCCCCAGACGCCATAGTACACGCCTTCACGGCGTTCGCCCGTCATCAATTCGTCGTACTCGATGACGTCGGGCATCATCGAGTGCGGGCAGACCCACTGGGCCGAGAAGCCGATGCCGGCGATGATGGCGATGCCGAAGATGATCACGGAGGTGGAATGGGGCAGGAAGAAGGCGACCAGCAAGGCCGCCGAAGCGATGCCGATTCCAAGGGCGTAGGTCTTCGCCTTGCCGATCTTGTCGGCGACCAGTTTGCAGGGAACCAGGCAAAGGGCCAGGGTTCCGAGCATCAGGAGCATGATGAGCGAGGTGGAAGGTTCCATGTCGACCTGGTATTTGATATAATAGGCCATCATCGTCGTCACCAGCATGAAGGCAACGCTCATGATGCCGGAGATGAGCATGAACTGCCGGAACGGCTTGTTTTTAAAGGTCGACCACAGAGATGAAAGCGGTGGGAACTTCGAAGGCGTGTCGTCCACGACCGGTTTCAGATCCTTCGACAGTCCGGGGATGAGGATGGTCGCCGCCGCCAGCAGACCGAAGACGAGGCCGACGATGCTCCAGGCGGTCCGGGCGTCCACACCGGTGCTGTTGACGAGGATCGAGGCGAGCAGGGTCGTGATTCCCGCCCCGAGGATGTAACCGACGACATTGAAGCTCATCCGTACGGTGGCGAGGCTCGTGCGCTCGTCATAGTCGGTGGTAAGCGACGCGGTCATCGTCGAATAGGCGATGTTGACAAACGTCGCGAAGGTGTCGAAGACGACGAAGGTGCCGAGGATCGCGAAGAAGGCGGCGACGTTTGACATGCCCGATGGGAGCGAATAGACGAGCCAGAAGGAAAGCGCCAGTGGAATCGAGCCGAAGAGGAGATAGGGGCGCTGTCTGCCCCATTTCGTCTTTGTCTTGTCGATGATGAAGCCGAAGAGACCATCATTGATCATGTCCCAGGTCAGCTTGCCGACGAGCATCGCCGTGCCGGCGATCGCCGGATCGATTCCGACGACATCGGTATAATAGAAAAGCATGTAGAATTGGAGCGAGGCGATGATGATCGACATACCGAAATCGCCGACTCCGAAGCGCATCTTTTTTCCTAGCGAGAGTTTCGTTTTCATCAGGGAAATCTCCTTTTCCCGGGCGCTCATCAGATAACCATGCCCGGATTCATTATTTCTCATTATACTCCAATGAAATCCCAGAAAACAGGTTATCCACGATTTCAATAAAAAAAGCCAAAAAATGATGACGAAATGAATATATGACTAATTCCGGGTTAGGATCGGAGAAATTAGAAAATTCATGAGAAGCATCATCTCCGACATGTGATACGATCCCCAAAAAGCAGACTGTTGAGATAACGAATTTTATGAAACTAGATACAGAAAAAGTCTTTTTACTTTTTGTCTCACTTCCATTGTCGGCATGTGAAAAACACTCGCGATTTTCCATGCTGAAAAGGCATTGACAAGGCAGAAATTTCGGATATAATATTGATTCGGGAAAGTAGCGTACAGACTGCTTGGGAGATGCAAACATGGCAATAAAAGACGGCTCTTTTGAACACGAGCCGGCGATGAAAAGAACGATCATTCCGGATTATTATGCCGGATTTACGTGCAAGGGCGCATCTTGTCGGAATTGCTGCTGCTCCGGTTGGGGTGTCACGATTCCGCGTCAGCAGTATTACACGCTGCTTGGGATTTCCTGCGACAAGAAGACGCGGGAACGGATTGACAGGACCTTTCTACCGGTCCTTAACCCGACCCCGGAACGGTTCGCTGAAATCAATCACAATCATCTAGGGGAGTGTCCACTCCGGATGGAGAACGGGTACTGCATGCTTCAGTACCGATGCGGAGAAAAGGTCCTCCCCTGGGTCTGCCGCTATTATCCGCGGGCGCCGCGAAACGATTATGCGTGCGAGTCCTCCTGTTCGAACAGCTGCGAGAAAACCCTGGAGCTGCTGTTTGCTTCGGATGACAAACTCACCTTTGAAACTCGGGAACTCGCTTTCGACCTGCCGGCTCGGACTCCCGGTCTGACCGATGAGGACCAATCGTTCTATGTTCGTGTGCGGGAATTCTGTTTCGAGATTCTGGAAAACCGTACCCGGCCGCTGACGACGAGAATCCTGATGATCGGCAAGCTTATGGCAGCGCTGGATCGCGACCGGTATGCCGACATGAGGATGATTGATGTCTCGGTACCGGAATATGTCAGGGATATTCCGCAAACCTATCGCCTGCTCTTGAACATCGCCGGCTGGTTCGCTGACAACAGCCGCAGCATCTCCCAGTACTGTCGGGACAATGAAACCTATTACCGCGATGGCGATTTGCTTCCGAAGTATGAGGCGGCACAGAGGCACTTTGATACCGTGCTGCCGAATCAGGAAATCCTGTTCGAAAAGATGCTGATTAATCACCTATTCATGCGGCAGTTCCCGTTTCAGGATGACGCCGTGACCTTTGACGATGCCTTCGTCTCGCTTTGCGGAACCTACCTGTTTCTCCGTTATCTTTCCTTAAGTCTGATGCTTCCGAAACAGACGCTGACCGACTTTGTCGACATCATGGCGAAGACTTTCCGGGTGGTCGCCCATACCGGATTCGAAAAAAACATCAAGATCCTGTTAAGAAACGAAAACGCCGTTGATTTTGGTACATTGGCGGTTTTGATCCAGGCATGACTCCACGACCGAGACGACCCTGATTCTCGTTCCAGTCATGCTTTTTTTATTCCGAACAGTGGGGATTGCGGCGATTTTGTGGTACACTTGAGGGTGGAATGACGAAGTCGAACTGGGTATCCGAGAAAGGTGGCATCATGGAGACAATCGAACGCTTTTATCATCGGTTGAACGCCGACGGCTCCGACCGGTTTACGCGATGGCGCCCCTACCGGGACGAAATCACGACGATGATCCAAAGCCATTTGTCGGAAGGCACGCGGGTTGCTTCGCTGCTCGTCCTCGGCGCCGGCAACTGCGATGACGTCGATCTTAATGCGCTTTCCATCCTTGCCGATACGCTGACGCTGGCCGATATCGACGCTGAAGCGATGGCGGTGGGAGTTCGCAAATACGAAGTCCCCGCAGACCGGATTGCGCTGATTCCGTTGGATTTTCTCGGCTTCCCCGCGGCCGGTTTCTTTGCAGAAGCCCGCGCGTTTCTTAACCGTCCTTTTTCGCATAAAGACCTTCGCCGGTTCTGGCAAAGAGTTACCGTGCCTTTGACCATGGATCGATTTCCACCGGGTTTTACCGAAGCTTTCGACATCATCATCCTGACGCCG
>Ga0268280_1001128_pt1 | contig 18824 bp, 14 predicted proteins | sample saktaG_9_FD_190139 | JGI IMG/M metagenome (GOLD analysis project Ga0268280, IMG submission 190139) | Saline water microbial communities from Sakinaw Lake, British Columbia, Canada - sak_2011_5_24_40m | ecosystem: Environmental > Aquatic > Non-marine Saline and Alkaline > Saline ... | reverse complement strand
GTGATCAGGCCAATGACGATCTGTGGCTGCATCGGCTTGTTGTCCTTGGAGAAACCCGGCTTCTGAAAATCGTACTCCTTGAAGGATTCGAAGTACAGGGTGGTGACATCATACAATACCAGGCTGAACTGCTCCTGCAACTCTCCTTGAGCGGTCTTGATGGCTGCGGCTTCTATCTCCTCCTGATGCTCCAAGAGCTTCGGAAATAGGCGATAGAGAGTTCGCTTCGCATAGGTGACCTTGAAATGCAACTCAAGAAGCTCCATCGAGCGCAACTTCGATGTCGGCTCGATAATACGCATGAGTGCCAGATCAAGATACAGTTCCGGCACAGATCCCATACCGCATTTTCGGGCGCAGGCGAGCAGCGCATTGCGGGCAAACTGATGGGTGATGCCAACGACGCTTGATTTGTCAAGAACCGCCTTGAACAGTGATGATGAAGACGGCGTATCAGTACCAGTATCAGCGAACAGGTTTGGCTGGCGGCAATGGGCTTCGACGTATTGTTTGGCCTCATCCAGCAACAATTCAAGCTCATGCTCGTCGTGGGCGCTACCAATATGCTTGAGAAAAGAACGCCCCGTTCCGTTATTCTGGACTACCTGTACGGCAGTTGCTCCGGATGCAGTCTGCACCTTTCTGATTTTCAAGTCCCCACGCATGGAGAGAAGATAGCATTAGTGCCAATACCCAGGAAATCAGAAATCTTAACTGTAATAATATCAAGAACTTAATTTTCTTGGTCGGCGCTTTTTTAAATTTTGGCACAAGTCAGGAAAAAGGCTGGCTGAGCTGCCGGTTTCTGAAACCGGTTGCTCAGCAGATAAAAAAATTTCAGACCTAGCGCTTCTTTTTATTGCCTGTAAAAAATGCAGTCTCTTTGCCTGCCGGTTTGTACGGCTTTTTAAAACTCTTTTTGGGACCGTATGCCGACTCGCGCTCCTGCTCCTCCATTTTTGAAAGCCTGAGCTGACGGCCGCAGACCCTGACTTTACGGAGTTCATGAAACATTGCATCCGGCATACCCTGGGGCAGTTCAACCGTACTGTAGGTGTCGTTGATCGAAATATGTCCTACAGATTCCGGATCAAGACCGACTTCGTTAAGGATGGCGCCGAGAATATTACCTGCCTTCACGCCATGCTCACTGCCGACTTCAAGGCGGTACCGTTCCTTGCCCTCTTCACCATAGGTCTCGCCTTTGCTTCTCCTTTTGACAGGTCCGCGATCCCTGTCTGACCCGCGATCCCTGCCCGGCAGCTCCCGGTCCTCGAAAGACCTTGTCTTCTCCGGCTTGTTGGACAAAAGCAGCGGCGTTTCTCCCTGAACCATCGAGGCAAGAGCTGCTGCAGCCTCAAGTGCCGTCACATCATGGTCCTGACAGTACTGCTCGATAAGGCTGGAAAAGAATCCAAGGTCTTCAGCGGCAATCGTATCAGTAATACGCTGGCTGAATTTCGCCATCCGCTTGTTGTTGATAACCTCCGTAGTCGGAAGTTCCATAAGTTCGATGCGGCTGTGCGTTGCCTTTTCAATGGAATACAGCATGTTCTTCTCCCTCGGGGAGACAAAAAGAATGGCGTCGCCGGTTCGGCCGGCGCGGCCGGTGCGTCCGATGCGATGCACATAGGATTCGGTATCGGAAGGAATATCGTAGTTGATAACGTGGCTGATGCGCTCGACATCGAGTCCCCTTGCCGCCACATCGGTAGCAATGACAATGCTCAACACTCCGTTTTTAAGCTGCTCAACGGTCCTTTCACGCTGGTTCTGGGGCATATCGCCGTTCAGGGCTGCTGCACCGTATCCCCTTGCCTGAAGCTTTTCAGCAAGTTCAAGAGTCATGGTTTTTGTCCGCACGAAAATGAGCATGCCGTCAAACGGCTCGACTTCAAGGATTCTTGTCAGAATATCGATCTTGTGACTTCCACCGACAATCCAGTAACGCTGACGAATGGTATCAACCGTTGTGGTTTTGGTCTGTATGGTGATCTCTGCCGGATTATTCAGATACTTTTGCGCAATACGGCGAATCACCGGCGGCATGGTTGCCGAAAAAAGGGCAACCTGACGGCCTTTTGGAGTCTGCTCAAGAATCCACTCGACATCATCGATAAATCCCATGCGAAGCATCTCATCAGCCTCATCAAGCACAAGGCACTTCAGAGAAGAGAGATTGAGCGAGCCGCGCCGCATATGATCCATGATACGACCGGGTGTACCGACCACAACATGCACTCCCCGTCTCAGCATGCGAAGCTGGATGCCGTAATCCTGCCCGCCGTAGATGGGAACGACATGAAAACCTTTGAGATATTCTGCATAACGCTGAAATGCTTCGGCGACCTGTATGGCAAGCTCCCTTGTCGGGGCCAGCACAAGAGCCTGTGGCTCGGCAAGTTCAAGGGTGATATTGGAGAGTATCGGAAGGGCGAAAGCCGCTGTTTTTCCTGTACCGGTCTGAGCCTGCCCGAGTACGTCACGTCCGGAGAGAATCAGTGGAATTGTCTGAGCCTGAATCGGAGTGGGGTTTTCATAACCGACCTCTTCAAGTGCTCTCATTAAAGGTTCGGCAAGCTGAAGGCTGCGAAAATCCATCGGCAATAATTGCTGTTCTTTCATTTTTGTATTCCTGGTCATTGATAAAAAAAGCCTCGAAGGGAGGCGGGAGTGGCAGCAATGCAGGAAAGAAAAAAATGAAGAAGAGTTCTCATCAACCGAAAACATCCGGGCAGATTCAGATAATACCGAGCGCCGTCGTTTCGTCACAAACACCGGTAACTTCCTGTCGAAACGACCATGAAACTACCCTGCGTTCTTTCTTAGCATATTCACCACGCATTAAAAACGTCAGCATAGTACGATTTTTTTCGGTTAAAGACGAATTTCTTTTTAAAAGGTGCTCAAACGCTCCGTCTTCTCACTGCAGGGCAGCTCCCTGACAAGGTGCCTTCATTCCGCATATCTTTTGAAGATATAAGAGCTTTTTACGATCTCTCCGGGAAAAAGAGTGCCGAAACAGATACTCTCCAGGACAAGATCTCCTGCATTATCGAACCTGAAAAATCCCTGTAAATCAACATCATCAGGCTTTTTATTCCCTCCTACCATGACAAATGAGATGACCTGCCTGCTGAGATCATAGGAATAACGGCCCCAGTAATCCTTATAGACTTCAAAGGGATGCGCCGTTACCGAAAAGGTGCCGTCCGCAGAAAAGACAAGTTCCTGAATATCCCCTCCGTTTTCTCTCCATGAGCCGGAAAAAGGGTTTCCCGATCTGGTATAGACATAGAGACGGTTAGGCTTTACGACTGAGCGGCTCCTGAGGCGGGCCGATATCGTATAAACCGCTCCGTCTTTCACGTTACGGTCAATAACAAACGTGCCGCTCGCCCGGTTCAGTACAATACCGGATCCGGGAGAGACCTCCCAGCGAACCGGCGCATCGACATCAATATCAAGCATGGGCGGCGTGATATCGTTGTTCCATGCCCTGATCTTCAATCGGACTGTATCACCCGGACATGCCTTGAGTGGCCCGATGCTGTTGATCCGCAGTTCTTCAAGCTGAACCGGGGAAAGGGAGGAGAGTGGAACACTCCCTGAAGCGGACCTTCCGGAAAAAATCATCTCACCTGAAAAGAGCAGCATCAGGGAAAAAACTACCAGGCGATGCAGCATAATCGACTCCGGTTATGTGAAACGGATGAGCGGGTTGCATAGTCCCGCCCGGGTAACGGTATGGGAAAAAAAGTATTCACACGCACTCATTCCGGATTCATATCGGACGGAATGATGCCGGTCGGCATTGCCGGAAAACGTTTTCTGAGACGGCTGAAATAATCCGGACTGTCGATGCATTCAGGATTGTCAGGTTCGGTGCAGGGTATTTCGGCAATTGTCCACCTGCCGTGCATTTTGTGAAGAAGCGCGTAAAAATCTTCATAGCGGACGATGCCCTTTTTCGACCGGGGAAGAGTATGCACCCAGGCCCACCCTCCGCACACCTTCATCTCTTTGACCACGAACACCACATCAAGCTCGTGCAGCTCTTTAACCCTCAAACGCATGACATCGAGCACAGAGCGGCGTTCGGCGCTTCCGGGAGGGGGAGTATAGACTTTTGGAGCTGCCGCCGCCGAATCCCGGAGCAGGAGCGAACCTGCAAGAAAAAACAATATCCCGGTTACGGTCAGCAATCTCCGGCAATGAATCGTTACCCTGTGCATAACTCTAACTCTTTTGCGTTTTGCCTCTGAACCGCGCATCGCACAACACCCGGTACTCGGCCCCTGCAGGTTTCAGCAGAGACTCAAACAGGCAGATTTTCCGGAAACGGACACTCCAGTTAACCGGAATATTAAGCCTTTTTCCGGCAAAAGCATCCTGATTTTCATGCCTGATACGGCCCAGAGTAAGATGCATGAAAAACTCCCTTTCCCCGGAATTTTCAATCAAAATAGTTGAGCCGAGTTCATTTTTCAGCTCTGTCAATAAAGCCGGCACGCTGCCAGTCGCCCAGAGAAAGCGGGCCATGCCGGAATGAGGAGCTGCCGTGACTGCAGAAAACAGAACATCCATCCCGGAAAAACAGGATGCGACTGCGCAAAGAGCCTTGCAGATCGTTTCCGGAGCTTCACACTGCCATGGAGGAACAAGGGTAAGATGCAGGTTTTCGGGTTTTACCCACCTGACGGGAAGAGCTTCATGCTCCCGGCGGAATGACGCCGCACACTTCTGAAGCGCCTCACCGGCAGGGATGCCGATAAAAACCCTGCGCGCAGATGTCAATACCCGTTTTTCCATATGCTCACGTTACAGGCTGCTGTCATTTAAATAAAACTTATCAATGATTACGAAGAGCCATCAAAGTCCGCAAAAAACAAGTTCATTTCCTGTACAGCTAAAACATTGCAACTGATATTTTACCATTTTTTTATCCTGAGAGAAAAGGCGAAGTGCGAGGCGGTTGACTTTTTTATTACCTTTAAACTCCTGATGAGCAAGAATACTATCATTATGAATGGTTCCGGCCTCTTTTTCTATACCCTCCTCTTCCCCTTGCTTCTGGGTACGGCAAGATTTTTCAGCATTCTGCACCCGAGACTAAGGACTTTTTTTCTGGCACGCCGGGGAGGGCTTGAGCTACTGGAAAAAAAAATCAGAGCTTTGCCCCCTTCCTCATTCAGGGTATGGGTACATGCAGCGTCAACAGGTGAATTCGAGCAGGCAAGGCCGGTCATCGCCGCACTGAAAGCAAAGCACCCGGAGATCTCATTTTTTGTCTCTTTTCTTTCCGATTCAGGATACAACGCAAGAAAAGATTTTCCTGACGCTTCAGCAGTATTCTATCTGCCGACGGACACGCGCGCCAATGCCGGAAAGCTGATATCGCTGCTCAAGCCGGATGTCATGCTTCTGATGCGCTACGACTTCTGGCCCAGCCACCTCCTCGAAGCAAAAAAAAGCGGCGCGAAACTGATCCTTGCCGCAGCGGTGCTGCAGCCGAACGCCCAGTACTTCAAGCCCGTCCTGAAAAGTTTTTACCGGAAAATTTTTCAACTGTTCGACTGCATCTATAGCGCTTCAGACAGGGATACCGAGTCTTTCAGAAAGGTTTTCGGCTGCCGGCAGGCCGAAACCGCAGGTGATCCGCGCTTTGATCAGGTCCTTCTGCGCAGCCTGAACCGCACAAAGGTAGCTCACATCAAACCGTTCTTTGAAAACCGTACGGTACTGATTGCCGGAAGCGTTTGGGAAAAAGATGAGGCCCTGCTCCTTCCCGTCTGGAAGGAACTTGAAAACAGGCCCTCGCTTATTGTGGTACCCCATCAGGTTAATCCCGAAAACATGTCGCGCCTTTACCGGGTTCTTGAAAACCTCGATCTTCCCTTCATGAGGGTTTCAGCTCTGAACGACTCCTTCGATCCGGAACGGCAGATTCTGGTGATCGACCAGACAGGATACCTTGCTGAACTCTATTCGCTGGGATCTATAGCATACATCGGAGGAGGATTCGGCGTGAATGTGCACAACACGCTTGAACCGGCGGTATACGGCATTCCGGTACTGTTCGGCCCACGCTATCACAACTCCCCTGAAGCCGAAGATCTCGCAGCTTCAGGCGGCGCTGCAGTAATTCATGATCAGCAGGAACTTGACGCTGCACTGAAAGCCCTCTCTCCCGATAGTGCACAAAGAAAAACGACAGGAAAGGCGGCCTTCACCTTCGTTCAGAAACGAACCGGGGCAACCGCAGTGATCGCAGAAAGTATCGAACGGGTTTATGCGGCGCATACCGGCTTGATGGCTCGCCCGTAAGCATGGAAATGCCTCATGCCTCTGCTTTGACTTGCGATAAAAGCTCGATCCCCATTATCCGCCTTAATCCTGCTTATGCCGCTCCGGTGTATCAGTAACCGAAAACATCCTTCAGCGTCAGCTCCCTGACGGTTCCGTATTTTCTCAGGGTTGCCATGTCAAGGCTGCTTTTTTTGCCAAGAACAAGCATCACATGGGGCCTTTGGCCGAAATGGCTCCTGTGGAACGTTTCAATGTCGGCAAGGCTCATTGCTGCTGCTTGACGATAAATGTCTTTTCTGATATCATGGTCGTTACCAAGCCGGACCGCATCTTCATAATTCAGCAGGATCTTTATTTTTGTGAGCCGGTCGGTCGAAATTTTCTGCAGAATGCCGCTCTGCGCCGAAGCAAACAGTCCGGGTGATTTCGGCATATCGTTCATCAAGGTTCTGATTCCTGCCAGCGCTTCCGGCAGTTTGTCTGCCTGAGTACCGATATAAGTGACAATATAGTTGTGCTTTCCCTGCTGTTTCGGTGCACTGTAGTTCGAAAAAACCGAATAGGCAAGTGCTTTGGCTTCCCTCAGTTCCTGGAATACCACAGAAGACATCCCCCCTCCGAAATATTCATTGAAGAGAGTTGCAACCGGCACTATCGCCGGATTGTACAGCTCATCCCTGGTCAGCATGATCACCTCCGCCTGGGTCATATCGTAATCGACCATGTAAACAAGATTATCATGCTGTTCCAGTTCCGGATAAGGATCGGAGAGCGGCAGGGTCTTATTTGATTCGGGGTAGTTGTGCACCGAATGGAGATCACCGAGCAGCTGAGTTGTTGAGGCCGGACCGTAGTAAAGTACCCTGTGACGGTATTGCAGAAGATTGTGTACTTCATTGAGCAGCTCCCTTGATCTCAGTTTTTTGACTTCCTCATTGCTGAGCACATTGGTGAACGGAGATGCCGAGCCGTATTTACCGTAATTGAGCATCGCTTCGAAGAGTATTTTTCTCTTCGAGAGTTTGTCGTCCGAGCGGCTTTTCAGAACTCCGGCCTTGAATTTTTCAAGGGCCTTTTCGTCAGGTCTTGCATCGGCCAGCAGACTTTCAAGCATCCGGATGGCCGTCGGCGCATTTTTCCCGAGTCCGGAGAGCGTCAGGTAGACATAATTCTCGGAGACGACCGTTGAAAAGCTTACACCGATCTTGTAGAGTTCCCGGCTGAACCCGGAAGGAGTGAGTTTTGATGTGCCGAGATATGAAAGATAATCCAGTGCAAGATCTATTTTCCTGCTCCTGCTTTTACCGATATCGAACACATAGGATAGAGAGAAGAGGTCGTTTTCCCTGTTCTGGAGATAGTGCAGCTTTACTGATGGATTGACATCAAGAAAGGTGATGTCCCTCCTGTAGTCGGCAAAGACCGGTTCGATGTTATCGGAATGCTGTGCCAGCAGTTTTTCCGCAAAGCGGGAAGATGCGGCTCTGTTGACCCTGACAGGAGTGATCGGCGGCTTCTGGATTCTGGCTTCATTTTTCCGTTCTCCCTGCCTTTTGTATATCGCCACGTAGTTTGATCCGTAGTGTTTCCGGGCAAAATCGACGATATCATGTTTGGTGATCTTTTCGAGACGTTCAAACCTGTTCACCTGCCGGGCCCACTCCATTCCCAGGACAAAGTCATCGACAAAGGCTTCCGTACGTCCGCGATTGGTTTCGTACTGTTTCAGCTCTTCGAGCCTGAAGTCGTTGATTACGGCTTCGATAAGCCAGTCCGGGAATTTGCCCTCCCTGACAAGGTTGAGCTGCGCCAGAAGCAGCGCCCTGACATCGTCGAGGCTCTGGCCTTTTCTCGGCTTTGCGCTGAGAATATGCGCGGAATAGTCCTTCATGAGCATCAGTGAGGAACCTGCCTCAAGAACCTTCTGCTGCTGGTTGAGGTTCAGGTCGATCAGGCCTGCGGTCTGATTGTAGAGAATGCGGTCGATGAGGGAAAGAATGTCCGTATCGGAAGTGTTGATTCCGCCGAACCTGAAAGCAAGCACGACCTCCTCCGCCTCGGGTCCGGTTACGGTCCTGACGACCGGTTCAGTGAAGGGTTGTTCAACCGGAGAATGAAACTCCGGAACCGCTTTCGGGATGAGCATTGAGAATTTCCGGTCGATCAATCTGATTGCTGCATCGGGATCGAAATCACCGGCAATACAGAGAGCCATATTGTTCGGCACATAGTATGTGTGATAATAGTCGATAACATTCCTGATAGAGGGGTTTTTCAGGTGCTCGGCCTTGCCGATTACGGTCTGCGTACCGTAAGGGTGATTTCTGAACAGTCCGCTTAAAAGTTCTTCCCATAGCTTGTTGCCGTCGCTGTCCATATTCCTGTTCTTCTCTTCATACACGGCCTCAAGCTCTGTGTGGAAAAGCCGCATGACAGGATTGCGGAAACGCTCAGCCTCTATGGAGAGCCACTGGTCAAGCCTGTTCGACGGGATATCGTTGACATATACCGTCTCTTCCGCTGAAGTATATGCATTGGTGTCGCGGGCGCCGATGGAATTCAGAAGCTTGTCATACTCGTTTGGCACGACAAATCCGGCGGCGACACCTGAAATGCTGTCGATATCCCTGTATATGGCGGTCCTCCGGGAGATGTCAGCGGTTGACCGGTACTGCTCGTAGAGCCCGGTGATTTTGTCAAGCTCGATACGTTCTTTTGCATAATCAAGTGAACCGATTGAATCGGTACCCTTGAAAAGCATATGTTCAAGATAGTGCGAAAGGCCGGTTGTCCCGGGAGGATCGGTCTTGCTGCCTGCGCGGACGGCAATGGAGGTAAAGATCCTCGGGTCATTCCTGTTCGGGCTCATATGGACCGTCAGTCCGTTCCTGAGGGTATAGATCCTTGCATGGAGGGAGTCACCCGGAACCGTGGTGTAGGGATAGGGATTGACAGCGTTCACCATGGGTCTGCAGGAAATCAACTGCAAAAAAAATATCCCGATGATAAGCATCGGGATAGGGCTGTTCCTGAATGCATGAAAATTTTCCGGCATAAAAAAATCACATTGATATTGATAACGCAGAACGGAATTCACCCCATCCTTCTGAAAGTAAGCTTTTATTCCAGCCCCTGACAGCGATGAGCTGCTTTGGAAGTTATTTTTTTTCTGACTTTCCGGTCGTGAAAGCAGCAGTGCACCCCGTTCGAAACAGCTCGTTGGTAAAAAACAGAGCGATTAATGAGCGTCATGGCAATCACTATTTCACTCACTGACAGGATTACTCAGAAGAACTTGCCGGCAATGTCCGTCAATCCTTTAAGGCCTCCGGCATTTTCGAAAAGGTTTTCAATCAGCGATCCGCCGGGACTGGCTTTATCGACCATTTCCGGCAATGCATCGGCAATTGCCGTTTTGGCGCTTTGTTCCGAAAGACCAAGCTGCGATGCAAATACCTTTATCTTGTCAACATCCAGCAGATTCACGACGGCATCGGGAGAAAGCTGCGCATTTGCACCGTTGCCGAGCCATGACGCAGCAACGCTGCCAAGGCCGCCAGCCTGCATTTTCGTAAGCAGCGAACCGAAATCGAGCTTTCCGCCTGCGCCACCGAACAGGCTGCCGAGCGCTGATGCAAGCTCATCTGTTCCAATATTGGTGGTTGCCCGGTCGCTGTTATTGCGGATAACCGAGGCGCCAAGCTGAAGAAGTCTGGTGATATCCATAGTTCCGTTCCGTTTTATGGTTATGCTTCTTTCTTTGGGAAATTTCCAGTAGCAGATAGCCATGACAAAAGAAACAGGTAAAGAGTTCCTTCCGTTATACCTGCACCGCGAAAAATTGCGTTACTCCGAAATTTCAGACGCAAGAATTCGGCCTCTTCTTTGTTTTTTTCCGGTATTGTCCTGTAACAGTTTATAGAGGCAAAATGCAAAACCAGGTTCATCCCGCGCATGCTCTCCCCCGAGAATCAGTCAAAATAAGCTTTTCGGCCACAACCCGTGCCGGCTGCCGATCAACTCCCCGGTCCGTATAAATTCAACTTCCGGCTCCGGTTCCGTTTCAGAGTCATGAAAAACACCGGGGACGGCTAAGCCGGTAACTGGAAACAAAACCACCTTCACCGCTGCTCCGTCATGCGCGGTGAATCAGCGCCGGAGCGTGCTGTACCGTCCGGACAAAGTGAACGTCCGGTTTACCGAACACCATTGAATAGCCTGTCACATGATCATCCGGTATGCCGAGAAGTTTTCGGGTCTCAGGCAGCAGGTCGGTGATGATCCTGTGTACCAGACCGTTCCAGACGGTGCCGACCCCGTTGGCCTGGGCAAAAAGCTCAAAGTAGGAGAGGGCGATAAGGCAGTCCTGCACAGGAGTCGCAACGCTCTTTGGCGCCGAGGTGATCAGGAGATGAGGAGCACCACGAAAGAGAAGATCGATGTGATGCTTCTCCCAGATCCGGACAAAGTTGGCATAGTATCCCGTCCCTTCCGGCAGAGCGTTTGCCCGGAGAACTCTTCCCAGGCCCTCCATCACTGCGTCACGGAATTGTGCGGTCTTTTCCCTGCTGTCCAGCACCGTGAAACGGACCTGCCGCGAGTTTACACCCGTCGGTGCGTGCCATGCGACATCCAGAAGATGCTGAAAAAGCGCCGGATCAAGGTTTTCGTCCCTGTAGCGCCTTACCGAGCGCCTCCCTTTGATCAGCGTCTCAAGCCGGTCAGGATCGGGATACCCGCCGGCAAGAGTGAGGCTGGCCGCCGGGTCCAGGCCGAATATGGAGACCGAACCGGTCGGGCATACCGCCAGACAGTGCTGGCAGTGGTAACAGTTCGCTTCCTTTTCAACGGCAATGAACGGGTATCCGTCCTCAGCTATGGCTATTATACGCGCTGGGCAATCCGCAACGCACTCAGCGCATCGAATGCAGCTTTCGCGGTTTATTTCGAAATCAAGCATTGTTGTTTCCAATTAGTTTTCCTTAAAAAAACATAGTACGCCAGGAATTCTGTAAACACAAAACGCCCAGCCCGGGCTCGAACCGGGCGATCAGGCAGGAATCAGACGGAAATGCTCTATCCGGATTTATGGAGAGCGTATATTATACAACATGCATGCCGGCTATCATTCAGACGGCGATCTGAACATCGCCCGGAACCGGGCCGTTTACAGATAAGCAACGATAACAAATCATGGAGAAAAATCGATGACTTTGAATGTACTTGGTTACGCGGCACACTCGCCCGTTGACGCATTGACTCCATATCGGTTTATGCGCCGTGATCCCCGTCCTGACGATGTGGTTATCGAAATCCTCTACTGCGGCATATGCCACTCCGATTTACATCAGGTCCGCAACGACTGGGGCGGAAGTGTTTATCCGATAGTGCCGGGACATGAAATTATCGGCCGCGTCGCAAGCGTCGGACCGGATGTCACCCGCTTCAAACAGGGTGATCATGCCGGTGTCGGCTGCATGGTTGATTCCTGCCGGCATTGTCCGGCCTGTGAGAAGGGACTGGAACAGTACTGCGAGGAGTTGCCGACGTTCACCTATAACGGGGTTGATCGTCATGACCGGACGCCGACCTTCGGAGGTTATTCCGAAAAAATCGTCGTGTCTGATAAATTCGTACTCAAAATACCCGATGGCCTGGATCTGAAAGGTGCTGCGCCGCTATTGTGCGCCGGGATTACCACCTGGTCGCCGCTCTGTCACTGGAAAATTGGCCGGGGCAGCAAGGTCGGCGTTATCGGCCTTGGTGGCCTCGGTCATATGGCCCTGAAACTCGCAAAAGCGATGGAAGCCGACGTTACGCTCTTTACCCGTTCACCGGGCAAAGAGCAGGATGCTCGCCGTCTCGGCGCCGACAGGGTGGTGCTTTCCACCGACAAGGCCCGGATGGATGCGGTAAAAGGCCGGTTTGATCTGATCATCGATACCGTGCCCTATGTCCACGATCTCGACCCCTACATGCCGCCTCTGGCGCTTGACGGCACGCTGGTGCTGGTCGGGTTCCTCGGAGGCATTGAACCGCTGCTGAACACCGTCCCGCTCATAATGGCACGGAAATCGGTGGCCGGCTCCGTCATCGGGGGAATCGCCGAAACCCAGGAGATGCTCGATTTCTGCGCCGGGCACGGCATCACTTCAGATATCGAGCTTATCAGCATTCAGGATATCAATGAAGCCTATGAGCGATTGCTGAAAAGCGATGTGAAATACCGCTTCGTGATCGATATGATGACACTCGGAGAGTGACCGTCCGCTGAACGGCAAACTATCAAAAGCTGTTTGCCGTCAGTCTCTGCAACCGGCCGAAGCTCCTAAATCGAACCCCTCTGTTTTTTGAATACTACCGTGATGAATTATTAATTGCCGGTTTCCATCGATCGGTAGTGTGGCACGTTGAGCAGTTTTCCCTGGTTTGAAAATGCAGACCGTCATCGGGTTGAACACTCTTATGACATCTGATACACTGCGTTGCTGCGGTCAATCGGCTATGATCAAATGCGGCAAGCAGAACAGGCCTTGTCGCTGCGTTTGCTGCAGGGTTGAAAAGCACACCGAGAAAAAAGATCATCAACAGCTTTTTCATGATTTTCTGCACGTTCATAATTTTAAAGAACATATCACCATTTCCTGCGATTGCCGCCTCCCCATTCCGTTACATGAAATTAGACGGGTTTTTCGGATATATCATGCTCATTTGTTTCACAACCTTTATTTTTCACGACGACCGCAATCGTGCCGATGCATTTTTCCGATAGCATGATCTGCCCCTTTATCGTGTATGCGGGCTTGAAGAGTCATCATCAATAACGAACCTTCCATCGGCGCTATCGAGAGCAAAACGCTTGCAGTCACAAAAAAACCTGCGAATGCAAAAAACCGGTTCTTTTATTTGTCCGGCCCCGCCGAAGCGCGTCATTGAAACAACCGATTGCCCTGCACCAGACACTTTTTTCATTGATAACCCTCTTGTGTTCCCTGATGGTCAGAGGGTGACTGTTTTTACGACAAATTCAGGCGGGTCCTGGATGTGCTTTTTAACCGCACAGAGATTTGCCGCACTGATAACCGCCTCCCTGTATTTTTCCGGAAAGCCGGGTGGCAGTTCGATGGCGATCTCAATTTTTCCTATTCCCCGGCCTGACTCTTTGAGAAAATGTGATTGAACGATCCGGATGTCATCTGTCGGAATACCTCTGCTTTGACAGAAAGACAAGACAAAAATACCGGCACAGGTCCCGATTGAGGCAAGAAAGAGGCTGAACGGTTCCGGAGCGGAACCCTCTCCTCCTGCATGGAGAGACTGGTCAGTCCTGATGGTAAAATCACCAAACTCGGTATTGACCTTCTTTCCCCCTCCAAACGTTATGATCATTTCACTTTTCATACTGAAAAAAAAGAAAATGGTTGCTAAAAACCCTTCATATAATTATAGGCGTATGCTCACAACGAAACAAGCCGATGACGGGACTATTTCAAAATAATATAACCGGGTGATGGACTCCGGATACCGGACAGGGATGGTTACGCGGAAAGAAGAATAAATCAGAAGGCCTTTTCTCGGTTGGTGCGCTTCAATCCTGTCAGACTCCTGTCATCAAAAATTGCCCGGGAGCACTTTAACGGGAGAAAATAACGGTTGCTCTTTACCTGATATTTCGTAATATTACATATACCTATACGGGGTAAGGGTAGTGTGCGGTTTTTAAAATTTTTCCGCCTATCCGAAGGGTCTTTTTAAAGAGATGATTATATAGTATATCATGCATTTTAACTCCGGAGATGTCCGGGAATTTTTATCTATAATTATGATATCTTTTTGATATTTAATCATTTACTGAAATCCATCATGACCGATACCAAGATACTTCCCATAACAGACGACGTGAGCTGGATCGGTGTTCTCGATCCGGGTCTCATCACCTTCGACATTGTCATGGAGACGAAATACGGAACAACCTATAATTCCTATTTCATCAATGCCGAAAAGAAAACCATTATTGAAACCACAAAGGAAAAGTTCTGGCCTGAATATCTGGCCAAAATAAAACAGGTTACTGATCCGGCCGATATCGCCTACATCATTGTCGACCATACGGAGCCCGACCATTCAGGCAATGTCCGGAACCTGCTTGCCCTGGCCCCGAACGCGACCGTCGTTGGAAGCGGCAACGCCATCAAGTTTCTCCGTGACCAGACCGGCCACGACTTCAAATCACTGGTCGTCAAAACCGGCGATTCCCTGAACCTCGGCAATAAAACCCTGCATTTCATCAATGCCCCCAACCTGCACTGGCCGGACACCATCTACACATGGCTTGAGGAAGACCGGGTCCTCTTCACCTGCGACTCATTCGGAGCCCATTTCTGCAATGAAGGAATGTATGATGATGTCGTCGGTAACTTTGACGATGCCTTTACCTACTATTTCGATTCAATTCTCCGGCCTTTCAGCAAGTACATGCTCCAGGCCATTGAAAAGATCAAGCCTCTGGACATCAGGGTCATCTGCCCCGGCCACGGCCCGATACTCCGGTCACACTGGCAGAAATATGTCGATCTTTCCTGGCGGTATGCGACAAAAGCCATTGCCATGCCCAGTGACAAAAACATTCTCATCGCCTATGTGTCAGCCTACGAAAACACAACCATGCTGGCCGAAAAAATTGCCGAAGGGCTTCACCGCTCCTGTGATTTCAATGTCGATATCTGTGATATTGAAGCGGTCGATTTTTTAACCCTGGAAGATAAGATCGCGCACTGTTCAGGACTTATCGTAGGTTCTCCGACATTAAACCAGAACATTCTGCCGCAGATCTACCAGCTTTTTGCCGCAATCAATCCCATACGCGACAAGGGGAAGCTTGCCGCAGCATTCGGATCCTATGGATGGAGCGGCGAGGCCGTGCGCATGATCGAAACCAACATGTCAATGCTCAAACTGAAGGTCTTCGATCAGAACATCATGGTCAAGTTCAAACCCCATGAGCCGGAATTCGAGCGCTGCATCGCCTTCGGTAAAGACTATGCCGACAAGATGATTGAGATGTACCGCCTGACATGCAATCTCTGAGGGACCAAACTTTTTTTTCAGAGCTGCAACGCACTGTCGCGGCTCTGAAAAATCCATACGGATTTATTATCCGCGCCTAAACAGCGTCGGGTCAATAAAAAAACAGGATCCATAACACAATAAAAAACGGAAGAAGAACCGGCACTGAGTATTTATAGATATACTCAAGAAAGTCCGGTACATCAGCTCCTGCCTGGGCGGCAATGTTTTTAACCATAAAGTTCGGTGCATTGCCGATATAGGTCAGTGCCCCGAAAAAGACCGAAGCTACAGAAATCGCCATAAGATACAGATCTGAAGAGAGATCCCCCTGTACCGGGGAATCCATGCCGGCGGCAAAAATTTTTATATCCGCAGGAGAGCCGATATCAAGTCCGAACTTTCCTAAAGCTCCGGCAAAAAAATTCAGATAGGTCGGAGCGTTATCCAATATCCCTGAAAGGGCTCCGGTCATCCAGTAGAACTTTGTTACTGATAATTCCCCTGCATGAGTTTCAGCATAATTACCGATGAGTTCAAGAGCCGGAATCATTGTCGCAAAAATTCCGATGAAGAGAAAAGCAACCTCCTTGATCGGTTCAAAGTTGAATTCGTTGCCCTTGAGCACCTCCGGATCAGCGTTTTTATAGGCTGCCACAGCCACTCCGGACATGATCAGTTCACGGATACCGAACGGAAGATGAAACATTTTCTGAAGACTCGGGAATCCTTCAATTACGGCAGGATCAAGAAAAACAGCCAGAATGATAACGGCGAGAAAAAAAAAGTTTTTACTCCCGGTAATGCTCACCCCGCCTTTTGCTTCGGAGCCTTTAAACTCGCCTTTGCCGGCCCTTGCATCAAGAGTTATGAAAATCAGGAGAAGGCCGGTTATCGTAACGGTCCATGGAATGAATACTTTCGGGAGCGCCCAGAAAAAAGGCACCCCCTTTAAAAAACCGAGAAACAGCGGAGGATCTCCTATAGGGGTAAGCCCGCCTCCGATATTACTGACAATAAAAATAAAAAAGACAATGTGAAACGCCTTGAGACGGCCTTCATTGATGCGCATGTAGGGGCGTATAAGCAGCATGGATGCCCCGGTTGTTCCAATCAGATTTGCGATCACCGCACCGAAAAGCAGCAGAAGAGTATTAATCAAAGGCTTTCCTCTTCGTTCTATTTTAATCAGAATGCCGCCGGATATAACAAAAAGGGATGAAATAAGTGCAATAAAGGAAAGGTACTCTTCCAGGGTATGCTCCAGAACATGCATTCCGTCTTTCATGAGAAACCCGTAGCAGGCTGTCACAACGACCCCGAGTCCTATGGAGATCTTCGGATAGTGCCGCTCCCAGAAACGGTGGTATAAGAGCGGGCCGGTAGCTATCATCACGAGAAGGATGACGAACGGGGCAACAAGCCAGATCGGGGGGAGATTTTCCGGGGTTTTAAGAGCTGAAGCGACGGCTCTCTTCGACACCTCAAGAGCTTCCGCAGCAGAGAGTACACCGCTGACGCTGAACGATAGAGCGACAAAGAGAAAAAAAGACAATACGCATAGTTTCCCTCCGGCCTGCTTGATAAACAACGGTTTTCTCCTGATTATTAACGTTCTCCTCCGAAACCGGACATGGTACCATTAAAGCCATTCCCGAAAATAAAAAAACCTGCAAACTGCGACCTGAAGAACTCTGGCAAAGAGATCCTGTAACACCGCAGCTCTCTTTAAATCCTGGTCCGGATAGTTTTGCTTTAAAAAAAGTAATGATTACATGAGTTTAATTCTCAGAATCTTCAGAACAAGAATAAAACAAGAAAAGCGAAGGAAATAAAATCTCCTTCGCTTTTCAAATCAACAACATGCCCGGCGTTCATCTTTTCAGGAATCAGTCATCTTCCCTGTTCTTAAGCATCATAAATCAACTATACTGACAACCAGTCCTGCTGTTGAAACCTTTAACACACAAAACACCTCTCAAAGAAAACACACTAAACCTCTTTCAATAAGTAGGACGACAGTTTTAAAAAATTCCTGCGGAAAAAAATTTCTTTTTTTTCCCCGCTGAAAATTTCCAGAGCCAGGCATTACTTAAAACAGGGCGAGCTCCCTGCCGCGATGAACCGGATCCGGCGGAAAGATTTGCTGACAATGAGTTTGCCGGGCCGTATTGCCTGCTCCCGGTTTTTTTATTTACTTGAAGGAGGTGACTATTTCTTACTGAACCGGAGGTGAACCGTTGAAACCGCTCTTTATTTTTATCGCATCCGCTATCATTCTTTCAGCCCTTGCAGCAGCCTTTCCCGATGTACTGCTCAACCCCGGTCCGCTGATGAAAGGTCATCAGGCGCTTAAAAGAGATTGCCTGAGCTGTCACAGGCCTTTTAACGGAGCAGCTTCGGTTCAGTGTATCAGCTGTCACAGGCAGAATGTTATCGGTATAAGAAATGTCGCTGGCTCTCTGATTTCGTCGGATCCCCCTAAAACGCCTTTTCACGGAGGACTCTCTGCTAACTCCTGCGTCGACTGCCACACCGATCATAAAGGTCTTGATGCCGCTAAAACAGTCAAAACATTCCGGCATGAACTGCTTTCTGAATCATTGCAGAAAAATTGCATCGAATGCCACCGGAATAAGAAACCTGAAGATGACCTGCATAAGAGTGCACAGGCAAATTGCTCAGAATGCCACAGTACAACTGCGTGGAAACCGGCATCGTTCGATCACAGCAGATACTTCACTCTTGACAGTGATCACAAAGCAAGCTGCAAGACCTGTCATACCGATCCGGGAAACTACAAAAAATACACATGCTACAATTGTCATGAACATACACCTGCCAACATGGCCGCTGTACATCGGGAGGAAGGAATTTACAATTACCAGAATTGCATGAAATGTCATCGGGATGGAAAAAAAGAGGGGGGGGAATCTGGTGGTGAGGATGGTGATTAGCCTTTTCTAATTATTCTGTTGCACTGTTGCATTTTAATGCAATGACTTTGGTGATTTAGCAAGTTACCAACTTAAGCTATTGTCTGAAAATCGGAGTATACTTATAGATATCAGGATTTCTCCACATCATGTTTTTTGCAGACGATTGTTGTTTATGAAACAGACAAGACGGTGTCTACTCTTATTTGCACTTGTGTTTGCAGTACCTCCGGGTATAAGCGGGACACTTTTTGCTGAAGCTCTTGATATCACGGAGGTGGCTCCCGCTGTTGTCACATTTCGGAATAATCTCCCGCCGATCTGGCTTGTTACGCCTTTTATTGCTCTTCTCGTTATGATAGCAACCGGCCCGCTTTTGTTCCATCGCTTCTGGGAGCAGCACTATCCTAAGGTTGCTGTCGGATTGGGGCTGGTCGTGGCGTGTTACTATGGCTTTATGATGGATCATGGGTTGCATGTGCTGGAACATACCCTTGAAGAGTACCTTTCATT
>Ga0268280_1001124_pt1 | contig 18881 bp, 12 predicted proteins | sample saktaG_9_FD_190139 | JGI IMG/M metagenome (GOLD analysis project Ga0268280, IMG submission 190139) | Saline water microbial communities from Sakinaw Lake, British Columbia, Canada - sak_2011_5_24_40m | ecosystem: Environmental > Aquatic > Non-marine Saline and Alkaline > Saline ... | reverse complement strand
GCTGATAATGTACTAACAATATACCTCAACGGACTGACCATTCCTAAACTCTCATGCGGGCGCTCTGTGTTGTACCAGAGAAGCCATGTGATAAGTTTGTCGTTGAATGCCGGAATATCGTCACGAAGAAGCGCGCGGTTCCATGCAATAAAGCCTTCCCACACAGTACGATTAAACCTCTCCACGTGAGCGTTCATTTTGGGACAGCGTGCATAGGTATGGTAGTGAATAATACCTAGTTTCTCGCACGCATCATCAAACAACATGGCAAACTCCGAGCCATTGTCTGTCTGCACTTCGGTGAGTGGATACGGAAGAACCTCTTTGAGTTTGAGCAGGAAGTCGGAGGCACTCGCAGATGAGTGGTTTGCATACGCCGCTGCAAATGCGAACTTCTTCTGCACGTCTATAGCTGTGAGTATGTAGCGCTTCGTACCGTCGATGAAGCGCACGATAGTATCCACTTCAATACCACTCTTCTGCTTTCTGCGTATTTTCTTACGGTGTATGGTGTTTTGCTCTCTGAAGCGACCTGTCTTTGCGTAGTAGGATAGTTTCTTTCCGGAAAACAGGAGGCCACGGCGTTTAAGGTCGGAGAGTACGCGTCCACAGTATGATTCGGAGACAATGAAACCTTCTGTTCGCAGAATTACAGCCAGCTTTCTTTTACCTAGACGATAATGCTCGGTTCGGAGTTTGATTATGTGGTCGAGCAGGTTTAACGGAGCGCGCCTCTGTCGGCGTTTCTTGGGCGCAGTGCTTTTAGGATCCAGAGCGTTTACTTTGCCTTGCGCGCGATACAACGCCGACTTCCAGCGGTAGCGAGTCCGACGCGATACTCCGAATGCGTCCAACGTCGCTTTCTCTCCGTACTTTTCCCAAAATGTTAATATCTTTACTCTACGCCCCACTTCTTTTTGGTTCTTCATACTCCTAAAGCGTAGCGTGCGCTCCCAGACAAATACAAACCCTTTTGTTCCTCTCAAGATGTTAAATTGTCTCATGGCTCCTTAATTACAGGAGTGCCATATGTTAGTGAACTTGTGCATTATATCATGACACTGCTAAAGACATTATTTTCATGAATAAACGAGGACTGGTCAGGCATGAATCCTGAACAGTTTTTGGGTTTTGTGAGACCAAAGATAATCCAGTCGCTTGGTATGGAGCGGCTCCATCCTCTACTGCAAGAAAAGAGGATTCTGCGAGTAAAGTTTCGGACAGATCCAACAAGTAATCAATTACATATGGGACATGTTGTGTCAATGTTGTTACTCGACATGTTTCAGAAAGCCGGACACAGTGTCGACTTTATTCCCCATACCCCGATGCTCTGCATCGGGGTTGTTCATTTACAGTAGGCTATTGGAGCATGCAAAACAGCTCTCGCTTATTGGGAGGTAGCCATAATATGGCTACCTCTTTTTTATTATTTTGTCCATATACCTCATGTTGCAAATGTAGAGATGGTGTGTTACTACTTGCGTAGTTGTTCTTAACATTAACTAATGTGTAAAGGGGGAAGCGCTATGTCTGGCAAAAGCGTAACTGTTGGATTTTTGGGACCCAGCTGTACATTCGGGTATCAAGCTGCAAGTAAACTGTTAGCGGGCAGCAGAATCTTTAGATGTCGTCCTAAACTAATACCTTTCCTGAATCACTCAGCCATTTGCGATGCTGTCGGTAGGGGAAAGGTGAAATATGGCGTGGTTGCCATTGAGAATGTTCTTGATGGTGTGGTAACAGAGACTGTGCATGCTGTTGAAAGTGTTGCGTCGCATAGGGGTATTGCGATTTGTGGCGAAGTCACTGTCCCAATCGAGCTATTTTGCATGAGCAAAACAGGAAAGTTGCCAAAGCGTCTACTGTCGCATCAGACAGCGTTGAGACAGTGCCGCTCTTTTGTAACTGAAATTCAAGGACGCGGGGTCGTTGTTGAAGCGCGCGCATCAACTGGGCAGGCAGCTGAAGAGGCGTCAAGGGATCCAGATACCGCGGCGCTTGCTCCAAGCGTTGCACTTCGTAGTTTTGGACTTCAACTTGTGGCGCCTGAGTCTGTTGTGGATTATAAAAACAGCGCCACTCGATTCTGGGTATTGAGCAAGGAATATGCGCGACGGACAGGTAATGACAAGACTTGTTTCTTGATAAATCTTGAGCAGTCTATGAGCGGTGCGCTGTACAAATCCCTTGGGATTTTCTCCGCTAATGAAATAAACGTACTTCTTGTGTACCCGATTCCAATACTTGGAAGACGCTGGGAATATACCTTTCTTGTTGAGGTGGGTGGACACGTTGATGATGTGGAAATGGATCGTGCATGGGATGATTTCCGCAATCTAGGAATTTCACTTCAGCCTATGCGCTTCTTGGGTTCGTATCCAAATTCAACATCTATGTAGTGAGTTGAGTTTGTAAATTTGTTTCTGGCTCTGCAGTATTTTCTGCAGAGCCTTTTTCTATGAAAAACTTATCGGCATTAAAGTGTTTAAAAGTAAAAAATTGTATAACGCAAACACAACCTTGCGTGTTTGGTTCTTTGCGCATAGGCTCATAGTAGGGTTCTTTCACAGGCAGTATTGTAAGGGGAGTAGATTTTATGAACACGAAAACTGGAATCAGTATGTCCAAAAGGGCGCATGCTGGCGAGGTGGACATAAACAAGGGGTTCCTTGAATTTGCCGCAAAATGGAATGATGCGAAATCATATCCTGCGACATACGACTTGGAACATGAGCTCGGCGAAACTTTCGCCGTCATCCAAAAGATGGCGGAGGAATACACACGTTATCGCACGGAGAATTCTGATGCCGGCCTACCGCCACTTATTTGGCGGCGTGCAGTAAGCGGTGGAACCATTGCGGTTCCGGAAGAAGTGCTAAAGCAACTTGACCCTTTCCGCATAGATGCGGATTCTGTTAGAAATGCTAAGACCATTGTTGTAACGAGCGCTCAGTTCGGAGCTCCGCTCAACATGCATTTTTGGTCTGCGATTAATCACTACGCGGAAGCGCGCGAGGCATTGATTGTCGTTATGCCAATCAAATACGGGCCAATTAGAATTGCGACCGATGACGAAACCGGAGAGGCGCACTTAACGAGTACGTTTCCCGATGAATTACGCGGGCGCATTCTTTTTGAAGACTTGTCGCTTTGTGGAGGCGGGTTAACTATGGTGGGCACGTACAGGTGCTTGCGCATTATGCATATCCGTGTTTGGCTACACATTGGTCTGGGTAACCCGTTTTGTTCTTTGTAAATCAGTGGAGATAGAAATGAAAATCACTAACATGCTTTTAGGCGACTCGCTAAACCACACAATATATTGCGAGAGGTACCTCAATGATTCAAAGGGTCGGTTTGAGGATTACTCTGAGGTCGATCCGAAATTCGATCCGAAAGGGTCCATGCCGATAGTTGCATTACCATACACTCTTCTTTCACCAGAAAACTGCATTGTACTGCAGGATCACCCATCTGTTGAATTAAAGATATGGGCGCACATTGGCCACAAGTATAGATTCTTTTGGCATCCAGATATTGTGCGCGAAGGGTTAGAAGTTTGTGGTGCTGTAAACTCTCAACCTACTGGCTCAACACGTACACTGCTCACTGAAGACCCATTTCGGGTCTACATAAAAACGGATCTGGATAAGAAACATTTCCGTTTTGTTCGCAGATTGAGACGGAGTTCTGTGGAGCATAGTATTGCTATTTGTTCAGAGTTACGTTCCATGTTTGATGAATACTCACCATGTATGGCAAGGTATTCATTCTTACCAGAATCATTGGGAGTGGTTGTAATTGGAGGGAAGTATGAAGGTTCTGGGACGCTTTACCGCGAAGCAAAACCTTTTCCGGACGTTAAAGAAAGGCGCATAATAATGCCGTATCACTCACTTTACGCGCCAGATCCAAACGCGCCAGAAGATTTGCCTCTATTGGCACAGCTCGTCAATTTACATGGACGTAATGACAAAATCGGCTATTTTGTTTCTGAGATAGTCGGACCGGTGCTTGAAGCATGGAATCTTCTCGTCTCAAGATGTGGTCTGTTGCCAGAATTGCACGGGCAAAATTCCCTTTTGGAATTGGATATGGATTTGAAGCCAAAGCGCATTGTTCATCGTGATTTCCAAAGCACGTATAGTGATTCGCGTATTCGTGTAGGTATTGGTCTAAAGCCATTTTCAAAACATGTTGCTGGAACTGAGATTGGGACGACTGTGCAATCGCAGTATAGCAATGTTTTTGACAGTCTGATTGGGCGATATTTGTTGTCGCGTATGACAAAGGTGTTTTGTCACTCATTTAATGATGATTACACTAGGGTAGCAAATGCTATTAAGGAGTATCATCACAGGATACCTGAGTGGAAAGTTTCAGATTTTCCTGCAACAACATATAGATTTGGCGGTACTGCAAAAGAACAGAATGAGAATGATGTAGTTCTAGTTAATACTGGCATTACCCCTGAGTTTCGTTAACCATAAATAAAATACCCCTTGCTCACTTCTGAGCGGGGGGTATTATTTGTTTATGGAAATGGAAACTTATGAAGTGAAGGGTGCTTTTTCCGGTAATGTAAAAATATACCATTACAAAAGCTGGAAACAATCTAATAAGGTCATTTTGGTGCTTAAGGGGATTTACGGAGAACATATTCCCGACGCCTCATCGTGGGATAATACGTTAGTGAAATTATTGCAGGATGATTACAATATAATTTTTGTCAGGACTTCTCGCCTGAGTGGGAAAATAGATCGTGACGCGTTTATTGGAAAGACATTTGAACAAGAGTGTTCCGAGGTGGAGGATGCATTTGATTATTGTAATAAGAATATCTTCTCAGGCGATTATGTTTGGGGATGTGTTGGCGCATCGCTTGGCGGTACAACACTTCTTGGTCTACCAAAGATACTTTCAAAAATGAGTTTAGTTATTATGGCAGGAAGCGGGTGTGGCAAAAACCCAAACACAACAAGACCGTTGACATCTACGCTTCCATCAGTAGATGAATTATTACAATCTTTAGATTATTATCATAGCGTATTTACTTTTTTGCATGGCGAAAATGATACAGTGGTTCCTCTAGATTCTCAGCAAATGATTTATGAACGCGCCAGTAAAAGTTCTCTTAAGCACGAATGGGTTGAATTACCAAATCTTGACCACCGTTTGCGCGATTCTGTTACTGGGGAATCTTATATGGCAGGAATAATCAAACGGTATATTCTAGAAAATTTTACATAAATACCACATCTTTACTTGGCTGTGTAGTTTGACAAGTTAGTATTTTTTTGTTTTCCTGTAAATGGAGCAAATAATGGAGGTTCTTATGAAGATTGAGACGATAGAAGTCGTTATTAAAAAGGCGCATGCTGATAAATATGGGCATGTAAACTATAAAAAATATCTCGATGTATTCTGTATTGGGCAAGATGATTTCGCAAAGAAACGCGGTATTTCTTTTTCTGAGATAGAGAAGTTGTATGGTTTCAGGAGCGTTGTTAGGCAGATAAATATCGAGTATCTCGAGCAAGTATTTCCTTCCGAAAAAGTACGTATAGGTACTCAGATTGAAAGGATTGGGAATACGAGTTTTTCTTATAAGCAGGAGATCCTCCGTGCAGAAAGGGTAATAACTCGTCTTTCCGTTACTATTGTGATGATAGATAAAAGTGGGAAGCCAGTATCAATCCCACAAGATGTACGAATAAAGATGTGTTAGTTCTAATAATAAAGCGCTCTAATGGAGCGCTTTTACTCCGTAAAAAATATCCGCTTCAGCCAGTCAAAAATTCAAGACGGAGGTGAAGGAGTGCGTATCCTTGCGTGTTTGGTTCTTTGCGCATAGGCTCATAGTAGGGTTCTTTCACAGGCAGTATTGTAAGGGGAGTAGATTTTATGAACACGAAAACTGGAATCAGTATGTCCAAAAGGGCGCATGCTGGCGAGGTGGACATAAACAAGGGGTTCCTTGAATTTGCCGCAAAATGGAATGATGCGAAATCATATCCTGCGACATACGACTTGGAACATGAGCTCGGCGAAACTTTCGCCGTCATCCAAAAGATGGCGGAGGAATACACACGTTATCGCACGGAGAATTCTGATGCCGGCCTACCGCCACTTATTTGGCGGCGTGCAGTAAGCGGTGGAACCATTGCGGTTCCGGAAGAAGTGCTAAAGCAACTTGACCCTTTCCGCATAGATGCGGATTCTGTTAGAAATGCTAAGACCATTGTTGTAACGAGCGCTCAGTTCGGAGCTCCGCTCAACATGCATTTTTGGTCTGCGATTAATCACTACGCGGAAGCGCGCGAGGCATTGATTGTCGTTATGCCAATCAAATACGGGCCAATTAGAATTGCGACCGATGACGAAACCGGAGAGGCGCACTTAACGAGTACGTTTCCCGATGAATTACGCGGGCGCATTCTTTTTGAAGACTTGTCGCTTTGTGGAGGCGGGTTAACTTTAAATGTAACTCGCCTTAGGCCGACTTTGATGCGTTTTCTCACCAATTCAATTTGCGAAATGGGTGGAGTGGCGTCGCAGGTGTTTGCTGCTCCAAAGCTTGAGCTGGAATATAGGCCGAGAGTAGGGCATGCGGCACCGAAAGCCATTATGACAACTGGCGCCTGCACTCACCCAAACTACGTGCTTGATAAACTTGGTCAGCAAGACCGCACTGGAGAAATCGCCACTGAGGAGCATAACTTTGCGGCGGTTGTCGTGGAGTTTTGCTACAAAAAATATTTCCATTTCCGCCAGCTTCATGCGAACGGGAAGGGAGAGTTCTATGACATTGCTCCAGACAGGGGTGGCGCTGAGCTCTTTACGCCACATGGCGTAGAGCATTTCGCGAATGCAGTGTCCGCGATTGTTTGCGGTGATTGGCACAATGGGATGACTGACCGTAATGTGCGGCTCGGAACATTTGGCGACAGAGGAATGGTGCAGAATCTAAATCCTGACCACGTCATTCTGCACGACCTATTCGACGGAAACAGCATCAACTTTTTCGATGTTTCCGGAATGGCGTCGCGCCGTGCGCATAAAGCACGGCTTCAGTGGGATAGTTTGGAGAAGGAATTGGACGCTTGCAAAAAGGAGCTTGACTGGATGTCGTCAAAGACGAAGGCGCAAATCTACGTGGTTGCCGGCAATCATCCCGAGTTTACGACCAAGTATCTGGAAAGGATGACTTGGGTAAGCGACAACCGCAACCTTGAGATTGGAGCGCGTCTCTTTTTGGAGATGGTCGATGACCTTAAGCGACGCAAGTTGTCTAAATCCAAAGCGAAAGCTACGGATCCTGTTGTTGCGTGGCTTCGTACGCAATGCCCGAACATACACATGCTTGAGCGACAAGACGCCCTGCTTCTTCCAAAAGGGGTGAATCATCCAATTTTGTGCTCTATGCATGGAGATTTGGGCACGAGCGGAGTGAAGACAAGTAGTGTCGCGTCATTTCGCAGAATGAATCAGCGAATTACCATCGGTCACAGTCATTCCGCTGCGATTCTTGGAACGGTTTGGAGAGTCGGAACGTCGACATCTCGTCGGCAGTTTTATGTTACTTCTCCAGCGACTAACTGGACAAACACGCATTGCGTCATTTACAAAAATGGCCAGCGTCAGCTGATCAACTTCATCAAGGGAAGGTGGTTCGGTAAGGTGTAGTAAGTGTTCTGCTCGGTAGATGAGAAGTGTTTTTGAGGGAATCGACTTGTGCGATTCCCTTTCTTTTAAAGTTTGCAAACGTGTTTGTCCGTTTGTAGGTTTTTTGGAAAGTTAAATGTGGTGTGATAAAATGAGATGTGAACTTTTAAAAATGAAAAAACTTAAATACATTTTCTTTGATTTGGATAACACGCTTACGCGGAGTAAGTCGCCGATTTCTGGTGAAATGAAGGAGGCGCTCGGCGCGCTGGCTGGGGATAAAGAGGTGATTGTTGTTTCTGGCGCAACTACAGCGCAGATATTAAAACAAGTTTCCGATGAGTTTCGTGGACGGTTGTGGACTCTTGCTCAGAACGGTAATTTTGCGCTTCATAAAGACGGTTCCGATTTGTGGGCAAACGTGATTGAAGATAAGGAAGAAGTAATGAATCATGTTTCGCAAATGCAGTCTTTGCTTGATTCTATAAACGAAGACATGATTCAAGACCGCGGTTGCCAGATAAGTTTGAGCTGTGTCGGGCATAATGCTGATATAAATGTTAAGGAAAAGTTTGATTCTGATTTTTCAAAGCGTGTAAAAATGCTGGAGAAACACCCATTTGCTTCTGATAAATTTGAGGTAAGAATAGGCGGAACAACATGCTTTGATTACACAATAAAAGGCCTGAATAAAGGCGCTAATGTAGCCAGATTGGTGGACATGCAGGGTTGGAATATCGAAGAATGTCTATATGTCGGCGATGCGCTTGTCGAAGGTGGGAATGATGAGACTGTTATAGGTGTATGCAAAACGCACCAAGTAGCAAACCCGCAAGAAACCCTCCAGCTAATCAAAAATATTTTGGAAGGTTAGGAGTCGCACTTCGTGTTTGAATAAGTGTTGGTGTATCATATACTTTATATCCGTACGATAAAAATAATTTTATGCTTTCACAAATGCCGTTTGATATGAAAAATGTGCGGAAAGATGATGTGGTAAAAGAGATACTTCGCCTTGCGATTATTGCAGAACTCGATGCAATAAGTTTGTATGAGCAACTCGCGGCGGCTACTGATAGGGAAGATGTAAAGAAAGTCTTTCTTGAGATTGCTGGAGAAGAAAAAACCCACGTGGGAGAATTTCAAGCAATGCTTTTGCGCGAAGATTCTGAGCAGGTCACCGAATTGGATAAAGGAAAGAAAGAGGTGGAGGAGTTGTTGGGGTAGTATTGTTGACTGTATGGGTAGATGAAACTCATGTAGGTTATTTATAGTTTTAAATTTTATGAAAACAGGATTAGTATGCAGTGCTTTTGACTTGTTGCATGCTGGACATGTGCTTATGCTTAAAGACGCGAGGGATCATTGCGATTTTCTTGTAGCAGGCTTGCAGATAGACCCGTCTGTTACGGAAGCTTCGTATCGCGGTAAAAAGAAAGACAAACCTATTTTGAGTCTTGATGAACGACGGATTATTCTTGAGGGTTTGAAATACGTAGATGAGATATTTGTGTACGCCGATGAGCCTGATTTGTACAGCGCGATAAAAAATCTTGGTCCGCACATCAGAATCTTGGGCAGTGATTGGAAAGGGAAAGATGTTACAGGACAAGAGTTTGCGGACGAAGTTTATTATCACGAGAGAGCACATGATTATTCAACCACTAATCTTAAAGAGAGGATAAGGCAGACTTTGTGATTTTTTGTTTATTCGTTTGAATTATAAAAAGAAAAATCCGGATTCCATGTAAGTGGAATCCGGATTGGTTATTGCTTTCTACTGCCGAAGAATTTCTGGTCTAAAACTTTATCGGCCTATATCCAAACTGGCTGCTTAACCTCATTGCCCAACGATTGTCGCATGGGGCAATTATGATTGTGGAGCGGAACTTGCTAGGATTTGGCATCTGCAACAAGCGACTGGTGTCGATGAAAAACTTCCCGTCATGCTCGCGAAAGATGCTGTAGTTTGGTGGGGTAGACATCAACACGCCTTCTTTAGTCCACGGTCGGTCTTGGAAGACTTCATATAGTACTAGAGCTGGCTGGCTATCGTCGTCTTGGCTCCGTGCAAACTGTACGAACGGAAGCCAGTGGATCCATTCTCCTATCTTTTCACCATTTGCAAGCACGAATCCGACAGGTGTCGAACATGGTTGCAAAGATGAAAGATATAAAACACGAGACGGGCCTCCTGGTTTTTCGTAGTGAATGAATTCCTTCATTTGCGCCTCATTCATAAGTCCGCTGTCAAGGAAGTTTTCCCGATAACCGAGCTTGCCGGTGTCTCCCATGAATGAGACAAACCTACGCATGCTTTTTGTGTCCCAATCAATGCCGGGGAATGAAATAGGCTCGCCATTTGTCCTTACGTACGCAAGATCAATCAGGTCTTGGTGTTCGTCCGGAAGTTTAAGAATCCTGTTTCCTGCAGCGCACGACACCATCATTTCTTGTGTGATGTAGTTAACAATCACTGCAAAAATAGGAACGCCGCGCCGAATGCAACTGATAGCTGATGTTGCTCCGGCGATAGACGCAGGCGCACCAAATTCAGACTCCCATTTGCACTTTGTTTCAGGATCCGCGAATATGTCGCCAATTCTCATTTCCTTGGGAAACTTTGCCAAGAATGCCTTGAGCTGGTTGGAACGGTCCGTCGGGTCGCAAATAAAGACAGTCCGGAACGTGTGCGGTTCGTTCGGGCGAAATGTATCGCTGAACATTAAACCTTTTGAACCGATTTCTTCCGTGATTACAACCGCTCCAGAATCATACCTTGCGAGCTCTTCGCAAATGGTGATTTCAGGACCTGCGTCCATACCTAGTGTGTCCTTCTTGCCGTAGGTGGCAACTTTACGAAGGGCGTCCTCCACAGTTGAATTTGTGAAGTCTCGGTAGGCCAGTAGAACAGCCGATATTGCTGCGTTTAAGTGTGATACCTCTACGCCTTGCATGGTACACCTCTGCTTTTTGTTGTGGAACATCTTTCTTGTAAAGAACAATCTACTTCTCTGATACTATAAAACTTTCAGTAAAAAGAAAAGGATACGAACCGCGGATATGTTGTCTATACACACATGTTTGTGTGGTGTATATCCAGTCAGGGCTATAATGGATTTAGAGCTTGTAACTTTAATAAATAAGTAAAAATATATGAAAAATAAATTTCAAGTAGGTGCGTTGGCCGTTTCAGTCGGCGTGTTCGGTTTCGCATTCTTTGCATGCGCACAGACAGCCGTGCCGATATCTGTGCCTACTAGTTCTGGACAGCAGGGAAGTCTGCCAGCGCAAACACAGCGCGTTGAACAACGTGAGGGGCAGCCACAACAGGCTGGGAGACAACCTCAAGAGCAAAAGCCACAAGTACAACAACCAGTCAAACCTAAACAACCGCAAGGTCAGCAAAAAGAAACGATTAGTGTAGACCCAGAAGGGCGAATAATTGTTCACGGTACACTCGCTTCTATTTCCGGTAATACTTTAACGGTAACTGCATGGGGCATGAAATTTACAGTTGATTTTTATAATGCCGAGGTTATCGGGAGTGTTAAAGAAATTTCTTTATTTGCCACAGGAGATTTCATTGGAGTGTCAGGAATGTTAAGTGCCAGTAATCCAGGGATGATAACTGCTGATATTGTTAACAATCGTAGCCAGAAACCAAAGCTTGAACTAAAACCTGAATCAAAGCCGTTGGAGAAGAAAATGCAGAATAATTCTAGTTCTGCGGTGTCAGGCGGTAATCAGCAGGAAAAACGTATACAACCTCCTCCGCTACAGCCTGTTTTACAGAATAGTGCCACGACTTCCGATGCTGTACGTGGAGTTCAGCAGCAACCAGTGAAAGTTAAGTCTATGGTACAGCCTGTAAGACAGTAGGGTGGTCAGATGCCGGGCTGGTTTAGTAATCCGCTTCCGCCAGTTCAACAAGAAGTTCAGCAATCATCACAAGAGCAATCTCAAAGTAGTGAGTAAGGAGGATAGCAATGAGGGGGTATAAATTAAAGTTTAGGGTTCAATAAAAAATAAAACACCGAGAGTATTGAAGTTTCATTTTTTTGGGAACCACAACAGGCTGTGTTCTCACTAACACCAGCCTTTAGTTGTAAAGCGAGTTATCCACAGAAAAATTTGACGGACAGGGTGGTAGTCTGCTATAGTAATTTGTGAAACAAGGGGGCAGGCGTAGAGCGGGCAGGGGTGCCATGCGACGCGGATTGAGTAGCGGAGACTTGCGTTTCGCCATTATACATAATGTTGGATTACCCAACAAAGCATGAGTTGTAAGAGGGATATTAAGGTATCCTGTGTTTTTGTGTTAGTGACCTCTCTCGCATCCACATCTATTTTGTTGCAAACATAGAGTTTTTTGTCGCCATACCTGTAGTACGACTACAAAAAACTTTGCGCCCGCGTCTTGTGTCTGTGGCGCGAGAGAGGTTACAAACAATAGAGCCTTGCTACCACTATTAATCACATAACTATAACCGTTATGCGCGAGCAAAAGTTTTTCAAGCGTTTTCGTCCGTCGCGTGTTGCAATGCCAAACTTGGTCGCAGACCAAACACGTTCGTTTCAGTCATTTTTATCAACGGGCCTGAAGGAAATATTCAAGGAGTTTACTCCCATTAAGGACTACTCCGGCAAGAAATTCGATTTGGAATTTGTATCGCTCTCAATGGACGATCCAAAGTGCGATGAATTCTATGCCAAGGATCAGAAGCTGACGCTTGAAGCGCCCGTCCGTGCTGTTGTGCGCCTCACAAATAAAACCAATGGCGAGAAAAAAGAGCAGGAAATCTTTTTGACCGACCTTCCAATGATGACCGCTCACGGCACCTTCGTTATTCACGGTGTTGAGCGTGTTATTGTGCCACAACTCGCCCGTTCATACGGTGTGTTTTTTGGTATCGAGGAAGAAAAAGGCAAAAAAGTATTCGGTGCAAAATTGCTCCCTACTCGCGGTGTGTGGATTGAGTTTGAAAGCGAGTCTGACGGAATGATTTCAGTGCGCATAGACCGCAAGCGCAAGTTTTCCGCCGTGTCGCTTTTGCGTGTACTTGGCGCAGCTTCTAACGATGATATTAAAGCCCTTTTCGACAAAACCCCTGAGCTTAAACAGTGGATAGATGCATCTATTGATGCGGATTCAGCAAAGACAGTAGAAGAGTCGTTTGTTGAGATTCACAAGCGTTTGCGCGACGGTGACATGGCAACCGCGAAAAACGCGCAAGAATTCGTAACATCTCTATTTGGTGAAGATCGTTACGACCTTTCTCGTGTAGGACGTTACCGCTTTAATCAGCGTTTCGGCTTGTCGCTTGATGAAAAAACGCTAGAGCGCAGAACACTTTCGTTGGAAGATATTGTGCTTGTAATTACGCATCTTGTTGAAATGATGCGCGACCCTGACGCACAACCAGACAATATTGACCACCTTGGTTCACGCCGAGTTCGCTTTGTTGGCGAAATGTTGCAGGCGCGCGTTCGTGTAGGTCTAACTCGCATGAAGAGAAATATTCAAGACCGCATGTCAACAATAGATCCTGAAACTACGCTCCCAGTGCAATTCATAAATCCACGGCCATTGCAGGCAATTGTAAAAGAATTTTTCACAGCCAACCAGCTCTCGCAGTTTATGGCGCAGGAAAACGTGCTAGCGGAGGTAGAAAATCTGCGTACGTTTTCGGCACTCGGACCTGGAGGTGTTACGCGAGAACGCGCTTCGTTTGAAGTTCGCGACGTTCACCAGAGTCATTATGGCCGTATTTGTCCTATTCACACACCTGAAGGTCCGAACATTGGGTTGGTGCTACGTCTTGCGTCGTTCGCACGTATCAATGAATTCGGAATGATTGAGACTCCGTATGCAAAGGTAAAAGACGGCAAGGTTACAACTGATGTTGTGTATCTTAATGCAGCTGAGGAAGAGGATTCCGCTATTGCACACGGTGCTGTTGCAACAGACGAAAAAGGGAACATTGTGGATCCTGTTGTTGAGGTTCGCCTCAGACGTGAGCCAGCACGCGTACCGCGAGAAGAAGTAGTCTACATCGAAGTAGATGCGGCACAGCCTTTCTCGGTTGCGACAAACATGATTCCTTTTTTGGAACACGACGATGCAAACCGCGCATTGATGGGCTCGAACATGCAGAGACAAGCTGTGCCTTGTATAGTTCCGGAAGCGCCTTTGGTTGCTACTGGAATGGAAGCGTTAGCAGCACACGACTCGGGTCGTTTAGCTCTCGCACTTGAAGACGGTGTTGTTATGCAGGCAGATGGCAAGCGTATTGTCATAAAAAATGCAAAAGGAAAAGAAACCGTATACCCACTTCTAAACTTCGTTCGTACAAATGGCTTTACAACCTTACATCAGCGACCTACTGTGTCCGTTGGGCAAAAAGTAATGGCAGGTGATTTGCTTGCCGATGCTTCTTCTACGTCAGGTGGCCAGCTCGCGCTTGGACAAAATGCGCTCGTCGCGTTTATGACGTGGTCTGGTGCAAACTTCGAGGACGCAATCATTATTTCTGAGCGTCTCGTAAAAGACAGTAAATTTGAGTCAATCAACCTCGAAGAATTCGTATGTAGTGTTCGTGATACGAAACTAGGACCAGAAGTCACCACAAACGATATTCCGAATGTGTCGGAAACAAAACTTCACAATCTAGATGAGGAGGGAATTATACGCATTGGTAGCGAGGTGCGTCATGGCGACATATTGGTAGGAAAGGTTACGCCTAAAGGCGAGACACAGCTTACACCTGAAGAGCGACTTTTGCGAAGTATTTTCGGTGACAAAGCGCGTGATGTTAAAGACACTTCGTTACGTCTGGAGAGTGGAAAACGCGGTCGTGTCATTAGTATAAAAGTATTTTCGCGCGAGAATGGGCATCAAATGGAGAGTGGAATTATCAAACGAGTACATGTTGAGGTAGCACAATTGCGACCGGTGCTTGTAGGCGACAAATTTGCAGGACGCCACGGCAACAAGGGTGTTATTTCACGCATTTTGCCAGAGGAAGATATGCCGTATACCGCAGACGGTCGTCCTGTTGATGTCATTTTGACACCACTAGGTGTGCCTTCTCGTATGAACCTAGGTCAGATTTTGGAGTTGCACCTCGGTCTTGCTGCAAATACATTAAATTATCAAGCTATTTGTCCGCCGTTCGCTGGCGCCACAGAGGAAGAAATTCGTGGCGAGCTGAAAAAGGCAGGTTTCAATGAAAACGGCAAAATGAAATTGTACGATGGTCGCACTGGCGAATCATTCGAACAAGACATCTCCGTCGGCTACATGTATATTTTGAAACTGCACCACATGGTGGAAGATAAAATCCATATGCGTTCTATAGGTCCGTATTCGCTTATTACGCAACAGCCTCTCGGCGGCAAGGCACAAGGTGGCGGTCAGCGTTTTGGAGAAATGGAAGTGTGGGCGTTGCTCGGTTATGGTGCTGCGCATACCTTACGCGAAATGCTTACTGTTAAGTCCGACGACATTGTTGGACGTAGTGCTGCATTTGACGCAATCGTAAGAGGCGAACGCATCGCGCACCATTACGCACCTGCTTCGTTTAACGTACTTCTGCACACTTTGCGCGGATTAGCTCTCGATGTTGAGCTTATGCAGAAGGGTCAGCCAATGCAGCCTAATATGAAAAAAGCTCCCGGCTCGACTGAGGCGACAGACTTTGATTCTGTGCGCATCCGTCCAGCATCTCCTGAGCGTATTCTTGAATGGTCGCACGGAGAAGTTACGCGTCCTGAAACAATAAACTACCGCACCCAGCGACCAGAGCGTAACTCTCTATTTGACGAAAAAATCTTTGGGCCTGAAAAAGATTATGAATGTTATTGTGGAAAATACCGCGGTATACGTTTCAAAGGGATTGTTTGCGAGAAGTGCGGAGTGGAATTAACACGAAGTATTGTTCGACGCGAGCGAATGGGACATGTTGACTTGGCCGTGCCGATTGCGCATGTGTGGTTCTTGCGTGGTATTCCATCACGACTGGCAATGATTCTCGGTATTTCAGCAGGTGACCTTGAGCGCGTTGCATACTTCGCAAGTTTCGTTATAACAAATGTAAACCAAAAAGAACTTGAGCAGATGCGTCGCGAATTGGACACAGAGTACAAGGTTAAAATGAAGACTTTGCAGGATGACAAATCCAAAGACAAGATGAAAGAATTATATTTGGAGGCAACAAAAGAACTTGCAAATATACGTGTCGGAGTAGTGCTTGATGAGCAGAAATACCATCGCTATGCAATTAAATACGGCGCTGCTTTTGAAGCGGGTATTGGTGCTGAAGCATTGTACCAATTGAGTAAAGGTATTGATTTTACAGTCCTTGAAAAAGAAGTTGCAGAGGCACAAATAAAAACCACAGCTGCTGACCGTGAGAAAATCGGAAAACGCCTTTCCCTTATACGTGGAATGATGCGAGCTGGTGTGCGTCCTGAGTGGATGTTCCTAACACGTCTTCCGATTATTCCTCCAGGTCTTCGCCCTATGGTTGCTCTTGAAGGTGGTCGCCACGCAACATCTGACGCTAACGACTTGTATCGACGCGTTATAAACCGAAACAATCGCCTCAAAAAACTTATAGAAATCCATGCTCCAGATGTTATTCTCCGCAACGAGAAGCGTATCTTGCAGGAAGCAATTGATGCACTCATAGATGGTTCAGTCCGTCGTGGAGGTGCTAACTTCTCCGCAACCACTCAAGCACGAAGCCGACCTTTGAAATCACTTTCCGATAATCTTAAAGGTAAGCATGGTCTATTCCGCCAAAACCTTCTTGGAAAGCGTGTGGACTATTCAGCTCGTTCAGTTATTGTTGTTGGTCCGGATCTAAAATTGCACCAGTGCGGTTTACCTAAACACATGGCGCTGGAACTTTTCCGCCCATTCATCATCAGTAAGCTTCTTGCTCAGGAACTCGCTTTCAACATTCGTGGTGCTGGACGTCTCATTGATGAAGGTGTTCCAGAAGTTTGGGCAATTCTTGAAGAAGTAATTCACGATAAATATGTAATGCTAAACCGCGCGCCTACGTTGCACCGCCTTGGTATACAGGCATTTCAGCCTATCTTGGTAGAAGGTAACGCTATCCAACTGCACCCTCTCGTATGTCCTGCATTTAACGCAGACTTCGACGGAGACCAGATGGCTGTACACGTTCCGCTTTCACCTGAAGCTCAGACAGAAGCGCGTGAGATTATGGCTGCGAATAAAAACATCCTTAAGCCGGGCGACGGACAGCCTGTTATTGCATCGAAACTTCTCGACATTCTGCTCGGTGCATACTGGATGACCAAAGAAGTCGATGGAGCAAGGGGTGAGGGTAAAGCATTCGCATCAGCCAACGCTGCTATTCTTGCTTACGATTACGGCGCACTTGGTGTTCAAGCTAAGATAAAAGTTTTGCCGTCCAGTAAGGAAAAGTATGCACAATTTGGCGGACAGGTGTTTGAAACGACTGTTGGAAGACTTCTGTTCAATACCGTTTTCCCAGCGGACTACCCATACATTAATGCAAACATAACCAACAAAGAGCTTGCGCGTATAGTTGATGATCTTATTGCGCGTTATGGTCTCGATCGTATTCCTGAAATTATGGACCGTATCAAGAGTTTCGGTTTCCGTTATGTAACGATGTCAGGAATTACGTGGTCTATCGACGATGTGCGTGTGCCTGAAGAAAAGGGTGCTATTATCGCGGCATCACAAAAACGATCCAACGATGTTCGCGCTAATTGGGAGCAGGGGTTGCTCACAGATGAAGAGCGTTACAGAATGAATATCGAAATTTGGCACGGCGCGAAGTCACAAGTAGAAAAACTCATGCCTGGTACTTTGCCAAAAAACGGCCCTGTTTCGGACATGCTTAAGTCAGGAGCCCGCGGTTCAATTGGACAAATTACTCAAATGGCTGGAATGAAAGGACTTATTTCATCAGTTTCCGGATCTGTTGTTGAGTTTCCGATTCTAAAATCAATGAAAGAAGGTTTGTCCCCAATTGAGTACTTCATTACAACGCACGGCTCGCGCAAAGGTCTTACAGACACAGCGTTGCAGACTGCAAAAGCAGGATATCTAACGCGTAGACTCTTCGACGTTGCGCAAGATATTGTTGTTGGGGAAGAAGAGTGCGGTGCTGATGAATATCGTACGATAGTGCGTGAAAGTGCGTCAGGTATCGGGAGTTTCTTTGCAGCTACGATTAAGGGGCGTTTCCTCGCTGCAGATATAACCGACGATAAAGAATCTGTTATATTCCCGAAAGGACACTTCATCACTCCGAACGACGCTAAGCGTATCGATGCATTAACAGAAGTGTCTTCAGTAACCGTACGTTCCCCGATTGGTTGCAGGTCTCCGCAAGGTATTTGTGTTCATTGCTATGGTGCGGACCTTGCAAACTGGAAACCGATTTCAGTTGGTGAAGCTGTGGGAACTGTCGCGGCCCAAGCAATCGGCGAGCCTGGTACTCAGCTTACAATGCGTACGAAACACGAAGGAGGCGCAGCATCGGTTGGTGGCGACGTGACGCAAGGTCTTCCTCGTGTTGAGGAAATATTCGAGCGCCGTATGCCTCGTAGTCCAGCAGTCATCTCAAGTGTTTCCGGTGTAGTTGCTGATATTCGTGACGAAAATGGCAAGCGTATTATGTCGGTGATGCCTAATGTTGAGGATATGGGCAAAGGAAAGAAGAGTGGGGAAGTAACCTACGAAATTCTTCCGCGCCGAACGGCGCTGGTTAAAATGGGCGACGTTGTCGAGAAGGGGCAATTCCTAACCGACGGTTCCGCTGACCTTACTCAATTATTCCAGTATGCAGGCAAACGAAAAACTCTTGATTATATCTTGCGCGAAGTGACAAAAGTTTATGAACTCGTAGGTGTAACAATTTCAGTAAAACATATTGAAGTTGTGGCGCGCCAGATGTTCTCACGTGTACGCATAATCGAAACCGGAGACACAGAATTTTCTCTCGGCGATGTTACTGGCGAAATAGACCTCGCGCAGATAAATACGAGAGTAAAAGAAGCCGGAGGCAACCCAGCAAAGAGTGAGCCAATGATCATGGGAATTCTCGATGTGTCATTGTCCCGCGCGTCTTTCCTTTCCGCGGCATCATTCCAAAACACCACACGTATGCTTATCAAAGCCGCTGTGTATGGTGCGGTAGACACAC
>Ga0268280_1001120_pt1 | contig 18913 bp, 6 predicted proteins | sample saktaG_9_FD_190139 | JGI IMG/M metagenome (GOLD analysis project Ga0268280, IMG submission 190139) | Saline water microbial communities from Sakinaw Lake, British Columbia, Canada - sak_2011_5_24_40m | ecosystem: Environmental > Aquatic > Non-marine Saline and Alkaline > Saline ... | reverse complement strand
ATCGCCGGTCGCGCGGTCGATCAATGGCGTGGCAGCTTGCGCGGGCATGACCGCGGGCGCGCCGCCGGCATTGGTGGTGTAGAAGCCGTACCACGACCAGTACCACGGGCTGCCGTTCGGAATGCCGAACTGGGCCCACAGCGAGGAGTAAAACACATTGCTGTATTTTACCCAGGTCTGGCCTGGTTCGCCCCCGTCGCCATTGCAGGGAATGCCGCCAATGGCCAACTGCCATGCGTCGGGCGCCATACTGCTCAACGTCGAAGCGCGCACGCGCCAGATGCTCTGGGTGCGCGGATTGCCAGTCGAGGCGAACGCCTGCAGGTACACATAGCCGTCATGATCGAAATTTTTCGCGAGCGTGCTGCGATCGGTCATGCGCAGGCCCGTGCCCGCGCCGGCATAGCCCGCCCCGTTGGTCACCGCCAGCACTTGCCAATTGGTGGCGGTGATGATGGTGTCGCGGGCAATCCGTACACTGTCGGCGGCGACATCGCCATAGACATTTGAACCCGCGACACTGATCACGTTGTCGCCCAGTTGCAGCGGGACATTCGGAATCGTCCAGGGCGTGACGGCGCTGAAGATGCCGCCGCCACCGAGTGCATTGGTCCACCACAGCGAGCCAACCACATGCTGATTGTTGGTTCCATTAATGGTGTAGACCGTGATGCTGTCATCCACCGTGATGTCGGGCGTGGTGACATCCACATAGGGCGCACCTTCGCCCGGACTGGGCGCGCGCGTCATGGTAATGGTGGCAACCGCGTTGCTGCCGAACATATTTGTGGCGGTGACGGAGATGAGATTGGCACCGCCGCTGAGTGGAATGGCGCTGATGACCCATGCGGATGTCGCCGGCGCGCTGCCGCTGCCGCCACGATTGTTCACCCAACTGAGGTCGCCGACTGCGTGTTGATTGGCGACACCGCCCAGCGCGCAGGTGGTCACACCACTGGGGAACGACTGCGGCGCATTGGTGATAGTGATCGTCGGCATGCCCTCACCGGGCCCATAATTGCGCGAGATCGTCACCGAATCACTGCCGACGACGCCGCTGGCGTTGGTGCCGCTGACGGTCAACAGATTGCCGCCGAACTGCAGCGGGATACCGGTCACCTGCCAGGGCGATGTGGCGGGAAACACGCCGGCGCCGCCGCGTTCGTTGACCCACTGCATCGTGCCCACCAGGTTCACATTGGTGCCGCCAATAGCAGTGGTCGCGCCGATGACGGTGCTGATGTTGTTGGTGACATCAACCAGCGGGGCGGTCGGCCGCGGCACATGGAAGATGATGCGATTCCAGGTATGATCCTGCAGCACAAACATCGGGCCGTCGAAGAAACAATACGCGGGCTGGCCAAGATACGTGTTGATGATCTGCGTCGGCTGCGGTGCGGCGCCGGTGTGCGGCGTCGGATAGTAAAACACGCGCATGCCCTGTGCGGTCGCGCCGTCGTAGGTGTCGTCGGTCAGCACCATTTCGTTGCCCGGGCCAAAGGTAACGGTGATCGGCGTGCACGGGCGATTCGCGTCATAGTAGTTGCGATCGGTGGTCAAATTCGGCTTGCAGAAGACAGCATCAGCACTATAATTGGGGAAGATGGTGCTGGTGGGATTTGTCTTGGCGAGGTCAAAGCGCACGACGCGCCGGTTGCCGCTGTTGTCGACGCGGCCCTCATAGCCCGAATCAACCACGTACAAATTGCGCTGGTTGTCCAGAAACACCTGGGCGGGATTGGCCATGTCGGTGCCGTTGACCGTGAAGGGGCCGGACGGCTCGACGTACGTGCCTTTGTTGCGCAGGCCGCCGGTTTTGTTGGTTTGCCCTAGCACCAGGTCAATCAGCGGATTCACCGCGAACGGGCTGCGCAGGCGCAGCACGCGCGCGCCCGGACTGCCGGAGGACGCGTTGTGCGCGACCCACAGCACGTTGCTGACGGGATCGTAGCAGACGCCGCTGAAATGCACCGGGATACAGTCGCTGTTATCATCCGCCCACTTCACCTGATTGGCCTGGCCGCCGTCAATGGTTTTCGTGGCGGGATACGTGAAACTGCTGGAGGTGATGGGCAGGGAGAAGATGAACAATTTCCAGTCGGCGCACACGAACAGGAAATTGCTGGAACAGTGAATCATGCCCAGCGAGCGGCCTTGAAACGTCCCGCCGCTGTTGTTGTCATTGACACTGTTCTGCCCGAGGACAAGGTCGGCGGACTGAAAGGTGATTGACGTTTGGTAGTTGGTCCAGATAAGGACGCGATTGCGGTCGCGCACGAACAGTTGGTTGTTCCAGCGCGCCATGCCGTAATTGTCTTGGAAGGTGCGGCCGGTGTTTTCGTTCATGCCTTCCTTCATCATCTCGCCGCTGGACCGGACGTGGCCTTGGGCATTGCGTGTGATCGGTAGGGGAATACACACAACCTTGTTGAGGCCGTAGAAACTGGTGAAGTACAAGTTGGTCTGCGCATCAATGCTGATGCTGCCGTCCGGCTGTTTGAAGTCCGAGACAGAGCCGTCCGGGCGCACGTATTTGCCGATGCCCAGAAAGGTGGTGAGATTCGGCTGGCCGATGCAGTCGAGCGCCTGGCCGGTTGTATGATTGAACTTGACGATGCGATTGTGACTGCCGTCGGCGACCCAGACGATGTTCGAGTCAAACGGATCAATGCAGAAGCCACGCGCCCAGCTGAGCTGGTTGGTACCGAAAACGCGGTCGGCGTTCATGCCGTTCGAGAGCGGCGCGCGGAAGACCATCACGCGCGGGCCGGGCGACCAGTCATCCTGGCCATCGAGGACGAAAACCTCGCGCGTCTGCGGGTGCACGCGCACGCCGGTCGGGTGATACATTTTGTTCAGCGCCGTGCCGGAGCTATTGGCGGTGAAGCTGGTCTGGCCGAGCACCAGATCGGCGGTTTTACTGCCGGCCGGATAGCGCACGACGCGATTGTTGAACGAGTCTGCCACCCAGATATTGCTCTCGGCATCCACCTCCGCGCCGGCAGAGAAGGCGCCGATGGTCGTGCCGTAATTCCACTGCGTGCGCAGCGTGATGGCGCTGGTGGTGGGCGCCGCGGTGCCATTGTTCGGGGAGCGGTTAGTGAAGGTGGTCTGGCCCCAGACATCGTCCGCCACTTGGTCGGTGGTGAAGGGGTCGAGATATTTTACCACCCGGTTGTTGCACAAGTCCACCAGGTAGAAATTGCCGGCGGCATCCGTGGCCATCATGCCCGAGCGCGGCGCCTCGGCCGTGCTACTGACATACGGAAACGGCAGCAAAGCGAGGGACGCGGCGGTCGGCGGCGAAAACAGGATGTTGTTGCCATTGGCCGTGCCGGAGTCCCACATGGCCGGCTGGCCGATGACGATGTCCGCCGATGCGTACGGGCCGTTGGGTAACACGGCCGGTTGCCAGCCGAGATAACCCAGAATGCGGTTGTTGGCCGAGTCGAACAAGTAATAGCGCGGGGGATTCTGGCTGGTGTCCACATGCACACCGCCGATGTGCGCGCCGGCATAGGGCACGATCCGGTTGCACATGATCTCTTCCTGGCGCGTCGTGCCAAGGTATTTACAGATGGCCAGGTCAAGTGCCGGCAGGGGCGTCGCGGCGAACGAGATTGCCACGCTGCCGACTGTACTGATGCAGACCGCTAACAGAAAAAGTTTTGGTTTCATGTTCGTATGAGTTTGAGTTAGGCTGCTGTATAATTACAGTATACCATAATTTACATTTTACTTCAAGTGGCTACATCAATCAACTGGCATGCGCGATATTCCCATGCGCGCTTCGCACCTTATGCTCACAGCGCCTGACAAATTAGTCATTGCCGGTGCGGCACATCGTGATTTGACAAGCCACGCGTGATTAGCTATACTATACTTGCATGTACAATATAATGCAAACCACTACACACAATTTTATGACGACACATGTTCAACAACGGCCTGCAATTGCCGCCCTGATTCTGGGTGCGGGGTGGCTGATGGCGGGAGTGCTGCCGGCTGCCACAAGCAACGATTATTTTTCCAACGCATGGGCGATTTCCGGCGATGCCGGCATCAGCAACGCCAGCAATGTCGGGGCCACCAGTGAAGCCGGCGAGCCCAAGCATTGGAGCGCCGGTGGCCCGTATCACTCGGTGTGGTGGCGTTACACCGCGCCCGCCAATGGGCAGTTGACGATAGCCACGCTGGACAGTTACGCGAATGAGAGCACCGCACTTGATACGACCATGGCAGTCTACACCGGCACGCTGGTCAATGCCCTGTCACGCATGGCGTGGAACGACGACAGTTTTGGCGTTTGGAGCGAGGTGAGTGTGCCGGTGGTGCGCGACACGGTCTATGCCATCGCGGTTGACGGCTACAATGATTCGAACGTGGGCACGATAGCGCTCCATTGGAATCTGGAGGTTGACCTGGCGGTGGCCATCACGAATGCGTCCTTCAGCGTGCCGATGGAGGAAGCCGACTGTTCCTTGTTTGTGACCAATGAAGCGGCCGTGGTCGGCACGATGCAGTGGCTGAATCAACGCACCGGCATGAGCGGGGCCTTTCCCGCCGCGCCGTTGGCGCGGACGATCGGCCCCATCGGGCTGGAGTTTGGCGCGAACACGATTGTCGTCTCGGGCACCAATGTAAATGGCAAGACCGGCAGCGCCAGCGTGACGGTCACGCGCGCGTGGCCGCCACAAGCATTTATTGCCATCACCAACGGCGCCACGGTGGTTGCGCCCGACGTCGCCAGCGTCGCGCTGGGCGGGTCGAACAATCTGTGCACGGTGGGGGTCATGACCTGGCACAACAGTGCGACGGACGAGAGCGGGACACTGCCGGTCGGCACGCCCTGGTGGACGATCAACACGATTGCATTGGTGGAAGGCGAGAACCCGATCACCGTCCGCGGCAGCAATGTGTATGGCCATGTGCAGCACGCGGCGCTGACGGTCACGCGCGCGATTCCACCCAATCGGCAGGTTGACCTCCGCAAGCGCGTGCCTGGGTACATGAAGGTCAAGCTGGCAGTGCTGAACTACGAGCCCCTCTTTGAGAACCATGGCAACCAGAAGTATTGGCAGTACTATGGTTTGACCGATCCGCGCATCTGCGTTCAACTGATAGTCGACGGCTTTCGGCATAAGACCGACGGCATGCTGGACTTTGAGATCGCGGTATGGACCAATGTGGACTTATTTCCGTACAGCCAGAGCACCAACGCGCTGGGCGAACACCGCTTCTCTGATGCCAGTTACATGGCCGATGCCAGTCATAATACGCCCGGCACGATGGACTACCTCTTCTGCCTGACCAACGATTTTCCCGAGGTGCTTGGCATGGTTGATCGCGGCGAAGTGGATCATGTCATCGTCGGTGGCGGTCCGTACTTCGGCTATCATGAAACGCTCATGTTGGGCAAGGGCGCCTCGTGGTGCAACTCCTCGCCGACCGTCTGGACCAATGAACGTACGATCTCCATGATGGGCATGAACTGTGAACGGGCCGGGAGTTGCGGGCACCCGATTGGCCATGGCCACGGCGAGTCAGTTATGGCGCAATGGTTCATGAACAGCGGCCTGCCATATATGAGCAATGGTGGCTATCCGCCCGTGGTCGAAGACTATGTTTCAAAGTTTACCAATATCAATGAGTTCGCTGCCTTTACCCGCTATCAGCGCGTGGTTGACTACAACATTGGTTGCGGCAACATTCACTGGGCGCCCAATGGCACGAATGACGGCTGGGGCTATGATTATTTCCGCAACTCGCCGGTCTTGAGCACGGCCGACAATTGGAACAGCCCGTATTATCCACAGAGCCTGACCAATGCGCCGCGCCTGATTCAGGGACGCGAATGGGACTTGTGCGACGAGAGCATGGACGAAACCGGCTTTTCATGGTGGTGGTGGAACCATTTCCCGCAACAAGTGGGCATCTATCGCGGCAAGTTGAATAATTGGATGACGTATGCCTGGGATTGGAACACCGCTTCCTACCCGCTCGGCGCTGACCAGCGGCCTGTCCTTACTGATCTTGATCTGGCCGGCTGGTTCACCTATCAAATCTATGCGCCGCCGGGCACCACGCAAGTGACCGTGCAGATCACGTCACCATCGCAGCCGGTTCAATGTGGCTTGCGCAAAAACTTCATCCCCAAAAACAACCGCTCAGGATCATGGTCGCCCACGCCAGCCTACCGCGCCTATGATGACTGGGCCGAGCGCACGACCAGCTATACCCGCGTGCTGACCGAATCCGACAATTACGGGCGCGGCCTGACGGGCTATTGGTATACCACATTTGGTAACGCGTTCGCGTCGCCGTCGGCGCGGCCGGTGTGCACCTATTCCGATGTTGCCCTGCAAATCTCGATTCTGCCGAAGCCGACCAACACCAGCGTGACCATCACCGTGACTGCGCCGACCGCTTCCGGTACCGTGGCCAACACGTATGCGCCGCTCACCAACATTGCCTGGACCATTGATGGTCTGCCGCAGGGCGTGCGTGCAACGCATCTGTATTACCAACTGACCAACGATGTTTCGGCATGGATTCCGATCTGCGCAGATTATGACTATCACCTGCGTTCGCCCTATCCATGGTATGTGCCAAACGGGGTGCTGTCCAGCAATGCGCGCGTGATTGTGATGGTCGAGGATGTCTATGGCGTCAAGTATTACGGATATTCCGCGCCGTTCAACCTGATCTGTCAAAGCAGTGGTGGTGTGGCGTGGGAGGAAACCGCTGGCGTCGCCGTGCAGAACGCCGATCTGCACTGGGATAGCGGCCAGGATTTTGTGCACAATCGCGACACCAATGAGGATGGCTATGTCTACGTGCGTTTCTTCACCGGCAGTGGCGGTGACGACGGCACCAGCCAGTGTTTTTGGCGTGTGCGCGCCGATCTGCCTATCACGGCGCTGTCGTCGCAATGGCAGCAGGTGTTGCATGTGCGCGCCAATCAGCAGAAATCCGAGTGGCTCTGCTCATTGAAGTACAACGACACGATTGTGATGAACGGCTGGTTGCCCGGCTATCCCGGCCTGCCCGGCTATCCGTGGAGCATTTTCTCCTTCTGGTTGACCAACAGCGCCGGCAAGCGCTCGCTGGCCAATGGCGTGCGCCGCGACGCGCCGCTGTGCTGGTATCCGGACAATGCCTACCCGAAAAACACTTGCCAGCCGGGCGGCTTCGTCGCTTGGACGAGCCCGCAAGCCTACCAACTGCTGGTGACCGATGGCGCCGGCAGCCTCAGCGGTGACGATTATGCCGACGGGCAGATTCGCCGCATCCAATCCGGGCAGAACACCACCCTCTACGCGGTCGAGATGACCACCAACAGCGGGGCGGCGTCCCGCTCGACGATCGATGGCGGCACGGCGTATTTCATCGAAGGGCCCGACAACACCACGGTCAGAGATGGTATCTGGTGCGCCACCAACATTGTGGCCAATCCTGCCAATCTGCGCGGCGCCTTCCCGCTGATTCCCTACAGCAGCATGGCCGCCGGCGCTGATGGCTGGAGCACGCCGAATGCAAACCGCCCGGTCGCCATTCATGCCATCGCCCCGCGCGACAACTATCTCTACAAGCATTTGCTGATCGTCAGTTTCTCGGCCGGGGACGCGGATCAACGCATGTATGCCTTCGACCTCGCCGCGCCGACCAATGGACCGGTGACCTTATACGGCGCACAGAATTTGTGGCCGGCCGGGCATGACAAATGGCTTGGCCAAGTTGGTAATTCCGGCCGCTATCTCTTCATGCTTGACGGCGCATTCGCCGATACGCGCCTGCTCCAACGGCTGGACTTGGGCGCCTGGGCAGCGCAGGTGGGTGTCACCAACCCGACCATGACGGTGGATGAAACTGTCACCACCGTGCAGCTCTTTGTGACCAATAATGCCTACACGGTCGGCGCCCTGCAATGGACCAATACCTGGGCCGGTGCCGGCGGTGTCGTGCCCGTGGCCGGTCTTGCAACGGTGCTGGCGGACGTTCCGGTCGCGCCGGGTGCAAACACGATCATCGTGACCGGCACAAACGTGTACGGCTATCTGGCCTGTTGCACCGCGCGCGTGCTGGTGGTTCCCGAACCCATCGGTCTGTGCGCCGGTGCAATAATATTTTTCTTGGCGCGTTGGCTGAGAAAAGCATAAGCCATGGCTTTGTTATGACTACACCTGTTCAACGGCGGCGTCGAATCGTTGCGCTGATGTTTGGTGCGGGGTGGCTGATCGCGGCGGTATTGTCTGCAGCCACGAGCAATGATGACTTCACCAACGCATGGGTGATTTCTGGCGCTACCGGCACCAGCTACGGCAACAATGTGGGTGCCACCACCGAGGCCGATGAGCCAGATCATGGCAGCGCCGGCGGTCCGTATCACTCACTATGGTGGCGTTACACCCCGGCCGCCAGTGGGCAGTTGACGCTGAACTCTGCTGACAGTGTTTCGCGCATGGGTTCGCTGCTTGCGACGACTATGGCAGTCTACACCGGCATGACAGTCAATGCTTTGACGCGCCTGACCTGGCATGACAACGCGCAGAACGTGCAGAGCCAGGTGCGTCTGCCGGTGCTGCGCGACACGGTCTATGCCATTGCGGTCGACGGCTACGATGCAGGCTCTATTGTGCTCCATTGGAATCTAACGGTTGATCTGACGGTGGCCATCACGAATGCGCCGCTCAGCGTGCCGATAGCGGAAACTGTTTGTTCCTTGTTTGTGACCAATGAAGCGGCGGTGGTCGGCACGATGCAGTGGCTGAATCAACGCACTGGCATGAGCGGGGCCTTTCCCGCCGCGCCGTTGGCGCGGACGATCGGCCCGATCGGGCTGGAGTTTGGCACCAATATGATTGTCGTCTTGGGCACCAATGTGAACGGCAGGACTGCCAGCGCACGCGTGACGGTCACCCGCACAGTGCCGCCGCACGCATTCATTGCCATTACCAACGGCGCCACCGTGGTTGCGCCCGACGTCGCCAGCGTCGCGCTGGGCGGGTCGAACAATCTGTGCACGGTTGGGGTCATGACCTGGCACAACAGTGCGACGGACGAGAGCGGGACACTGCCGGTCGGCACGCCCTGGTGGACGATCAGCACGATTGCATTGGTGGAAGGCGAGAACACGATCACCGTCCGCGGCAGCAATGTGTATGGCCAGGTGCAGCACGCGGCGCTGACGGTCACACGCGCGATTCCACCCAATCGGCAGGTTGACCTCCGCAAGCGCGTGCCTGGGTACATGAAGGTCAAGCTGGCGGTGCTGAATTACGAGCCCATCTTTGAGAACCATGGCAACCAGAAGTATTGGCAGTATTATGGTTTGACCGATCCGCGCGTCTGTGTTAAAATGTTGGTTGATGGCTTTCGGCATAAAACCGACGGCATGCTTGATCTTGAGGTTGTTTTGTGGACCAACGCAAACTTGTTTCCGTACAGCCAGAGCACCAACGCGCTGGGCGAGCATCGCTACTCCGATGCCAGTTACATCGCCGATGCCAGTCATAATACTCCCGGCACGATGGACTACCTCTTCTGCCTGACCAACGATTTTCCTGAGGTGCTTGGCATGGTTGATCGCGGCGAGGTGGATCATGTCATCGTCGGTGGTGGTCCGTACTTCAGTTATTATGAAACGCACATGTTGGGCAAGGGCGCCTCGTGGTGCAATTCACCGCCGACTGTCTGGACCAATGAGCGTACGATCGCCATGATGGGCATGAATTGTGAGCGGGCCGGGAGTTGCGGGCATCCGGTTGGCCATGGCTTTGGCGAGTCAATTCTGGCGCAATGGTTCATGAACGGCTACCTGCCATATGCGATGGAAGGGGGCTATCCGCCCGTGGTCGAAGACTATTTTTCAAAGTTTACCAATATCAATGAGTTCGCTGCCTTTTCCCGCTTTCAGCGCGTGGTTGACTACAACATTGGTTGCGGCAATATTCACTGGGCGCCCAATGGTATTAACGAAGGCTGGGGCTATGATTATTTTCGCAACTCACCGGTCTTGAGCACGGCCGACAATTGGAACAGCCCGTACTATCCGCAGAGTCTGACCAATGCGCCGCGCCTGATTCAAGGACGCGAATGGGATTTGTGCGACGAGAGCATGGACGAAACCGGCTTTTCATGGTGGTGGTGGAACCATTTCCCGCAACAAGTGGGCATCTATCGCGGCAAATTGAATAATTGGATGACGTATGCCTGGGATTGGAACACCGCTTCCTACCCGCTCGGCGCTGACCAGCGTCCTGTCCTTACTGATCTTGATCTGGCCGGCTGGTTTACCTATCAAATCTATGCGCCGCCGGGCACCACGCAAGTGACCGTGCAGATCACGTCACCGTCGCAGCCAGTGCAATGCGGCTTGCGCAAAAACTTCATCCCCAAAAATAACCGCCCGGAGTCATTGTCGGCGCTGACACCGGCCTACCATGCCTATGATGACTGGGCCGAGCGCACGACCAGCTACACCCGCGTGCTGACCGAATCCGACAATTACGGACGCGGCCTGACGGGCTATTGGTATGCCACGTTTGGCAACGCGTTCGCGTCGCCGTCGGCGCGGCCGGTGTGCACCTATTCCGATGTTGCCCTGCAAATCTCGATTCTGCCGAAGCCGACCAACACCAGCGTGACCATCACCGTGACCGCGCCGACCGCTTCCGGTACCGTTGCCAACACATATGCGCCGCTCACCAACATTGCCTGGACCATTGATGGTCTGCCGCAGGGCGTGCGTGCAACGCATCTGTATTACCAACTGACCAACGATGTTTCGGCGTGGATTCCGATCTGCGCGGATTATAACTACCACCTGCGTTCGCCCTATCCATGGCATGTGCCAACCGGGGTGTTGTCCAGCAATGCGCGCGTGATTGTGATGGTCGAGGATGTCTATGGCGTCAAGTATTACGGATATTCCGCGCCGTTCAACCTGATCTGTCAAAGCAGTGGCGGCGTGGCGTGGGAACAAACCGCTGGCGTCGCCGCGCAGGACCCCGAACTGCGTTGGGACAAAGGGCAGGATTTTGTGCACAATCGCGACACCAATGAGGATGGCTATGTCTACGTGCGCTTCTTCACCGGCAGTGGCGGCGACGACGGCTCCAGCCAGTGTTTTTGGCGTGTGCGCGCGGACCTGCCGCTGGCGGCGCTGTCGTCGCAATGGCAGCAGGTGTTGCATGTGCGCGCCAATCAGCAGAAATCCGAATGGCTCTGCTCATTGAAGTACAACGACACGATTGTGATGAACGGCTGGCAGCCCGGCGACGACCTGTCCTGTTCGTGGAGCATTTTTTCTATGTGGCTGACCAACAGCGCCGGCCAGCGTTCACTGGCCAATGGGGTGCGCCGCGATGCGCCGCTCTGCTGGCATCCCGATAATGCCTCGCCGAAAAACGCGTGCCAGCCGGGCGGCTTTGTCGCCTGGACAAGTCCGCAAAACTACCAACTGTTGGTGACCGATGGCGCGGCCGGCCAGAACGGCGACGATTATGCCGACGGGCAGATTCGCCGTATCCAATCCGGGCAGAACACCACCATCTACGCGGTCGAGATGACCACCAACAGCGGGGCGGCATCCCGCTCGACGATCGATGACGGCACGGCGTATTTCATCGAAGGGCCCGACAGCACCACGGTCAGAGATGGTATTTGGTGCGCCACCAACATTGTGGCAAATCCTGCCAATCTGCGCGGCGCCTTCCCGCTGATTCCCTACAGCAGTATGGCCGCCGGCGCCGATGGCTGGAGCACGCCGGATGCAAACCGCCCGGTCGCCATTGCTGCTCTCGCGCCGCGCGACAATTATCTCTATAAGCATCTGCTGATCGTCAGTTTCTCGGTGGGGGACGCAGATCAACGCATCTACGCATTTGATCTGGCGGCGCCAACCAATGGACCGGTGACCTTGTACGGTGCACAAAATCTGTGGCCGGCCGGGCATGACAAATGGTTTGGCCAAGTTGGCAATTCCGGCCGCTATCTCTTCATGCTCGACGGCGCATACGCCGACACGCGCCTGCTCAAACGCTTGGACTTGTGTGCGTGGGCGCCGCAGGTGGGGGTCACCAAGCCGACCATGACGGTGGATGAAACCGTTACCACCGTGCAGTTCTTTGTGACCAATAATGCCTATACGGTTGGCGCCCTGCAATGGACGAACACGTGGGCCGGGGCCGGTGGTACCGTGCCGGTTGCCGGCTTGGCAACAGTGCTGCCGAATGTCCTGGTCGTGTCGGGCACGAACACGATCATGGTCACCGGCACAAACGTGTACGGTTATCCGGCCACTTGCACCGCGCGCGTGCTGGTGGTCCCTGAATCCCATCGCAGCAGCAGTAATAGTTATCACCGTGCGTTGGCTGAGCAAAGCATAATCCAGTAAAGGAAACAATCATGAATATGCGCTATCCGATCTACTGCATTGCGTTCCTGGCGAGTTGTGGCATGGCCGCGACATGGCAGTCCATTGCATATCCGGCCAACAACATGCGCATGAACCAGCGCAACGGTTTTGTGCGCGACCAAGATGCCGACGGTAATCTCTATATGCAGGTGTTCAGCAGCGCCGGCAATACCGCCCGCACGCAACAAATCTGGCGCGTGACCGCGGACATCGCCGCTGGCGCTGCGGCGGGCGCCTGGCAATTTGTCATCGGCGGTATTAGTGCCAATGGCGATGGCGGTGAATCGCAGCAGACCTGGGTGAAAAAGAGTTTGCGCTTCTACTCGACCTATTACGGTGGTGCATTCACGGAACCCGCGGCCAATGTGCAGTGGGGCTGGCATGTCGCCTGGTTGACCAACAGCGCCGGCGCCGTGGTGGTGGACGACCCAATCAACCGCAATCGTCCGCGGCATATCAAGAGTGCGGAAGGCTGGCCGCAGTGTGGCCAGAACCTTGGTGGCATGACCTACTGGCAAGGCACCACCAACCTGGTTGCCATCGGCACCGATCGCGTGTACCCCGACAATGGCCTCAACATTCAAATACGCAAGTGGCAGGGCGCCAGCACCACCACTTTGGCGGCGCGCGACACGGATGGCACCAACACGGATTATTCCGCATCGGCGCTGGATCCCGTCGGCAACGGTTATTTCCTCAATTGCTGGAGCAAACATGTCTGGTGCGCCACAAACCTGGTGGGGGCGACGACCAATCTTGTGCGTGCATTCCCGTTGCTGCCGTTGCCCGTCCCCGGCTTGACCAATGAGGCTTTCATAACAGGCGGCCGGCCGAGCGACCTGGCCATCGTTGCCAGCCCGCGCCTCAGCGGCGGCATGATCTGTGCCGTGTCGGTGGTCACCAACAACTACAGCGAGCGCGGCGTTTTCTTGTACAATGTCACCTCGAACATGGCCGGCAACATCGTGCCGCCGCTCGACGTGACGCCGCCAGACTATTCCTTGCAATGGCGCGGCCGGCTGGCGGCCGTCGGCACGCGCGTGTTCGTGAATTACGACCCCGGCAGCGACATGCCCGGCGTCCTGCGGCTCAATCTCGAAGAGACAGACCTGAGCGCCATCGGCGTGTTTGTCACGCCAGGCTTGCCGTCGGTGGTGCTCTTTGCCACCAATGCCCTTGTGCCGTACGAAACGACCAGTGTCACACTGCAGGGCAGCAATGCCATGACCACGGTGGGCTTCATTACGTGGACCAACCAGCTCAATGGCTCAAATGGCGTGGTGGCTGCGGCGACGACGCCGGATCAACTCTGGTCGTTGGATGTGCCCTTGACGGTCGGCATCAATGCAATCGCGGTGAGCGGCACGAACTATACCGGATTTGCCGATGTCCGTAACGTGACGATCCAGCGCGATGTGCCGGCCGGTATGGGCGCCCCGGTGCTGGCGGTGCTCAACGGTGGCGTGCAATTGCCGTTCCCAACCGCAAGCTACGATCTGCAAGGCAGCGCGAACGCGCATGTGAGAGGCTTCATCACCTGGTCGAACGCGTTCAATGCCGCGCACGGCGCGCTGCCGGCCAGTATCAGCTGGAATGTCACGATACCGCTGGCCATGGGCCGCAACAGGATTACCATCAAAGGCACGAACTACCTGAATGTGACTGCCACTGAAACGGCGGATGTGATCGAAGAACACGATCTGGTGTTCGAGTTGACGGATGTGACCATGCCGGATGCGCTGGCCAACAATATTTCGGCAACCTCGTTGGGCACTGACGGCACCAATCTGTACTATTCAACCTGTACCACAATGGCGCCCTTGTACACGCTGCCACCCGGCGGCACCAATGCCAGCGATTGGACTAAAATTTCCGACTATCCCACCAGCTACACGGATGAGGGCACGACGGACGAGACCACCATGGGCGATGGCTTTGGGTACTTCAACGGCGCACTGTACGGCTGCATTCGCGCCTATACCGCGGCCTATCCGGTCATGCGCACAACCTTGCGTTACAACCTTGGCCCGGGTACTTGGGAGCATGGCGCGCTGGTCTCGAATCTCGGCGCGACGGCGGGCGCGGTGGTGGACAATGCTGGCAATATCTACTATTTCTGGAAGGCCTCGTCGAATTTCGAGCAAGTCACGAATTTCTATGCCGCCGCGCGCGGCTTCCAAACTGGGGTTGGCGTTGCCAGTGTTGCGGTGGACACGACGCGCGGACCGCAGTACATTTACCTGTTGAAATCAGAGTCGCGTGATGGCAACTACGGGCGTGTGTATCGCGTGCCGGCCAATGGCAGCGCGACCGCCAGCAGCGTGCAGCAATATCTCGACACGCCCTGGCAAGTCGGGGCCGGCTGCGCCATCGAATTTGTGCCGGCGGCGCTCGGCGTCAGCGGCCACGATGAACTGTGGGTCTTGCGCGGCGCGGGTGAAGACGCCGGCGACAATGGCGACAACGGCTATGAAACAGCTGATATTGGCGTGTACGACACCGTCGGTGATTTCTGGACGACGCGCTCACTGACCAATTTTTATTTCAACTATCCGGACGAGTACACGACCTACGATATCGGCTCGGATATGTGTCGCGTAGGCGACGTCATGTACTTCCTGCGCGGCACGGACAATCCGACGCAGCTCTCGTCAATGCTGGTCTCACCGATCATTCCGGAGCCGGCCCTGCCGACCGCGCTGGGCCTGCTGCTGTGCAGTGTAGGGTTGAAAAGTGTAAGGTTGTAGGTTGCTGCTCTGGAGAGTGGGAGCGACTTCCACGTCGCGATGACAGGTAGGGCGGGCAGACGTCCCCCTGGCGGCGTCTTCGCCGTGCCGCCATCGGCGGTAGGGTGGCCGCGCCGCGCGGCTGGGGGATTTTGCTGCCCGCCGTTGCTGCAATGTTTGCCACTAAGTTTACAATTAGGCAGCCGACCGAGACCCCCACGACCTTGCGTCGTGGGTGAATAAGATTGAGCGAAAGCTGCCGCCGCCATGCTCGCCAATCTCTGCGTCCACCGAGGCAAGCTCGGTGGGGCGCCGGTTTGGCTGCAGCGGCCCTTGGCCGTTTGATACATTCTCGCGCCGCGCGAGAATTTACCGGCTTAAGTTTAAACTACGCGCCAGGCACCCGCATGTGGTGCGTCGGTGATCGGCTGCTTGGAGTCCCGCCAGCGGCGGGATGCGGCGGTGGCAGGTGCAGAACGCCGGTGCCTTCCGCAATGCCAACGCCGCGCAGGAAAAAGGCGGTCATGGCCGTGTTTGAGACGGACGCGATGGACAGATTGCCGTCGTGCAGGTCATAGCGCCAGACGGTGTTCTGCTTGATGGCAATGCGGCGGTGCTGCGAGTCGTATCGAAACTCGGCATCGAGTCCCGTGTTATTAATCTTGACCAGTTTGTTTTGCACATTATAATAATAGCAATTCGTGACGTTTTTGACAATGCTGGTGGACAAGTTTCCGGCCAGATCATACCAGTAACGCGACGAGGCCGATTGCGACCCGCGCCAGATGTTGGTCATCTTGTTGGCGATGGTGTAGGCAACTGATCTTTTGTTGGTGAGGTTTATTTGTCAAGTGCTCACGCCTGACACAATCCGCCCCCTGCTTTGCCCCCGTGTTACAAGACTAAACTATTACTTACCAGGATTCTGCACATATTCAATGTACTTGACTTTTCTTCTAAAAGCATTAGCTTTGCTTTTGTACTTCGCTTCATGGCTCGTCTTATATAGATCCTCAGCGCAACGTGCGGCAGAGTCATAGTCGCCACTTTCGGCATACGCACAGGCTAATGTGTCTAGTGTCTCGCATATGCGTAATGCGTTGACAGCGCGTTTGGCAAGTTCTAGCCCACGCACTCCATTTCGGTGTTCTATATCACTTACATAAATCCACGCCAATGCATTAAGCGTGTAAGGATCATCAGGACGAAGGGCGAGAGCGGTTTCATAATCCCTAATGGCGCTCGTGACATTACTGATGCCGCATTCAGCCATACCGCGAATATAGTATGCCTCTGCACTATTCGTGCACGCTGATATTGCTTTGTCGGCATCGGCAATGACGCGGTTATAGTCGCCCAGAGCTATTAGACTGTATGCACGACTGACGTATGTCTCAATAGTTGTGTCACCCAAAGACAAAGCTATGTCATAGTTTGACAGTGCATTGGCATAATCGCCAATCATACTATAGGTATAAGCTATTCCGCTGTGTCCCTTATAACTCTTGGGTGCATATTTTATTGCTGATCTGAAATCAGCAATTGCGTTTGTATACTGCCGTTCTATTGAATATGAGTCGGCGAGATAAAGGTAGGCATCGGCATTTGTACAACCATGCGCGATAGCCAACGTGAGATCAGCAATAGCGGCCTTATCATCACTTAGAATTTTGTATGCGGTTATTCCTCGCACATACAATGTTCTAGCATCCAAATCAGGCTCCAACTTTCTCCATGTGTCAAAGTCTGTTTTCATGCCGGCATAATCGTGGCGTTGCATGAACAGTGCGCTACGATGCTGGTAAGCAATCGCATTGCTGGGACAGATTCCGATGGCTGCATTATAATATCGCAAGGCAATATCGCTGGGCGACTTATTAAATCCCGATTGCAATAATGATTCGGAAATCAAATTATTTTCACTGACATCCCAACGGCGCGAAAGAGAAGGCAGCAGACCCCCGTTCGGTTTGAGACACGATTTGTAGATTAGACTGTCACTCACTTGATATCCGTCACTCGCATCCCAGTTTATATAGCGATTATCAGGCATATACCATCGCACAAAGGCGTGCCCTGGCACACTCGCGTAGCGAATTGGCAATGCAAGTGATTGGCCAACAGACAAATACATGAGCGATAGAGTATGACAGTTGGCTAGATGTACCAAATGCCGCTTTTTGGTGTGGGTACCTTCTACTGTATCAATTAAGGAGCCGCTCTTGCCATGCGCATCATAGATGAAATTATGATCGCGAAGTATCCGGCATATTATAGTTAGAGCATTAGTTGCTGCCGTCCGATCAAAATGACGCGATGGTGCAATGCGCTGTCTTGCATCTTTGATTACATCATCAAGGGTATCAGCAACATAGGCGCGTTTTTCTATGTCGGCCTCGAGTCTGAGTATAATATGCCCCACCGTTACTGGCGAACGTGTTTCATGTCTTCTGCCACACTGCGCCAAAGTCATTAGCAAGAAGAGAAAGCACAGCAGACACGCCGGTCTGACACAATGCATATATATGTGCTGCATGTTCATGGTCAACCATCGTTTTCCATACGCGGCGTTCTATCTATCGTTGGTGGCTTCATTGGTGTTTTCGGTGCTGATGGATTCTTAGGTGGTTTATACGTGACAGTGCCATCATTGTTTTTAACGAGCGAGCCGTTCCCATCTCTGTTTGTCTGCATTGCCTGATTTGCAGCCTTTTGCTTGCGCTCGATACTCTCAAGAGAGGGAAGGCGAATCGGGCCTTCCTCTTTCAGTCGTTGTGCTTTAGCTCGTTCTTCGCACATATGTTCGACAGTTTCTGCAATGCTTTCTTTTTCAACTTCACTGTGGTGTGCAAGGTCTGGAGGCGGTGAAAGTTGATTGGGTGATTTGATATATGGATTGCGTATTGGTTGTTGTGATTGTCTGAATGGCGGAGCCGGTGCACTTGCGTTTATGGGTTCGCGCCCGTCGGCATCTACTTTAGTTATTGGATTATTCCCGCAGAACTGATAGAGATTGAGCGAGTCCCCATAGTCAATCGGGTCGCGCTGCGTCCATCTTCCCGCCACCGGATCGTAGACGCGATAGGCGTACAAGTACAACTTCGCGTCGGACAGGTATTCCTTGGTCGAGAACGTGTAGCGCGGGGTGAATGGTCCATTTGTCGCATAGCAGTTCCCAAAGGCGTCGTAGCGGAATGTGCTATTCGCTGCACCATCGGGATTCAACACAACCAGCGTGTCACCACGATGGTTGCTCAAATAATAGTGCGGCTTGGCCGGCGAGTCCAGCACTTCCACTTCGGCAATGACATCGCCAATGCCTTCAGCCACGCCCAGCCCGCGCACATACCAGCGCGTCATCTCGTTGTTCCCATTGAACTCCGCCAAAGTCACCGGCCCTTGACACGCATCGTAACGCCAAACCAATGAATTGGTGCTTGGGCCGATTCCCACCGCAATGCGCTCGTTGCGCGAGTTGTACTTGAACTCATTGGCGAAATTCGTGCCGACGATCTTGACCAGTTTGTTTTGCACGTTGTAATAATAGCAATTCGTGACGTTTTTGACAATGCTGGTGGCCAAGTTGCCGGCAAGATCATACCAGTAGCGCGACGAGGCCGATTGCGAGCCGCGCCAGATGTTGGTTATCTTGTTGGCGATGGTGAAGCTGTAGGCGTCGGGCGTGGCCGCGCCGGTCTTCTTCATGACGCGGTTTTGCGCCTGGTCGTAACCGAAGACGTTGCTCTCACCGGCGACGGTCTCATTGGTC
>Ga0268280_1001119_pt1 | contig 18930 bp, 8 predicted proteins | sample saktaG_9_FD_190139 | JGI IMG/M metagenome (GOLD analysis project Ga0268280, IMG submission 190139) | Saline water microbial communities from Sakinaw Lake, British Columbia, Canada - sak_2011_5_24_40m | ecosystem: Environmental > Aquatic > Non-marine Saline and Alkaline > Saline ... | reverse complement strand
ACAGCCAGCATCTGGCTCCAGCACGATAGTAGTTAATAATAACTTCACCAATTCAGCCGGTAACTTCGACAACTCCAATAACATCAATATGAATATCGGTGGTAGTTTTAACCTCACCGGTACCGGCACATTCACCCCCGGCACAAGTACTGTCACCTTTAACGGCATCACAGCCAGTCAGACATTAACCAGTGCAGGCAAGTCTTTCTATAAGATCACTATGAATACGGCGGGTTCCAGCGTACCATTAAATATAACAGATAACCTTAAAGTAACCAACCTCCTTACCTTAACAGCAGGTACCCTTAACCTCAATAGCTATACTATAGACATCGCAGGCGGCGGCTTCACTCAATCTGCCGCCGCTATCTTTAACGCAGGCTCAGGCTCTCTAACAGGAAGCTCCAATATCACAGGACTCAATGTATCATCCGGCACACTATCATTCACAGGCGGCTCTACCTATACTACCACTGCCGGCAGTACGGCCAACGGCATAACTCTGCCCGCCGGCACAGGCGTCATCGCGATATCCACGGGCAGTGGCGGCCATTCATTAGCCCTGAAATCCGACGGCACGGTCTACGCCTGGGGAGCTAATGCCGGCGGCCAGTTAGGAAACAATGACACGGTTAATAGCTCTCTTCCTGTGCAGGTTCTGGGAGTAGAAGGCGTCGGATATTTAACCGGCATCACCGCTATCAAGGCGGGCTACAACTGCTCGTTCGCACTAAGAGGGTCAGACGGCGCGGTCTACGCCTGGGGACGTAATACCTACGGCCAGTTAGGAAACAATACTGAAGTCGATAGCTTTGTCCCTGTGCGGGTCTTAAACGTAGCGGCCACAAGTGCAACCGATTACTTAACCGGCGTCACCGCGATCGCTGCAAGCGGAGGCACTAGCACGGCCAATAATTCTTTCGCTTTAAAATCGGACGGCACAGTTTACGGTTGGGGAGCTAATATCTACGGCCAATTAGGAGACGGCACCGCTAATCCACGGCTTATTCCTGTGCAGGTCTTAAAAGGAGCAAGCACTAGTACAAGTGGTTATTTAGAAGACATCATCGTGATTGCCCCAAGTGGTAATTCCGCAGCCGCCTTGAAATCAGATGGTACGGTCTACGCCTGGGGATATAATGGGCAGGGCCAGCTAGGAAACAATGTCACCAATCAAAGTCTTGTCCCTGTGCAGGTTTGGGGAGAATACGGAATAGGACGCTTAACAGGCATTACCGCCATCGCCGCATCCCACTCCAACAATTCCATTATTGCCTTAAGAGCGGATGGCTCGGTCTATGCATGGGGAGGTAATACCAACGGCCAATTAGGAAATAACACCACGACCAGTAAGCTTGTCCCTACACGAGTTTTGGGAGGAGCAAGCGGGACTACTTATTTGGAGGGCATCACCGCGGTTTACACAACACAGTCAGATAGCTTTGCCTTAAAATCAGATGGTTCGGTCTATGCTTGGGGGTATGATGGCAACAACACTCTCGGAGTAGGAGGAACCAGCGTCGACGTTCTAGTCCCTGCTAAAGTCCGGGGAGTAGGCGGAATCGGATATTTAACCGACATAAGCTCAATTACTGGAGGCACGTACTGCGCACTCGTCTTAAAAGGAAACGGCATAGTCTATGCCTGGGGATATAATCCTACCGGCGTATTAGGAGACAATAGCGTGACTCAACGCAGTGTCCCCGTGACAACGTATTTAACCGCGATCAAAACCGACCCTGCGGTAAATTTCGCCGGCACCTCCTACGGCAATATGGTAACCCTAAGAAGTTCAAACTCCGGCAGTAAATGGTATTACAATAATATCGCAGGCACTACCACCACAGCTAATTACGTAGATGTAAAGGACTCCGATGCCACCACCAGTGTCACTACATCAAGCTCTATCAACTCCGGCAATAACAACGCCAACTGGGTATTTGACACCAATGCTAATTTCTGGAAGGGCACGACTTCGAGTAGTTGGAATGTCGCCACGAACTGGTCAAAAGGTACGGTTCCCGTAGCTACAGATATAGCCAGCTTTGGCGGCTCATATGATAACGTCTGCAGTATTGATACCAGCGCCACAGTAGCCGGTATAGTAGTAGACAGCACCTACACAAAGGCCATCTCGCTCGGCGCCAACACCCTGACCGTCACTGGCAACGCAGACTTTACAGGCGGGGTATTTAATGGCGGCACAGGGACATTGAGATTTGCGGGCAGTACGGCAGCGACATTCACTCCCGGCAGCGGCACTTATAATAATATAGAGATGGGCACAGCGGGTGCCGGCACTCTCTCAATAAGCGGCACAGCTACAGTCACCGGCAATATTACGCAGACCAATGGAAGCTTCTCGGGAGGCGCCTTTAATGTCGCCGGCAATGTCTCTATCGGCTCTGCCGCGGACGGCGGCTCGATCGCTATTACATTAAATGGCACCACAGCGCAGGCTTATTCTATCGCTTCGGGCGGAGTGGCGCCCACGGGCGACCTTATCATTAATAAAACATCAGGCACAACTACGATTAGCGGCACTACCAGCCTTTCAGCGCCTTTAAATAATATCGCCGTTAACTCAGGGGCTCTTACATTTAGTCCGGGTACATATTATATTAATGATACAAAAGCTATCAGCGTCGGCACGAGCTCCGGGACAGCAACGCTCAATTTCACCGGCACCGATCTTGCAAATATGGTCATTCTGCGTTCAACAAGCGCCGCACAGTGGGACTTGACCAAAGGCGCAAACGGCACTGTGAACGCCGCCTATGTAGATGTGGAATATTCAAACGCGTCTGCCAGTATTACTGCGGCGAACTCTGTCAATAGAGGCAACAATACCAACTGGGTCTTCCCTGTGGCTACATTGGGCAGTTGGGATCTGAATATGAATACAAAGAAGCTTACGCTTAACTTTACCAACGGAGTAAACGCGTCCAGCATATTGCCAGGGTTGTTCACTCTGCAGAATAGCGCCTCATCGCCTACAGCAAGCTACACGCTGAATAACTCCTCTACCGCAAGCTCCAGCGGCCCGAATATCATAATAGACCTATCCACCACGGACTTTAACGCGATAGTTGATACAGCGGCCTTATGTAAACAGACCAACGGATCCGACAGCTTCCTATCCATATCCGCAGGTGTTACCGACATGGCAGAGGGCGCTGCAGTCGCTACGGTAAGCGGCAGGCAAGTCACGAGCTACACCGCAAACACGGCCGTGGCGGCCGGGCTCAGGGTGGCTACTTCAAGCGGAGCGAACAATACCACCGTAGTGGCCGGAGCGGAAAAAGATATTGTGATAAAGGCCTACGACGCTTCGGGCTATCGTACGCGTACTTATACCGGCTCGAAGACGGTGATCTTCTCGGGGGCCGTCTCCTCCACCGATAATAATGCTCCTACGGCCGATACAATACCGTTTGGCACAGGCACAGATATTAGCTTTGCGGATGGTAAAGGCGCAGCCACTATCGTTCTCTATAAGAGGGAGATTGCGCTAATAAAGGCGGCCGTCGGCGGCCTGGTAACGGATGACCTCTATGTTTTAAGAGCGACTGTAGGGCCGGACGTCAAAGCCAAACTGATATTTACTACGCAGCCTTCAACTGCGGGCACGATAAATGTCGCTTTGCCCATACAGCCAGTCTTGGTCATAAGAGACCAATACGGCAACCTTACGAATGATGCGGACACTACTATTGCGCTCTACGCGTCGAAATCCGGCACCGATTTTGACCCGGATGTAAGCGGTATCTTAAGGGCCGACCCCACGCCCACAGTGGACGGCGTAGCGTCGTTCGCCGGGGTCAGGTATGACAAGATAGAGACTGTGTATATATTTGCTTCGAGCGGGTCTCTTACGACGGCTTTCTCAATAAATCCCATTGTCTTTACTTCAAGCGCGTCCACTAAGGTTCTGCCTGCCGTACCGCCGCAGTCGAGTTTTAATATCACTCCGACCAACGATACCCAGGATGAAAATATCACCACCGGCGGCCACAGCGCCGGGAAATTTACCGTATTGAAATTTAGGATACAAGATGACGGGGATGATGTTACGCCTACCCTTATCGACAGGATCAGGATATCTATAGCCGGCTCGGGCGCCAATGCCTTGACAGATATCGCGTGGGCGGAGTTGCGCGCAGATGACGGAGGCGACCATCAGGTGGCTATAGCCGCTTCCATAGCGAACGATGGCATTATTTTCGGGACCAATCCCGACGCTCAGACCGATGCGGATCTTGATACGGTGCCGGATGGCGCTACGATAGAGTATACGGTCAAGGTCCATATGAAGCCCTCAAGGCTGACAGCTCTGGATAAACAGACCTATATCTTTAATACGAGTGAGTCGCTTATCGGCATAGATTCCGGCACATCTTCAAGGATGAGGGCGGATAGCTCCGCGGTAGCAGCGGTCATAGGGACCATCGTGGCCAACGCGACACATCTGGAGATAGTGGATTATAATTCTCCTTACGGTGCCGCTATCAGTATTACAGCCGGAACTACCGGCAACAGGCTTCAGATAAGGGGTACCGATGCCAATAAGAACGTAGACGTGGACTATGTCGGAGTGAAGAGTCTTATATTTTCAGGGTTGAGCTCTGTGGGGATTAATTCTCCATATATAGGAAGCGCATTTTTTCCTTTCGGCACACCTACGAATGTCAATTTCACGCTCGGTAAGACTGGCGTGGTAAATCTCACCGCCTTTGCAAAAGTTACGCCTGACATAAATACCGGTGCCGGGTATTTATCTGTGGCAGATGAATATGCCAGCCCCAACCCACAGTATGTATTCCCCTGCGCTGTCACGGTGGATAGCGCCGCCGCGTCCAGCATCGGCTCGACCAGCGGCGACGGGCAGAGCGGGCTAGGCACACGCACATTGGCCAATCCTCTGGTAGTTACGGTCCGCGATCTGTACGGCAACCCTGTTAACGCGGGTACGCCGGTATCTTTTACCATATCGAGCGTACCGGTCGGAGGGATGACTACTCCCGCCAGCATAGATACCGCTACAACTACGACCAATTCAAGCGGCCAGGCCTCGACGCGTCTTACCCTCGGTAGTGCCGCCGGCGTATATCAGGTACAGGCAACCTCCGGTACATTGAGTGGTTCTCCCGTTACATTTAGCGCCACCGCACGTGTACCGACGTCTCTGACTATATCGAGCGGAAATGTTCCTCAGCAATCAGCGCTTGTAAGTCAGCAGTTGGCGGCGGACTTTGTCATCCAATTAAAAGATAGCGGCATCAGCCCTCTATTTATTCCTCAGCCTGTCTCCGGTGAAACGGTAAACTTCGCGATCACTACTCAGCCGACCGGCGCTGGAGCGGCGCTCTCGAGCGCCACGGCTACTACGGATGCGGATGGTAAAGCAGGCGTCCGGCTTACGCTGGGAACAAAGGCGGGTGTTGACGCTTATGTCGTTACCGCCAGCTATGGGGCCTTGACCCCTGTAGCTTTCACGGCCAGCGCCACTCAGGAAGCTCCTTATAAGGTGGTATTGACGGGCCCCGCTTCAGTAAGGGCGGGTGTGGCTTCCACAGCCTTTACATTGACCATCAAGGACCAGTATGATAACGCCAGCAAAATCGATCCCGGTATGGCTTTCAATATAACTGCCGATCCGTTATTAGGCGCATTTTATAGTGACGCGGCCTGCACGACGGGCCTCGAGATAACGACAAAGACCGTGCCCATCGACGCGAGTACAGCGGCCTTCTACTTTAAGAGTAATGTGACCGGCACCGCCAATGTCGCTGTCACTACTATAGATACCAGGCTTAACGCGGGATTTAGGACGAGCTCCATAGCCGGATTTACGGTCATGCCGGAGAGCATGCACCACTTTAAAATTACTGCGGCCGATTCCACTACCATGACCGCGGGCGAGTCAAAAGTCCTTACCATCAAGGCTTACGACGTGCATGAAAACGTTTATACCGAGATGAATGATCCGCTACCCGTAACATTTACCGGCGCCAACACCTCTCCGAGCCCGTCCAGCAGCGCGCCTACCTGTTCCGCTACCGACGAAAACGGTATGGCTGTGGCGTTTGGCGCACCCACGACATTGAGCTTCTCCGGCGGAGTCGCGAAGACGACATTTAAGCCTTACAAGGCAGAGGCGGCAAGCATAGTAGCGACCTCTTCCACGGTCACATCCGCTCCTCTCGCGCTAACGGTGAAACACGGCACCGCGGACCATCTAAAGCTTCAAAATAATCTTCAGAGCCCCAAGGTTGCCGGCACGGCGTTTAACTTTGATACGACCCTCGACGCGGTAGACCTATATTCTAACCTATGCGACGGGACCAACCTCGCCCCGGACTATACCTATTCAAATAAGACTATCAATTGGCTGCTAAAGAACGCGGGAGGAGATGTGGTCTCAGGGGACGGTCCGGAAAACGGCACCGCCGCCTTTACCAGCCTCGTCAGCTTTACGAACGGCCGGTCAACGACCACTCTGAGCGCCACTTTATATAGGGCGCAGACGATCACCATAACTCCGAGTGTCACCGGATTAAGCGGCGTTAATGTGACATCCAACGAAGTAATAATCAGCCCGGCCACGGTAAATAAGATCACATTCTCGCAGCAGCCCTCGACAGCCTGCCTGGCGAGCCAGCCATTGGATCCTCAGCCGTGGGTAGCAATTGCCGATCAATACGGTAACGCCTGCACAAACGTCTCCGCGCAGATCACATTAACAGGGTCTACTACCACAGGCACATATACTCCTGTGACTCTTGGGACATTGCGTTCAACTACAGGCCTTGTGGCCCTCACCAGCGCGGGCGTAGCTAAGTTCACAGGCGTTAATTATACATACCCCGAACAGATATATATCAGAGCCTACGCCACGATATCCGGAGTATCGGTAAGCGATATATATTCTTATCTGATCACTTTCAGTGCCAGCAAAGAATTGAGCATGACAGCCGTCACCGAAGGCACCAGCGCAACTATATCATCTATGGCTAATGCGAGCGCCAACAAGGTAGATGTATTTAAATTTAAGATCACAGACGGCGGCACCGACGGCCTGCCGGGCGTGATCAGAAAGATCATCATCAACCGCTCTGGCACAGACACATCTACAGACTGGACACAGTACATAAATGACGCGACCATTTCAGATGGGACGAATGACATGACAGGCGCTATCGAAGCTAATTCCTTTACCTTTGGCGCAGACACCGCCGATATATATACCGTGCCGAATAACGGTAATAGAACATATACTCTCAGTCTTACGCTGAAGAAGGCGCTTACTACGGGGACTCTCCCAGGGCTGCCTGTAGGGGCGGATGGGAAGATATTAGGGTTCAGTGTAGCTCCCAATGTCGATATAACGCTAAAGGATACAGCCTCATCTACATTCCAGGATGCCTCCGCCGCGGTAACCGCGGCCTCTACAGTAGATGTGACGGCCACCAATCTCGTTATCACCGGCAACAAGACCATGAACGCCGGCGCGTCTCAAGATATAGTGATCACCGCGAAGGACGCGAACCGCAATATAGATCTGCATTATGATAACCAGGCGACCGGAAAGAGCGTGACGTTTTCAGGAGCCGCTATAGCGGCCTCGAGCGATGAGCCGACCTGTACCAACTATACGGGTGCAGTCAGGCCGTTTGGCACCGCGATGGGTGTATACTTCGCCGAAGGTGTCAGCTCATCCACCATTACCATGAAACTATATAAAGCCGAAACAGCGGGCATCGTAGTTACCGATTCGAGCGGGATCGCATCGAGCGGCACCGGCATATTGACCATCGTGGTTTCAGGAGGCGCGGGCTCACAATTATCCTGGAGTACTAAGCCCAGAGGCAAGATAGTGGCCAACGCTCCGTGGAAGGAATTTATAGCGGCCGTTACCGATGTCTATGGTAATACGGCATCGGATAATAGAGAGATAACCATAAGCATGCCTATCGGCATATCGTTGTCGCCGGGCGCTTCCAATAAAACTACGGCCTCAAGCGGATTGGCGACATTTAGCAATTTCGCTGTCAGATCGGATGACGGCACCTATCCTAAATCTTTTTATCTGGTAGCTTCCGGGACTACCGGAGGCATCACTCCTACGGGCGATGAAGACTCCGGACTGATCCAGCTGGATGAAAAGTATAAGATCAACTTCATCGTGAAGGACTCGGTCTCAGCGGCGACATTGTCGGGATTTAATTTTGTCGCCAAGGACGTAAACCAGATAGTCGTGATCCCGGAGACTACACCGACTACCAACCCATTCCAGGTGCAGCTGCCTTATGGGACCTATACCTTTAACTTTGATCTCGATAAGTATGTGACCCTGAGCTCTGAAAGAGGCGTAAATGTCGCCGGTGACGCCGGGGATGGTAATTATGACAATATTATAAACTGGGCGGAATACATGACGACATTGACGGAATCTACCGCCGACTATCGCGTCATGACGAGCTTTGCCTACGATGAAGATACCGAGACCCTTGGCGTCAGGCTGTGGCTGGAACGCCGCGGCAAGATGATAGTGAATAATGATATAAATAAATTGGGTCCCGTGGTAATAGAGACTTATGAGCCGAGCGACCCGACAGAGATCCGCCTCAATGACATAAATATAGCCGCTCCCGCTACAACGGATTATACGACCATAGGGGCGACATACAGGGTTACCATCAGGAATGTGCTGACGACGACCAGCCCGTTTGGCAAGGCGCTGGAGTCCGGCAAGACCTATTTTGTAAAATGCGTAATGTATTATGGCGGACTCGACGGTATGACGAATATATATGAAGGCGGCACGACATTCACCGTCACAGTCAGCCAGAGGCTGAGCAAGGAGATAATAGCAAAGATGGGCGTGGCGGATGGCCAGACACTGGCCGCCAACATAGCCGCTGTCGGGACGAGCGTGGCGGCAGTCGGTACCCAGGTGAGCGCTACATCAGCCGCGGTGACTGCAAAGGTTGAAGCGGTAGGCGCTCAAGTCTCCGCGGCCAATGCTAACGTCTCCAATGTCGGCGTAAAGGTCGATGCGGTCCAAACGAGAGCCGGAGCTATCTTAGACGAAGTAGCCAGCACATTGCCGATGAAGATCAACGCTGAGCTCGCCAAGGGAGTTATCAGCGAAATGCTGACACGTTACACGATATTGAGAGAAGATGACTCGGTGAAGATAAGATATCGGACGGCAAGCAGGCTCTCCCCGAAGATGACCATATATAAGCCGGATGGCACGATATTATCAGATTACAACGGCGTGACGATGAAAGAGATAAGCAACACAGGCATATATGAATATGAGGTTACCGCTAAAGATACTTGGGGGGTTGGAGATTTTACGGTCAGATGTACGGAGGCTATTAAAGGCTCCACAGACAGTATGGTCCTGACGATAAAAGCATTATATACACCGGGCGCCGGAGTAGAAGAGTCTATAGACGCCGTCGGTGAGGCTGTATCGAAAGTCTATCTCAAGCAGAAGGGCGTCGAAACTCTCCTGGGCAGCGCCGCAGACGTTAAGAGTGCCAGCTCTATATTCGGAAAGGTCAATGGCCTGAGCTCTACAGTGGATGGCCTGAACCTTACCACAGTATCCTCGGACGCCAAGAACGCCAGGATGAATGCGCAAAATATATATAGTGAAATGGAGAACTTGAAGAAGAGCGTGGGAGATACGCAGGCTCAGGCGGCGGCGTTCAAGGAATTATCGCGCCAGCTTTCTGAGATGCAGTCAAACCTGAGGAAGGCCTCTCAGAACCTCCAGACCGCGACAGTGGGCTCCGGAGGCGGTACTGCGGGAGGCACTACAACGATCATTGGCGGAGCGGTAACATCAGGCAGCGGCGGCTCGGGCGGGCTGGCTTTGAGCTCCAGCACCGAAAGAGACCTTGCCGCGATAAAGAGAGATATGGCCGTCCTGAAGAAGGGCGCTGCGGCTCCGACCCTCAAGGAAGAGGATCTCAGGGGCCTTAATAACAGAATAGAAGAGCTGACCGCTTTGGTCAAGCTATTGAGCAAGATGGTGGAGACGACGAACAATAAGCCCGTCGTCGAAGGCTGGTTTGAACAGGGATAAAAGGATACGCATATGAAGAATCAAAGAATGAACGCCATTATTCTGTTGACTTTGCTATTCGCGCTATTTTCTTCCGCGTCCTATGCGGAGATAAAGCTGAAGGTAGCCGTCGTTAACCCTTCTTCTACGGAAGAGCAGACTACGCCCATAAGGTACGACCTCCCTAAAGGCATCGGACCCGAACAGGTCGTGAATATCGGCGCTCTCGAGATGAAGTATGATTTTGATAAAAATAATTACTACCTGACCGGCAATGTTAAGCTTGCCCCGTCCGAGAAGAAGGTCTTTGAGGTAAGTATCAGCGATGTCTGGTCTATCCCGGAAACCCAGCTGACCGGCTTAAAGAGCCACATTGATATGCTGCTTAAAAAAATAAACAATACGAAACATTTCGCTACGGGCAGCGAGCTCTCTAAGGATATGAATAGTCAGCTCGACGCAATAATGGCGAAAGAGAAGATAGCGAGCGCCAATATAAGGGAGCGCATAAACCAATACTATGAGAACATGGTTATCCTCGACGAGATCAAAGGAAGTGTAGGCATGCTCGAAAACCTTGTTATCGATACCGGCGGCATAGTAGAGGACAGAGTACAGGTCCCTACCACTCTGGCGGTGCCGTTAGGTGCGGGCGGTACGTCCGGCGATAAAGAGGTCATGGAGCTGAAGGTGAAGATCACTAATCCTTCGGCAAATAAGAAGCAGACTGCGCCCGTAAAATATCTTTTACCGTCTGAGATCACTCCGAGATATATCATAGACAGGTCCGATCTCGATATGGCATACGATTTCAATAAAGAGTGCTTCTATCTCTATAAAGACAATGTGGATCTGGAGCCCTCCCAGATAAAAGAATTTATCGTAAAAGTAAAAGATGTATGGAGGGTATCGGATGTTGAGCTGGATGTGCTCGAGAAGCATACGGCCAATATAATGCTGCTCTTGCAACATACCGACTATGCCTCGCGCGCCAAGCTCGCTTCGGATAAGATCAAAAATATTATAGCTAGGATCGCCAAGACACAGGCCGCCAAGGTCTCCGCCGCGGAGCATATAGCTTATTATCGTGATAATATTAAACTGCTTCAGGAGGCGAAGGTCGAAATAGCTGAGCTTGAAAGACTGGTAAGCCAGAGAGGTATCACGGCCGGCATCACTGTGAAATGGCCGGAAGATAAGCCCGGCGGCGGATTGAAGACGACGAAAGCGAAGGGATATGAAGGGCTCGACGTGATAGCGCAATCGATATTCAAAGGCAAAGCCCCCACTATCGCCACTACCTGGAAAGTTATATTCACGATCATCGGATTTATCGGGATTATCGCCGCATCTTTCTTCGTGCTGTGGTATATTCAATCGAAGAAAAAAGCTAAAAAATAAAGAATGTTCAAAGCGACCGTAGTAACCCCTAATAAAGTATTATATGAAGGAGAAGCCTGGAGCGTTTTTTTGCCCGGCGCCACAGGCGAGTTTGAGGTTCTCCAGCTGCATAAGGCTATTATCAGTCTTTTGCGCCAGGGCAATATAATAATCAATTGGGATAAGGAGATACCCATAAAGAATGGCGCCGTCAGGATGTCCGGAGACGAGCTGATGGCGATAGTGGAAGAGTAAGAGAATAGGAGATTTTAATGCTGATCCAACTGGTAATAGTGCAGGTGCTGACTTTTGTCGCCATAGTCTTTATCTTAAGAAAATTACTGTATTCTGAGTCAGCCAAAGAGACGCTCAGGCTAAGGCAGCTCAAAGAAGAGACTTCGCTGAAATATAAGGAGCTCCAGCAGAAGATAGATGAAGCCGAGAACGCCTACAACGCTAAAATGGCCGAGGCTGAAGAGAAGACTCGCGCGCTCTCGATCAAAGCCGAAGGAGAGGGTGAAGAGCTGAGAAGGAAGATGCTGGCTAAGGCCAAAGATGACGCCGACAGTATAGTGAAGTCGGCTCTCAACACCAAAGAGAAGATGCGCGAAGAGATAGTCGAAGAGATGAAGAAGAAGGCGCCGGCCGTTGCCTCGCGCATATTCAAGAGCATGCTATCACAGGATGTCAGAGAGGCGGTGCATAAGGAGCTCGTCGGAGATGTCATCGATAAGATCAAGAAGGCTGAGAAGGCGGCCTTTAAGTCAAAGGCCGATAGGGGAGAGATCGTATCGGCTTTTCCGTTGTCTAAGAAAGACGCGGCCGAGATAGAGTCTCTATTACGCCTCAACCTGGGATACGAAATTCAGATGCAGGAAAAAAAGGATAGCGAACTCATAGCGGGCATACTGATAAAATTGGGCACCATATTAATAGACGGAACACTGGAGAACAGGCTAAGGCAGGTCCAGAGCGATCTAAAATGAAGTAAAGAAAGTAAAGTGACAGTCACTTTTTGGGACAGCCATTTGAGGAGTTTTTTATGCGGAATTTGATGATATTGCTGGTCCTATTCGTTACGATACTGGGCCCATCTATGGTCATTGCCGCCATAGGGTTCGCTTCAATAAACGCTTTAGGAAGAAATCCTTCGGCCGCCCCTAAAATATTGATCGCGATGATAGTAGCCCTTGTATTCGCGGAGGCCATCGCGGTGATAGCGCTTCTGATATTATTCCAACTCTTTGGGAGATGATGGTGCCAGGACGATGAAGACCGAATCGGTAACCATAAGCGAGATAGGCAGAGTAAAAGAGATCAAAAAATCTATCGTCAAGGTAGAGGGCCTCCATAATTGCATGCTGGGGCAATTGGTGGCGTTTTCCGACGGCACCAGGGGCTTTGTGATGGGCTTTAACGAAAGCGAGGTGCTCGTCCTTCTCTTGGGGCTATCCACCGAGATAAGAGCCGGGAGCGAGGTCTATTCTAAGGACGAGCCTTTCAAGATACCTGTGGGAAATGATTTTTTAGGAAGGGTAATAAATCCGCTCTGCGAGGGTCTGGATGGAAAAGGGCATATAAAAGAGGACTCCTTAGCCTACGTCTTTAGAGATGCGCCTTCGGTGCTCGACAGAGAGCCTGTCAGCGAGATGCTGGTCACCGGTATAAGGATAGTCGATGCCACTATACCCATAGGTAAGGGCCAGAGGCAGCTCGTTATCGGCGACAGGATGACCGGCAAGACGACGATAGCGGTCGACGCCATATTAAATCAAAAGGGCAAGGATGTCATATGTATATATTGCTGCGTGGGCCGCGATTACGCTTCTTTTGAAAAGGTTGTTGGGACTTTTAAGGAAAAAGGCGCGCTGGACTATATGATAGTCGTAGCGGCGCTCGCATCTTCTTCCATCGGAGAACAATATCTCGCCCCTTATTCCGCCGCGGCGCTCGGAGAATATTTTATGTATGCCGGCAAGGATGTGCTGATCGTATTTGACGATCTGACGAAGCATGCATGGGCATACAGAGAGCTGTCGCTTCTTCTCGAAAGGCCGCCGGGCAGAGAGGCCTATCCGGGAGATATATTCTATCTGCATGCTCAGCTGATGGAGCGAGGCGCCAAGCTCTCCGCACAGAACGGAGGGGGGTCGATGACATTCCTTTCCATAGCCGACACTCTGCAGGGCGACATATCGGGCTTCATACCGACAAACCTTATCTCGATGACCGACGGTCAGATATATTTAAATTCCGCCCTGTTCGGGGAAGGTTTTAAGCCCGCTATAGACGTGGGGCTATCTGTCTCGCGTATCGGCAACAGGGTCCAGCATAAGAATTTAAGAGAGCTTACAAAGGACCTCGAATTAAAGTATATCCAATATAGAGAACTCTTAAAGACCACCAGACTGCGCTCCGGAGCGTCCGACGAGTTGACGGGGCGCCTGCGCCACGGCGAAAAGATCGAGCGCATCTTCATGCAGGATAAGAATAGCCCGTCTCCCGTCCCTGAGCAGCTCATATTTTATTTTGCTTTGAGGGAGGGGGCGCTCGACGCTCTCTCCATGGAAAAATGCGACTACTTCAAGAACAATATATTTGCTTTCGCGAAGAGCAATAGTCCGGCCGTGGTCGATCGCCTGATAGCGGGCGAGGATATGACCGATGATGACAAAAAAGAGTTGAAGAAGTGCATCGGGAGCTTTAGCCACAAGATGTGGGATTAAAAGTAGGAACTTAAATGCCTAGAGTGCGTGAAATAAAAGAGGATTTGGTATTTAATTCAGAGCTCATGGGGCTTCTGGAGATAATGAAGAACATAGCTATATTTCAGTTCCGGTCTCTTCAGAAGAAGAAGGAGAGATTCGTTATATTTGCCAATATCCTGAGTGGTTTTTTCCGGATGATCGATATCGGCAGCACGGGGCATAAATTCATAAATCCTAAGACGGAGAAGGCCGCCGTCATAATGATCACATCCGACGAAGGTTTCATGGGGGATCTGAACTTTCAGGTAGTAGACCACGTTCTATTGCGGGCCAGCTCAAAGGCCGCCGAGCTTGTTGTGGTCGGAGAATCCGGAGAGAGATACCTTAAAGATCTGGGGAGGACTTATACCGCCTTTAAGAGCGCCGCCGGCCCGGAAGGAAGAGCCGCCCTGGCCAGGACACTTAAGAATTATATAGCAAACGGTATTGCCGAAGAACGTTTTGGCAGGGTGACCATATCTTATCCGAACCCGGTCTCGTTCATGATACAGAGAGTAGAGTCCATAGAGCTCTTCCCTCTCACAGCCTTCTTTCTCAATGATGATGACAGTGACTTTGGCCAACCTGTGATCGTGGAGTCCCCTTTGGGAGATATAATAGAGTATCTTGCCGAAGAGTTTATAGAACAAAAATTGACAGAGCTTCTCGAGGACAGCAAGCTCTCAGAATTTGCCGCAAGAGCCGCCCATCTCGAGAGGAGCGGGCAGGAATTGGTAGAGAAGAAGAAGCGTCTGGGGCTGCAGTATTTTCACGCTTATCATGAATTTATAGATAAGAACACGAGAGAGCTATTCTCTTCCCAGATCATAATAAAACGCAAAGCCCGTGAATTGGACGCATTGGTCCATAGTGCTCCGGAGAGAATATGAAGACTGCCAGTAGGCCCACAGGAACGGTAGTCTCGGCTCAAGGGCCGGTAGTGGATGTGCGTTTTAAGGCCATGGAAGACCTGCCCGCTATAAATGAAGTCGTTAAGGTCAGCACCTTCGACGGCAGAGTCATCCTGATGGTGGTGGCCGAACATCTGGAGAATAATATCGCCAGATGTATATCTTTTAGCTCAACGCTTAATCTCAGGCGTAATTCCGAAGTTACATCGACCGGAGCGCCTTTAAAGATACCGGTCGGGCCGGAGCTCTTTAGCCGCATCATCAATGTCACCGGCGAGCCCATTGATAACAAGGGCAGAATAGATTCGAAAGATACACGTTTCAGCGAAAGAGATATATCCAAGGCGTATATTAATCCGGATCGCCTCATAGGCCAGGAGCCGCAGGTCCTCGAGACGGGTATCAAGATGATAGACCTCCTCTTCCCCATGCTAAAGGGGTCGAAGACCGGTGTAATAGGCGGCGCCGGATTGGGTAAGACGGTGCTGATGCTGGAGCTGATCCATAATGTCATTACGAAGCATGAAGGCGTCTGCGTATTCACGGGAGCCGGAGAGAGAATAAGAGAAGGTAATGAGCTCTATCTGGAATTCGAAAAACAGAAGATGCTCGATAAGATCATGTTCGCTTTCGGACAGATGAATGAGCCGCCGGGCGCGAAGTTCGGCATAGCGTTTACAGGCATAACGCTGGCGGAATATCTGCAGGAGCAGAATAACGACGTCCTCTTCTTTATAGATAATGTCTACAGATTCGTTCAGGCCGGAAGCGAGATATCGACGCTTCTCGGGCGGGTGCCGTCCGAGACCGGTTATCAGCCTACGCTTGCCTCTGAGGTCAGTGCTTTTCAGGAGAGGATACGCTCCAGAGAAGGCGGCTCAGTGACCGCCATAGAGACGGTTTACGTGCCGGCTGATGACTTGACGGATCCGGCGGTCGTGACCATATTCAGTTATCTGAATTCCATAATAGTCTTGTCAAGGGAACGCAGTCAGCTTAAACTCCACCCGGCGATAGATCCGCTCCTTTCTTCCTGCAGTAACCTCGACCCTTCTATCGTTGGCCGTCAGCATTTTAATATAACGCAGGAGATAATGAAGATGCTCACAAGATATAAGGAGCTGAAGAAGATAGTGCCGGTCGTAGGTATAGAAGAGCTTTCAAAAGACGACAGATTGTTGTATGATAGAACAAGAAAATTGGAAAACTTTTTAACGCAGCCGTTTTCCGTGGCGGAGGGTTATACCGGCAGAAGAGGCGAGTATGTGCCGGTAAGAGATACGCTCGATGGCTGTGAAAAAATAATAAGCGGGCAGTTGGACAAGATACCCGAATATAAGTTTTACTTTATCGGTAAAGTCGCCGACGCTTTGAAGGAATAGGAGTAATAGATATGGCCTTAAGGCTGGGAGATATTTTAGTCGAGAATAAATTGATAACGGTCGACGAGCTTAATATCGCCTTGAGCGAACAGCAGAAGACGAAAGAGATGCTGGGGCAGATATTAATAAGGATGGGATTTGTCGCGGAGAAGGATATATTGCAGGTTCTCGCGAAACAGCAGGGCATACCGTTCGTTGAATTGAAGACCAAAAAGATAAGTGAGAATGTCCTGAAGAATGTCCCCGCCAAATTCGTATGGCACTACAACGTGATGCCGGTGGCTCTGGAGGGCAATGTCCTGACCGCCGCCATATCCAATCCTTTCGATATGTGGCCCATAGATGACCTGGAAACACATCTTGGCTTTAAAGTCGAAAAGGTCCTGGCTACATCCGCGGATATCGCCGAAGCGATAAAAAAATATTATGGAGTAGGCGCGGATACCATAGATAGAATAATGTCCGACGAATTGCGCCCGGCCGGCGAGGCGGCAGCGCACGCGGCGGAGGAGAAGGTCGAGGATCTGGAAAAGCTGGCGGAATCGGCGTCCGTAATAAAGCTGGTGAATCAGGTCCTGCAGGAGGCCATCAGGGACAGGGCGACGGATATACATATCGAGCATTTCAGAGGAGAGCTCGTCCTGCGTTACAGGATAGATGGTATCCTGTACGATAAGACGGTGAGCGAGAAGGTAAAATATCTGCATCCGGCGATCGTCTCCAGGATAAAGGTCATGTCGGGGCTCGACATCGTTGAGCGCAGACTGCCCCAGGACGGCAGGGCAAAGGTAAAGATAGGGAAGGACGAATATGAGCTGCGCGTATCGATAATACCTACATTATACGGCGAAAACATAGTCATAAGGGTGCTTCCCACCACGATGTTGTTCGACATCCTCGACCTGGGCGTCTCAGATCAGGACAAAGAGACCATCGAGCAGCTGCTGAAAAAATCGCACGGTATAGTATTTGTTACGGGCCCGACGGGAAGCGGCAAGACGACGACTCTATACGCCTGCCTGAGCAAGCTGAACTCGCGCGCAAGGAAGATCATTACGATAGAAGATCCTATAGAATATGAGCTGAAAGGCATATCACAAACACAGATAAATCCAAAGATAGATCTGACATTCGCGAGAATGCTCAGGAGTATGCTCAGGCACGATCCTGACGTCATGATGGTCGGAGAGGTCAGGGACCGGGAGACGGCGGAGATCACGATACAGACCGCGCTGACGGGGCATCTGGTGTTCTCCACACTCCACACGAACGATTCGGCCAGCGGTATTACGCGCTTAATAGATATAGGAATAGAACCATACCTGATAGCGTCTTCGGTCATCGCATTCATAGCACAGAGGCTTGTGAGGGTCATATGCAAGGACTGCAAGGAGAAGGTGGCGCTCTCAAGCTTGGGATTCAAGAGCGAGCAGTTAAAAGCTGAAGGATTTAATGCCGATAAACATACTTTTGTCTATCATGGCAAAGGCTGTAAGGCCTGTAATGAAACCGGCTATATGGGCAGGCTCGGTATATACGAGACACTGCTGATAAAAGACAGTATTAAGAATCTTATCCTGGAAAAGGCGCCTTCACATATTATAAAAGCGAAAGCGATCGAGGAAGGAATGCATACATTAAAACAGGACGGATGGGATAAGGTCTTAGCCGGCGTAACCACTCTGGAAGAGGTCTTAAGAGTAACGCAGCTGGAGGGATAAGATATGCCCATTTATAATTTTACAGCCAAAAAAGGGCCGACCGAAATAGTAAAGAGTTCTTTAGAGGCCGAGTCAGAGGATAAGGCCGTATCCATGATAGAAGCTATGGGCCTTTTTCCCATAAAAGTGACTGAAAATAATTCGGAATCAACAGCCGCCAAAGGCAAGGAGAGCGCCGGACGGGATATCCAACCAAAGAGAGAAGGCCGTCACGCTCCGATCAAGGTGAGCACCCGGGATATGGACGCCCTTACGTGGCAGCTTGCCAGCCTGGTAAAATCAAACATACCATTACTGCGCGCTTTAGCCTTAATAGCCAAGCAGACCAAGAATAAAGCTTTAAAAGCAGTCGTAACCGATATGGAAAACCATATCAAAGACGGAGAACTGCTCTCCGGCGCCATGAGGAAATATCCAGACCTCTTTACAAACCTTACCACAAGCATGATAATGGCCGGAGAAAAGAGCGGTTCGCTCGACCAGGTACTCTATAAATTGGCTGAGTATCGCGAGAAGGAGCAGGAGATAAGGCGCAAGATACAATCGGCGCTGGCGTATCCCGCTATCGTTGTCGTAGCCGGTATAGGCACGATATTCCTGATGTTCACATATTTTCTGCCGAAGCTCTTAAAGTTATTTGAGGGAATGAAACAGGAGCTGCCGTTACCGACCAAAATACTCATCGCTACCACTAATTTTATGTCACAC
>Ga0268280_1001118_pt1 | contig 18934 bp, 18 predicted proteins | sample saktaG_9_FD_190139 | JGI IMG/M metagenome (GOLD analysis project Ga0268280, IMG submission 190139) | Saline water microbial communities from Sakinaw Lake, British Columbia, Canada - sak_2011_5_24_40m | ecosystem: Environmental > Aquatic > Non-marine Saline and Alkaline > Saline ... | reverse complement strand
AAAGATCTCAAAAGACAGACTTAAAGAAGTTCAAGATGAATTAAATGACCGGCCGCGAAAAACGCTTGGTTTTTATACACCTCACGAGAAATTTAGTGAAGTGTTGCGTTAGCAACTTGAATCTGCCTTTATTTGCGATATAATAAAAATAAGTTTATATATCTACTTACTAAAAATGAAAAGAATATTATTTCCACTAGCCTTAATAATAGTAATTATTCTTGGCTTTCTCGACCATCTTACAGGATACGAAATATCCTTTTCCATATTTTATTTAATTCCAATTTTAACAATTGCTTGGTTTAAGGGAATTCGGTATGCAATAATCATTTCTATTTTTAGTTCGGCGACTTGGTTAACTGCAGATATAACTTCGGGACATCATTATTTTTATGTTTTGATACCCCTGTGGAATATGTTGATGAGGTTGATGGTTTTCATAGTCATAATTTTAATGGCTGTTAAAGTAAAAAAAGAATTAGAACTTGAAAAAGAGATATCAAAACTGGATATATTGACAGGACTTAACAATACAATGTCTTTTATGGAACAAGCTGAAATTGAAAAAAACAGGTCTTTGAGATTTAAGCGGCCTTTCACAATTGCCTATATTGATATTGATAATTTTAAACAATTAAATGATACTTTCGGTCACAGTGAAGGAGATATTTTATTGCAGAATTTAGGAAAGAACATTAGAGAGAACATGAGGGCATACGATATTGCTGCTCGATTAGGTGGAGATGAATTTGTTATTTTTTTTCCTGAAACTGATAAGCAACAGGCCCAAGAAGTGGCTAATAAAATTAAATCCTCCATAGAAATGATTCTACGGAAACACTTAGACTCGCTTACGCTTAGTATCGGTGTAGTTACAGTTACTAACCCCGTTTATCCTATTGAGGGAATAATAAAAATAGCTGATGGTTTGATGTATTCGGTAAAGAATATCTCTAAAAATGGCATTAAGTATCAAATGTTAGATTAACAGAACGGACTCCTTAAATTATAGTTATCATGCTGACTTTTGAATAGAAAACCCAGTTAAATAATTAGAGTTAGTTTTTTACATATTCTTTCTTCCTCCTCCGTCATGCACCAGTTGCAAAACTCGTCCACAATGGGGAGTTAATAAAACTTAACCCTTTGTAAGCAAAATGCTTGCAGAGGGTTTTTGTTTGGAGTAAGATAATGGCAAAAGGAGAATGACTATGAAGAAAATTAGAGCTATATTAGTAATATTCTGCATAGCAATCTTTTCCGTAGGGATTATTAAAGACCAAATAATTAAGTCCGTGATAACAGTTATAGCTACGCAAGTTACCGGTTCCCCGGTACATATTGATGGATTTTCTTTGGGTATCTTTAATCAGTCTGTGCGGATATCTGGACTTAGGATGTATAATCCTAAAGGATTTCCTAAGGCTATTCTTGTAGATTTGCCGAAGATAAATGTTAGGTATGACCTAAATGCTTTGCTTAAGAAAAAATTGCATTTGATGAGTGCTGGGATTGAAATAAGAGAAATTGATCTTGAGAGAAATAAAGAAGGCAAATTGAATGTTGATGAGTTGAAGGTAGTAAAACAAGGAAAGAAACAGGGAAGTAAACCTTCTGAGCAAATGCCTATGCAGATTGACATGCTTACGCTTAGCATAGGAAGAATCGTTATAAAAGATTATAGTGCCGGGGGAGAGTCTATCGTCAAGGTGTATGATATAAATATACATAAGAGTTATAAAAATATAACTAGCGCTCAACAGTTAACGGCGCTTATATTAGCAGAGCCTATGAAAGCGGCTGGAATACAAGGAGCGGAGATTTACGGGGTTACTGTATTGACTGGCGTGGCGGTTTTGCCGGTCGCTGTAGTTGCAACACTCATAGGAAGAGATAGTGTTCAGCAGGATTTTATCTCTACTTTTGATAATGTATACGAAAAAAGCCTGGAGGTTTTAAAACGGAAAGGTAAGATTGCCAGGGAAGATAAATCACGAGGCATTATTAGCGCAACTATAAATTCTGCTCAAATAACCGTAAAGATTAGAAAGAAAGCCGGTAATAAGACTCAAGTTGTTATTTCCGCGAGAAAATACTTGTTTCCTAAACCAGAAATAGCAGGTGGAGTTCTTTACGGGATTTCTGAGAAGTTAAGGTAAATTAAGTAAATTAAATTTTTAGATTCTCACAGATAAAGCTAGTTGTGTTTCGCCAGAAATCGGCGGGATTCCGTTAGCTAAAAGATTAAGGTGTTTAAAAAACTCGTCCAATAAGGGAACCATAATTTTAAGGGTTGGACTTAATTGTTCAGCCCTTTTGGTTTGCAATTTTAGAATTTGTGATAGAATAGGTTTAAGCAGTTGTATGTTTTAGCTGGGGGTTCGGAATAAAGCCAGTTGTATCCCGCCAGAAATCAGTAGGATTTCGTTAGCTAAAAGATTAAGGTGCTTAAAAAACTCGTCCAATAAGGGGAGGTACTGGTAATAGTTGATGGGGGGAGATAGAATGAATAATAAAAGGGTTCTAAGTATGCGCATAGCTTGTTGGGCAATGAGTATTTTTGTTCTGTTTTTCATGGCTACAGTTTATGTATGGGCGCTTGATGATGACCAGGGCCAAAAAACTATTTCCGGAACGGTAGTTGATATTGATTGGGTAAAATCAATAATTACCGTAAACTATTCTGATCCTTTTTCAGGAAATGCGGATGAAATTGACATCATTGTTCCGTCGGAAGCTAAAATTATGATTGGCACCGAAACAAAGTCACTTTCTGATATCGAGCAATCTGACTCGGTTACAGTTATTTATTATGATGATGGTGTAAGCGGCTTAAAAGCCAAAAGGATAACAGATCTTAACGAGGGAAACAAGGATTCATAATACTGGTATTTAAAGGCATAATGATTTTAATTATAAGGAGTAAATATGCGTAAATTTATTCTATTGTTTCAATGTCAAGACCGTAAAGGGATTGTGGCTAAAATTTCGGATTTTATTCTTAAAACCGGTGGTAACATTATTACCGCCGATCAACACAGCACGGATCCAGAGGGTGGATATTTTTTCATTCGCGTTGAATTTGTCCTGGATAATGATCAACATAGCCGCCAAAGTCTGGTTTTAGCTTTTAAGCCGGTGGCGCAAGAGTTTAGCGCCAGTTGGAATCTTTATGACCGCTCAGAAATTTTACGCATGGGAATTTTTGTATCGGAACCTGACCATTGTTTAGTGGATTTGTTGTATTTATGGAATGCCGGAGAACTAAAGGTAAAAATTCCTTTTGTTTTAAGTAATTGTGAAAAACACCGTAAATTAGTAACCGGATATAACCTCCCATTTTATTATGTACCGGCAGATAAAGATAATCGCCGGGAGCCGGAGTTATTGTCTTATGCCCTGGGGGCGACTGATTTTCTGGTGCTGGCGCGTTATATGCTGGTACTTTCGCCGGAGTTTCTGCAAAAATATAATAAGGATATAATTAATATTCACCATGGGTTTTTACCTTCTTTTAAGGGTGTTGATCCCTACGGCCAGGCGCTCAAAAAAGGAGTTAAAGTCATCGGTTCAACCGTGCATTTTGTGAATAACCAGCTTGATGAAGGACCGATCATTGCTCAAGAAGTTGAATATGTATCGCATAAGGACAATCGCCAAGATTTAATAAGGAAAGGAAAGCATGCGGAGAAAAGGGCTTTGGCGCACGCGCTATCCAGCTATATCGATTATCGAATTATTAAACACGAAAATAAAACAATAGTTTTTTAAAAACTAAGGCAGGCAGGTTAAGTTACAGATGGGTACGTTAGCGTAGAGAATCAGGTAAGCCAAATTTTTTGATTTTTGCGATAACTTCTTTGATGCTTGATTCCGGAGTAGAAGCGCCGGCAGTAATTCCTACATTTTTAGCGTTATTTAACCAATTTTTCTTTATTTCTTTTTCCCCATTAACCCAGTAACTATTTTTATTTAAAGATTTTGATATTTCGTAAATTCTTCTGGTGTTGGCGCTTGTTTTCGATCCGATGATGATCATTATTGAATTTTCTAGCGGCATAGTTTTGATTTCGTTTTGCTTCATTCTCGTGGGGTTACAGATCGTGTTATGGAATGAAATTTCCGGGATATATTTACGTAGTACTTTTAAGATTGCCGGAAGATTATCTAAGTCTTGAGTTGATTGTACGACAATTCCAGCCTTAGTAAATTTTTTTATTTTTTCCAGAGGTATATTCTGGAGCTTATCGATTACGATGGCTTTAGATTTGAGTTGACCGACAATTCCCAATACCTCATCATGCCTTTTGTCTCCGATGATAATTATCTGATAACCCTGATTTTCTAGCTTGCGGGCAATCTTATGAATTTCTTTTACCATTGGGCAGGTGGCATCGATGATTTTGTAGCCTAGTTTTAATGCCTGTTTTAAAGTATGTTTAGAGCAGCCATGTGCGCGGATGAGCAAGGTTTTACCTTGTCCCGAAGATAAGCGGCTGATTTTTTTTATTCCCATCGCTTGAATCTGTTTAACTACTTTTTCATTGTGCACGATATTTCCAAGCATAAATACAGGTTTTTTTGTTTTTGCGGTTTCCAGCGCGGTGGTAATCGCCTTTTTTACCCCGAAACAGAATCCCGCTGATTTTGCCAGATGTATTTTCATAGGATGATATTTTTTAATGATATTTAAAGATAGTTATTTAAGGATTTTTTGGGAAAAATTATTCAGTGTTTGTTTGTATTTTTGATCCATAGTTAAATTTTGGATTTTATTTAGCGCTTGAACATAGAGATGTTTTATTTGTTTTTGCGCGTATGCCAGGGCACCGGTATTGGTAATAATTGAGCGTATTTTGATTAGTTCGGTAGCTTGGGTAACCTTGTTTTTCATGATCCTTTTGATTATTAACCTGTCTTTTTTTCCGGCGTGATTAAAGGCATACCAGACCAGGAGGGTTCTTTTGGCTTCCCTAATATCCGTGAGGTTAGATTTACCGATTTCCTTGACTGTTCCGAATGTTCCGATGATATCATCTTTAATCTGAAAGGCTCTTCCTAAAAGCATGCCGTATGAATACAATTTTTTAATTTGATTGGGTTTTACACCGGCCAATGTGGCGCCCATGGCCAGCGGCGAGGCGAAGGTATAATTAGCAGTCTTATAATCATAAATTTTGTAAATATCCTGTTGGGTAACTTTTTCAATAGGTTTAATCCCGAGCAATAGTTCGATAAATTCTCCGCTGCCCGTGTATAAGGCAGCCAAAAAAAGTTTTCTCATTGCCTCTTCCTTGCGGTGCATATTTTCATTAACCGCCAAAAAAGCATCCAGGGCCATGGCGTACATTACATCGCCAACCACGATGGCTAGATCTTCTCCGCTGAATTTAATTTTTCTATTTTGTCTTAAGGGGTTCTTAAGTAAGGCATGCATGGCAGGTTTACCGCGGCGCTGGTCGCTTTTATCGATAATATCATCGTGGACAAGCATGAAGTCGTGAAGTAATTCTAAAGATAGGGCGCTGCGGTAAAGACCGCCAGGAACTTTTTTAGAGAAACCCAGATAGCCGATACAGAATAAGATTGGCCTAATTCTTTTGCCATCGCGCAAGATAAACTCTTTGATGCTTTTAAAAAGTATTGGAGACAGCTTGTTTAAGGAGTATAATTGATCAATGGAGCGGGTGTAAACGCGGAGCTCTTTTTCGATCCTATTTTTAATTTTTAAAAACATGATTTATGGTAACATATAAAGGATGATTACGCAATCAGAGAAAATCATTATTATCGGCGCTGGTTTTGCCGGATTAAGCGCTGCCCGTAGATTAGCCGGATCGGGTTTAGCCGCGGAAATTACGGTTATTGATAAAAAAGAGCAGGCTGATTTTCTGCCGCTAATTCCTGATTGTATAGGTAGAGGCATTAATCCTGATTTTCTTACCTGCGATATTGTAAAATTTTGCCGCAAGCTTAAAATAAACTTTATTAAAGAAGAGGTTGAATCTGTAAATCTTGAATCTAAGAATGTTGTTACTTTATCAAATAGTTATATTTATGAATATTTAATTATTGCCAGCGGCAGCCAGACAAACTTTTTCTCTAATCAAGCTGCCCAGGAATTTGGATATTCTTTAAATAGCGTTAGAGATGTGCGGCGGATAATTAAGGCGCTTAAAACTGATGATTTAAAAAATTTTGTTATTTGCGGAGGTGGATATACCGGTGTAGAGGCAGCGACTAATTTGTGGTTATATGCTAAAAAGAACGGTGGGAATAAAAATATTGTTATTGTTGAGCGTGCGTCGGCAATATTAGGCCCTTTGCCGGAAGGGATGAAAAAGTATGTTGAAAGAAATTTAAAAAGTATGGGTATAGAGATTTTAACGAATGTGGTTATTGAGAAAATTCAGGCTAATCAGGTATCTCTTTCCACAGGACAAGTATTTAATCAGGCGATGCTTATTTGGGTGCCCGGAGTAAAAACCGCAGAGTTTATCCAAAAGCTGAATATACCTAAGAGTCCTCAGGGCAGGATTGTCGTGGATGAGTATTTAAGAGCAGGGCAGGATTGTTTCTGCTGCGGGGATACGGCTTTTTTTGGGGATAAAGATAGTTTTTTGAGAATGGCGATTCAGTTTGCGATTACTCAGGGTGATCAGGCAGCAAAGAATATAATCAGTAGCATAAAGAATATGCCGTTTGAAAAATACCGGGTTTTAGATTTAGGCTATATTATTCCTATGGCGAATAACCGCTCCTGCGGCCGGGTTTTAGGTTTAAATGTTTCCGGGCGACTGGCGACATTATTACATTTTAGTATGTGTATTTTTCGTTCGCTGGGTTGGAAGAATCGCTGGGGTTTAATTTGTAATCTATTTAAGAGCCTGCCTGCTGGCAGGCAGGGAGGTGGCAAATGCTAAATTGGGGGATTTTGATTTTGAGGCTGGGGATAGGAATTATGTTTACGGCACATGGTTTGCAAAAGGCTTTTGGTTTTTTTGGCGGCCCGGGGATTAAAGGATTTTCTCAGATGCTTTCAGGTTTAGGGTTTGCTCCGGCAATGCCTTGGGCTTATCTTGCTGCTTATACTGAAGCTCTAGGTGGGATATTCTTAATTATGGGATTGTATACTCGATCTTCGGCGGCGATGCTTTTAGTGTTAATTGTTATTGCCGCAATTAAAGTACATTTGGGTAAAGGGTTCTTTTTGTCTAATGGAGGCTTTGAGTATACTTTTGTTATCGCCGCAGTTTGTTTATCCCTTGTATTATTAGGTTCGGGAAAGTTTAGTATTTTTCATTGATTGCTGGTTTTATTGTGTTATATTTAACCTTATGCTAAAAATAATCCGGAACCTTTTTATTTTTTTACTGCTGGTTGTACTGTTGCCGGTAAAAATTCAGGCAGCGGATAAGCAAGGTCTACCCAAGCTGATGATCTTTCATTCACTCAGCTGTCATAAGTGTATTCAGGTAAAGCAGGAGGTAATGCCGGACATAGAAAAAGAATTTAATGGCAAAATAGTTTTTGAATATCGTGATGTTGGCCAATTAGAAAATTATAAAATACTTTTGGGTTTATTACAAAGAACCCCCGGGGGACTTAAGTATCAGGTTCCGCTTTTTTATCTGGGAGGTAAGTTTTTGACTGCCCAGGGCCAACTTCGTGATAACCTGCGAAATTTTATTACTGTTGGAATAAAGAGAAATCTAGTTTTGGGTTTTAATCCGGTGGATTTGGTAGCCTATTTTAAAACTTTTGTTCCGGCGGCAGTTATTTTCGCCGGCCTTAGCGACGGGATTAATCCTTGCGCTTTTACGGTTATCGTATTTTTTATTTCTTTTCTCGCCCTGCAGGGGTATCGCAAGAGAGAGCTTATTTTAATCGGTTTAGCATTTATTTTCGCGGTATTTCTGACTTATTTAGGCATTGGCCTGGGAATTTTTAATTTCTTCTATTCATTTGCGGGGTTTTGGATAGTTACGCATTTACTGAATATTATTATCGGAATTTTAAGTATAATTTTAGGAGTTTTTGCAATTTATGATTTTATCGAATTTAAAAAATCAGGTTCTACCGAGGGGTTGATCCTGCAGCTGCCTAAGCCGATTAAGGAGCGCATTCATAAAGTGGTAGGTTTTTTTTATCGTAAAGGCCTTGCCGAAAAACAACAAAATTTAAAACCTTCCTTAGCCAGGCTCCTGTTTAGCGCTTTAGTTACCGGATTTTTAGTTTCGCTTTTAGAGGCGGTTTGCACCGGCCAGGTGTATTTACCGACGATTTCTTTTGTTTTGAAATCCACAACCTTTAAACTGCAAGCCTTAGGATATCTTCTGTTGTATAACATTATGTTTATCGTGCCGCTGATCGTGATTTTCGGATTGGCGCTGATGGGCACCAGTAGCCAGCAATTTTCTGATTTTCTAAAGAAACGGCTGGGGTTAATTAAAATTCTAATGGTTATTTTGTTTTTTGGTTTAGGGATATATTTACTTTGGAGGGCTTAATGCGCAAAGGGATAATTTTATTTTTATTAAGTTCTTTCATTTTTCAGTTTGCCTACGCGGAAGAAGCAAAAGTTGATCCGCAGGAGTGGGATTTTGGCCAGGTCAAACAGGGGGCGGTTTTAAAGCATGATTTTATACTTAAAAACGAAACTAATGATATTTTAGGGATTAACAATATTCATACCTCTTGCGGGTGTACTGTTTCGGAGTCAGATAAGAAATCCTTAATGCCGCAAGAAAGCACAACGATTAAAGTAACTTTTAATTCCAAAGGGTACTTGGGCGCGGTTCAACAATTCGTATATGTAAATACCGATAATGCGGATCTGGCAATAATAAAATTTACAATTAAAGCGGAAGTTGCAAAAGATTAAACTATAGAGAAGTTCCCGTCTCAGAAGCTATGTCAAAATTCTCTAGAATTTTGACATATTCGGCGGGATAAATTCCTGCCTGCCGGCAGGCAGGCGCAGACGGCCTTGCGGCCTACAACTTATGTCACTATCCAGCCTGTCGATAGGCAGGCGTTTTGTAAGTTGTCTGCTCATTTAGGAGGATTAATCAAATGTGGTCATTACAGTTAAGAATGTGGTTATTAGTAACTCTTCTTTTTGGGATTATTTATACTTTAATCGTTATCGTAGGCAGCAGTTTTTTACATGTCGGTGGTTTTAGTTTTTATTTGATCATCTCTTTGGTGATGATGATTATCCAATATATGCTGGGACCTAAGATTGTCGAATGGAGCATGCGGGTAAAATATATCAAAAGGGAAGAAAATCCGCGCTTGTTTCAGATGGTGGAAAGCTTAAGCATGCGCGCCAATATCCCGATGCCCAGAATCGGCATTGCCCAAATCGCTATCCCCAATGCTTTTGCGTTCGGCCGTAGCCTAAAAGACGGCAGGGTATGTGTTACTAGCGGAATTTTGAACTTACTTGATGAAGAAGAATTAAAAGCGGTGCTTGGACATGAATTAAGCCATTTGAAAAATCATGATGTGCTTACGATTACTTTGCTTTCCGTTATTCCGATGGTGATGTACCGGATTGCCTGGCAGTTTTTATTCTTTGGTCGCCGACGGGATGAACGAGGCGGCAATACCGTGTTTATTGGACTGGCAGCTTTCTTGTTTTATTTTATAACTAATCTTTTAGTGCTTTATGCTTCACGTATCCGGGAGTATTTTGCGGACCGGGGTTCGGTACTTTTGGGAAATCAACCGAAGGCCTTAGCTTCCAGTCTGTACAAGCTGGCTTATGGGGCAGCTAAATTAAATAAAGAAGACTTAAAGCAAGTAGAAGGATTAAAAGCTTTTTTTATCAATGATCCGTCACGCGGCCGCAAAGAAGTATTGGAGTTATCACAATTGGATTTAGACAAAAACGGTATTATTGATGCTTCTGAACTGGAACTACTTAGAAAATCAAATATACGCCTAAATTTTGGAGATAAAATGCTTGAGCTTTTAAGCACGCATCCGAACATGCTTAAACGGATTAAGAAACTTTCGGAACATACGGTTTAAAAAAGTATATTTGATTTTCGTTCTTTGCTCCTAATCTTTCCCTAGTAAAATCTGAATTTTATTTAGATAATGGGTGGCTTGGGTGTTTTCGAAGCGCGTCAGCGCTAGAAAATACCCAAGACAGGACCCATTATCCTATGGAAAATTCAGATTTTACCCTCCCCATTTTCTTTTGACATAACCCTAAATATACTATATAATTACTAAACTATGGACATAAATGAGATTGTGCAACAGAGAATTGCTAAATTAGAAGCATTGGGGAGCAAAAACGTGGTTTTGTATCCCGCGAATGTGCCCGCCCATATTACGATTCATGAGGCTTTGAGTAGTTTTGAAGAGGGTAAAAAAGTTACTCTTTGCGGCAGGGTGATGGCTAATCGGGCGCACGGTAAAGTCAATTTTATGGATCTTAGGGATACTACCGGCAAGATCCAGCTTTATATTAAGCGGGATATTGTCGGTGAAGAGAAGGCGGCACTACTTGAGCAGTTGGATATTGCTGATATCTTAAGCGTTAGCGGCGAGCTTTTTAAGACGCATACGCAAGAATTTACGGTAAAGGTTGGGGATTTTACGGTACTCGCCAAAGCTTTACGGCCTCTGCCTGAGAAATGGCATGGCCTAAAGGATGTAGAGTTGCGTTATCGGCAGCGTTATCTGGACCTGCTGGCCAACGAAGAGGTAAAAAAAGTGTTTTTGCTGCGCGCTAAGATTATCCAGTCGATCCGCAGTTTCTTTGACGCCAGGGGATTTTTAGAAGTAGAAACTCCCATGATGCATGATATTGCCGGGGGCGCGGCCGGCCGGCCTTTTAAGACCTTTCATAATGAATATAGTATGGATTTATATTTGAGAATCGCCCCGGAGCTCTACTTAAAACGCCTCCTGGTAGGCGGTCTTGACCGGGTTTATGAAATTAACCGTTCTTTTCGCAATGAAGGTGTATCCACCCGGCATAATCCGGAGTTTACTATGCTGGAGGCTTATCAGGCTTATGCCGATTACGAGGATATGATTAATTTAACGCAGGATTTAATTTGTCATATCGCCAAAGAGGTTTTAGGCAAAGAAGAGCTGATTTACCAGGGTAAGGCCATCAATCTTAAAACTCCTTGGAATAGGCAATCATTTGCCGGATTGGTCAAAGATAAATTTGGCATCGAGCCGCAGGATGCTCCAGCCGTAATGTTAGATAAATTGCAGGCCAAGGGATTGGCTAAGGATAAAAACCGTTTGAGTCGTTCACAGATAAATAAGATTGTGGAAGATGCGCTCCAGCAGGATTTGCAGACGAATCCGACATTTATTACGGATTATTTTACCAGTCTTTGCCCTTTAGCTAAGGCTAAAAAGGATAATCCTTTAATTTCTGAGAGGTTTGAACTTTATCTGGCAGGAATGGAAATTGCCAATGCTTATTCTGAGTTAAATGATCCTTTGGAACAACGCCGGCGTTTCCAAGAAGAGATTAATGATCTTAATCCCGAGGAAAAAAAGTCTGTGGATGAAGAGTATTTGTTAGCCTTAGAGCATGGTATGCCTCCGGCCGGAGGATTGGGTATCGGCATTGACCGGTTGGTGATGTTGCTTACCGATCAGGCATCAATTAGGGATGTAATTTTATTTCCTCTCCTGCGTGCACAAGAGCAAGTTGAGGATAAAGTTTAATATGCTCTCAGAATTATGGCTTAGCCAGAGATATCTAAGGGCAGGTAAAAAAGAGAAAATTATCTCAATCACTGCGTTAATCTCTATCGTTGGGATTGCGATTGGGGTAATGGTTTTAATTGTAGTAATCGGGGTGATGAGCGGATTTGACCGGTTTCTCGAGGATAAAATGGTGGGCACGAATGCCCATTTGTCGCTTGAGTTTTATAACGGCGCAAATGATCCAGCCGGGGTAATGAATAAATTAAAAACTTTTCCTTATGTTGGTGGCGCGTCTCCTTTTATTGACGGCCAGGCATTGGTAAAGACGGGTAAATCGATCTTTGGTGTTCAAGTACGTGGCATTGATCCAAAGCTGCAGGCAGAAACATCTAAGATTAATGAATATTTAAAATTAGGAAGTTATTCTTTCGTGGGAAATCAGGTGGCTTTAGGTAGCGAACTTGCTTCGCGCCTGGGCTTGGAGGTGGGGGATAATTTAAGCCTGATTTCTCCGGTTACTTTAGTTAAAACTGATTTTTTTGTTAAAGGAATCTTTAATAGCGGAATGTACCAGTATGATTCTGGCTTAGTTTTAACCAGTATCCAGGGGGCGCAGGATTTTTATAAAATGCCAGGTTTAGTAAGCGGTATTGCCGTTCGCGTTAGGGATATTTATAAAGTTGAGAATATTAAGGAAAAATTATATCGGGATTTAACAGGTGTTGGCCCTTATCAGGTACGTACCTGGATAGATGCGAATAAGAATTTTATTGAAGCTTTAAAACTTGAGAAGATCGTCATGTTTATTGTGGTGACGATGACTACGGTGGTGGCGGCATTCGGTATTGTGGGTACTTTAATCATGTCGGTAATGAGCCGGATTAAAGATATTGGTATTTTACGTTCTGTAGGCGCCAGGACTAAGAGCATCTTAGAAATTTTTATTTTTCAAGGCATGGCCATTGGCATTAGTGGTATTTTTTTGGGGCTAACTGCCGGAGTAGGCTTAGCACTTTCATTGGATAAAGTAGTAGAGACTATATCCAAGATTATCGGTCGAAGCCTGATTCCAAAAGATATTTATTATTTTGACCGGATTCCGGTGAATATTAATATTAGTGATGTAACTTTAATTGTAATTTCTGCTCTCATGATAACTTTAGCGGCTAGTATTTATCCGGCATATTATGCCAGCCGCATAATTCCTAGCGAGGCTGTCCGGCATGAGTGAAGAAATAATAAAAGTCAGCGCGATTTGTAAAAGTTACCGCGATAATTTAAATAATCTCGAGGTATTAAAAAATATAAATTTTACTGTTTTTCCGGGTGAATTTTTAGTAATCCAGGGGCCAAGCGGCGCGGGTAAGTCGACGCTTTTACATATTTTAGGCGGTTTGGATAATCCGACACGCGGCAAAGTTTATTTTCAGGGAGAGGATATTTATGCGGCTGATGAAAATACGCGCTCCTCGTTTCGTAATCAGAAAATAGGTTTTGTTTTCCAATTTTTTCATCTTTTACCGGAGTTAAATGCCCTGGAAAATGTTTTATTGCCGGGAATTTTAAAATCTTGGTGGGAAAGAAAAAAATGTTTAGGGGTGGCTCTAGAGCTTTTGGAAAGATTGGGGTTATCGCAAAGGCTCAAACACCGGCCGGGCGCTTTAAGCGGCGGGGAGCAGCAGAGAGTGGCGATTGCCCGGGCATTGATTAATCGTCCACAACTTTTGCTTTGTGATGAACCTACGGGTAATTTGGATTCGGAAAACGGCAAAAAAATCCTGCAGCTTTTAATTGAGCTTAATCAAAGTCAAAAGATTACTATTGTTATGGTTACTCATGATCAGGATATTGCCTGTGGCGCCGGAAGGATCATCCATCTGAAAGATGGGGTGCTTTTAAATTAGCGAAAAACACGGGGACGGTTCTCTTAAGAGAACCGTCCCCGAGATTCTCATGTTTTAAAACGGAGGTAATTATGAAGATTTATATTAACGGAAGATTTTATGCTAAGGATAGCGCGAAAATTTCAGTGTTTGATCATGGCCTGCTTTATGGCGACGGAGTTTTTGAAGGAATTCGTTCCTATAATCGCCGAGTGTTTAAATTAAATGAACATATTGACCGGCTTTTTGAATCTGCCCAGAGTATTATGTTAAAAATACCTTTGACTAAAGAGCGGTTGATTAAGGCCACCTTAGAGACGCTTAAGGCCAATAAATTAGACAATGCTTATATCCGCCTGGTGATTACTCGGGGAGTAGGTGATTTGGGGCTTGATCCGCGAAAATGCGATCAGGGCTCAACCGTTATTATTATTGCTGATAAAATTGCTTTGTATCCGGAGAAACTATATCGGGCGGGTTTGGTGATTGTTACTGTGCCTACGGTACGTAATTTACCGGAAGCACTCAATCCTCAGATTAAGTCTTTGAATTATTTAAATAATATTCTGGCTAAAATTGAAGCGGGTAATGCCGGGTGCGATGAAGCAATTATGCTGGATTCTTTAGGGTATGTGGCGGAGTGTACCGGAGATAATATTTTTGTGGTAAAAAATGGGCATCTTTATACCCCTCCGCAGTGTATGGGGACATTACGCGGAATTACCCGCGATGCTATTTTGGAGATTGCCCGTAAGAATAAAATTATTTCGCACGAACATGTAATTACGCGCCACGAAGTTTATATTTCAGATGAGTGTTTTCTTACCGGTACCGCTGCCGAGGTTATCCCTGTAGTCAAGGTGGATGGCCGGGTTATCGGCCAGGGTAAACCAGGGAAACTTACTTTGAGCCTGATGAAGAAGTTTAAAGAGCTTACCGCTAAAAGCGGAGTAAAATATTAAACCTTAAAATTGGGATATTAAACTATGTTATGTGATGTTTGCGGTAAAAATCCGGCCACTGTGCATTTGACCGAGATCATTGATGAACAGATGAATGAGTTGCATTTATGTGAAGATTGCGCCAGGCATAAGAGCGCGGCTATGGAGCAGCAGTTTGGTTTAAGTGATCTTTTAGCGGGTATGGCGGATTTCGAGAAGCCTTCTTCTAGTAAAGAAGAAGAGATCGTGATGATTAAATGTCCCAGCTGCGGCTTAGCCTACGCGGATTTTAAGAAGATCGGCCGTTTGGGTTGCGGGGAGTGTTACAATGTTTTTCGTAAATACTTGGCACCCCTGTTAAAACGTATACACGGTTCAAATCAGCATATTGGTAAGAATCCGGCCAAGATAAAAGTTTCTACCAAGCTTTACAAAAAGAAAACCAGCTTGCCGGAATTAAAAAACCAATTGCAAAAAGCTATATCTACAGAGGCTTTTGAAGAGGCAGCGCGCCTGCGTGATCAGATTAAAGAAATGGAAAATAAAAAGGAAAAAGAAGGTTAATATGCAGATTAATGATTTAATTAATCATACTAGTGAATGGTTAAAGGGGACCGGGCCGAATAGTGATGTGGTAATTTCCAGTAGGATACGCCTGGCCAGAAATCTTAATAAATTTCCTTTTCCGCATTGGGCGTCTAAGGCGCAGTTAAATGCGGTTTTGGAAAAAAGCAGCCAGGCCATGGAAAAAGTCCAGCTGCTTAAGCAGTCTACGCTTTTTGTTTTGGCAAACTTAGATAGCATCGATAAACAATTCTTAGTGGAGCGACACCTGATGTCTATTGAGCATACTCAGAAAACCGAGCAGAAAGCGGTGTTGGTTAATGATGAAGAAAATATCGCTGTGATGATTAATGAAGAGGATCATTTGCGCATTCAACTTATGCAGTCAGGATTTAATCTTTTCGAGGCCTGGGGGATTATTAATGGTATTGATGATTGTTTAGCTAAACTTTTGGATTACGCGTATCTGGATGATTTCGGTTATCTTACCGCTTGCCCGACGAATACCGGCACGGGTATGCGCGGTTCAGTGATGCTGCATCTACCGGCATTGGTGATGAGCCGGCAGATTGAGCGGGTATTGGCCGCAATTTCCAAATTAAGTTTTACGACGCGCGGGCTTTACGGCGAAGGGACACAAGCCAGCGGCAATTTTTTCCAGATTTCTAATCAGGTTTCTTTAGGCCATAGCGAGAATGAGATTATCGAGAATATTAATGGCTTGATTCGGCAGATTATTGAACAAGAAACGCAGGCCAGGGAGATTATATTGACGAAAAGTAAAGTGGTCTTAGAGGACAGGATAAATCGTTCTCTGGGCATTTTAAAAAGCGCGCGGATTATCACTAGCCAGGAGACAACGGAATTGCTCTCCATGATTAGATTAGGAAGCGACCTAGGCATGATCAAGGATATCGACCGGCGCACAATTAATGAACTTTTTATTATTACTCAACCGGCGCATTTGCAAAAGTTGGAGAATGTGAAACTTTCTTCAGACCAAAGGGATTTAAAAAGGGCGGAGTTGATTCGTAAGAAACTTAATTTATTATAATCTAGAGGAGCGGACATGTTTAATCGTTTTACGGAGAGGGCAAGAAAAGTAATTATTTTAGCTAAAGAAGAAGCCAGGCGTTTTAATCATGATTATATCGGCACCGAGCACATACTCTTAGGTTTAATTCGGGAAGGAGAAGGAGTGGCGGCGGCGGTATTGCAGAAGTTGGAGGTTTCGTTAGAAAATATCAGGCTGGAGATCGAAAAATTAGTACAGCCGGGTCCGGCTACTCAGATTATTGGGGATATTCCTTTTACCCCTCGCGCCAAAAAAGCTTTAGAGCTGGCGGCGGAGGAAGCGCGTTCCTTGGGTCATAATTATATCGGTACGGAGCATCTTTTGCTTGGGCTTATTCGTGAAGGGGAAGGTATCGCTTCACAAGTGTTGTTAAATTTAGGCATGGATTTAAATTCTGTGCGTAATGAGGTAATGAGTCTTTTGGGTTCAGCTTTACCAGGGATGAGCCCGCAAGGCGGCCAGGCAACAAAATCTAAAACTCCTGCCCTAGATGCTTTTGGCAGGGATCTTACGGCACTGGCGCGTGAAAATAAATTGGATCCGGTGATTGATCGGGCGCAGGAGATTGAACGGGTAGTTCAAATCTTAAGCCGGCGTACTAAAAATAATCCGGTGCTTTTAGGGGAAGCCGGAGTAGGTAAAACTGCGATTGTGGAAGGATTGGCGCAGTTAATTATCGCCGGAAATATCCCGGAAGTTTTAAGAGGCAAAAGGATTGTCGTCTTAGATCTAGCCTTGATGGTTGCCGGGACGAAATACCGCGGCCAGTTTGAGGAAAGAATTAAAGCGATTATGGAAGAGATTAAACGTTCTCAGGATGTAATTATTTTTATTGATGAGTTACATACTTTAGTGGGCGCGGGTGCTGCCGAAGGCGCCATTGATGCTTCGAATATCATGAAACCTGCACTTTCCCGGGGGGAGATGCAATGTATTGGGGCGACGACCATTAATGAATACCGTAAATATATCGAAAAGGATGCGGCTTTAGAGCGCCGTTTCCAGACGATTATGGTGGAACCGCCTACGGTCGAGCAGACGATTAAAATTTTAAAAGGACTGCGCGATAGATATGAAGCGCATCACCGGGTTACTTTTAAAGATGAAGCCTTAGAGGCCGCGGCAGTATTAAGCGACCGTTATATCACCGGAAGGTTTATGCCGGATAAAGCGATTGATTTAATTGATGAAGCCGGCTCGCGGAGCCGTTTAAATGTCCTGATTGTTCCGGAGAATATCAAGAGTATCGAGGCTAATGTGGAGTCTTTAAGAAAAGAAAAAGAAGCTTTTATCAAGAACCAAGATTTTGAAAAAGCGGCTTCTTTAAGGGATCAGGAGCGCGCAGTGCGTGGTGAGTTAGAGCGGTTAAATAAAGAGTGGAGCCAGGCTAAAGATAAAATGCGGCCGGAGGTAACCGCTGAAGATATTGCTAAAATTTTAGCGCAGTGGACAGGGATTCCTGTTTTTAGATTAGAAGAGAAGGAAAGTGAGAAGCTGCTTAAGATTGAAGAGGAGTTGCATAAGCGCGTGGTAGGGCAAAATGAAGCGATTGAAGCCATCGCTCATGCGGTAAGGCGATCGCGGGCCGGAATTAAAGATCCTAAACGGCCGATTGGTTCATTTATATTTTTGGGCCCCACGGGTGTAGGTAAAACTCTGCTCGCCCGGGCGTTGGCGGAGTTTATGTTTGGCGACGAGGAAGCATTGTTGCAGTTGGATATGTCAGAGTATATGGAGAAGTTTAATGTTTCACGGTTGATTGGCGCTCCTCCGGGATATGTGGGATATGAAGAGGGCGGCCAGCTTACTGAGCGCGTACGCCGCAGGCCTTACGCGGTTATACTTCTGGATGAGATTGAAAAAGCGCATCCGGATGTTTTTAATTTACTCCTGCAGGTCTTTGAAGAAGGCCGGCTGACCGATAGTTTCGGCCGTAAGGTGAACTTTAAGAATACGATTATTATTATGACCTCTAATGTTGGCGCGGAATTGATTCGTAAAACCGGTTCATTGGGTTTTAAGTCGCAAAAAGAAGAGGGCACTTATCAGGAGATGAAAGATAAATTGCTGGAAGCGGTTAAGCATGCCTTTAAACCGGAGTTTTTAAATCGTATCGATGATATTATTGTTTTTAGGCAATTAATCAGGGAGGATCTGATAAAAATCATTGATCTTGAAATTGGTAATGTAATCCAACGCTTAAAGGAGCAAAAGATCTTTCTGGAAGTTAGCCAAGAGGCCAAGGAGCTGTTGGTGGAAAAAGGATTTGATCCGGTTTTTGGCGCACGTCCCTTAAAAAGGACTATCCAAAGATTCCTGGAAGATTCACTGGCCAGTGAGATTATTTCCAAAAAATATAAGGAGGGCTCTTTGATCAAAGTAACGCGTAAGAACGAAGAGCTTATTTTTGAATGATATTTACTTTATTATTTATAGACCTGGGCCGTAAGGTACTTTCTTTTATGTATTTTTTCGGCGGGTTAGCCAGCCTAACGATACAGACAGTGTATCAAACATTTAAGCCGCCCTATAAATTCGATCATATTATTGAGCAATCTAAGAAAGCCGGTTATGATAGCTTGCCGATCGTTTCCGTAGTGGCTTTGTTTATTGGTTTTATTTTTGCTTTGCAATTCGGTTATTTTATGCAGCGCATCGGCTCGGAGATGTATATTGCCAGTTTAGTGGCTTTAGCGATTGTGCGTGAATTAGGCCCGGTAATTACTGCTTTGATCGTTGCCGGAAGAGTCGGGGCGGCGAATACCGCAGAGTTAGGCTCG
>Ga0268280_1001116_pt1 | contig 18953 bp, 17 predicted proteins | sample saktaG_9_FD_190139 | JGI IMG/M metagenome (GOLD analysis project Ga0268280, IMG submission 190139) | Saline water microbial communities from Sakinaw Lake, British Columbia, Canada - sak_2011_5_24_40m | ecosystem: Environmental > Aquatic > Non-marine Saline and Alkaline > Saline ... | reverse complement strand
CTTCAAATCGCATCTTCCGAATCTCCTGCAACAACTCTGTCCGTCTCATCTGTCACCTCCATCGGTGACCATATCAAACCGGACAGATCGTGTGCTATAAACCCGGACAGTTTACGTGCTTCTGACATTGAAAAAATGATATCTTGACAGGGTGATGCGGAGTTGTTATTGTATTAATCAATAAACGCTGTTCCTGGATTAAAATGATTAAATTGTAAGCCCCGGAATACATCCGGGGCTTTTTTTATTTTCAGGAACACACAATGAAAGGATTACAATGAGTTTCAATAAATTTAATTTTCATCCGCATGTTGCGGCAGGCGCAAGGGCGGCAGGTTATGTTTTGCCGACACCGATACAGGAGCAGGCCCTTCCGCCTGTCATGTCGGGGCGCGATGTCATGGGTCTGGCCCAGACCGGTACAGGCAAAACAGCCGTATATGCGTTACCTATTCTGCACAGGCTTATAAGTGGCAGGCGCGGACAAGTCCGGGCACTTGTTATTGCCCCAACCCGTGAACTTGCGGAACAGATAAACGAGGCCATCAATACTCTGGGTCGACAGACAGGCATCCGCAGCATCAGCATATATGGCGGTGTCGGGATTAACCCGCAAATGCAAAAGCTTAAAAAGGGCGTCGAAATTGTCGTTGCCTGCCCGGGAAGACTTCTTGACCACATAGACCGGAGGACAATTAATCTGTCAGGGCTTGAGGTTCTGGTTGTCGACGAAGCTGATCAAATGTTCGATATGGGATTTATGCCGGCAATCCGGCAGATACTAAAACATATTCCGCGCAAACGGCAGACCCTTCTTTTTTCGGCCACAATGCCGGATGAGATAAAGAAGCTGGCCCGCGAGCTGCTGAATGATCCGGTCACGGTTCAGGTTGGCAAAACCGCTCCGCCGGTTTTGGTAAGCCACGCCCTCTATCCGGTGGAACAGCATCTCAAAACGGCAATGCTGCTTGAACTGCTGCATCGGACAGATACGGAGTCTGTGCTCGTGTTTACCCGGACAAAACATCGCGCAAAGCGGCTGGGAGAACAACTGGTAAAAGCCGGATTCAGAACCGCTTCATTGCAGGGGAATCTATCCCAGAACAAACGGCAGTCTGCCATGGAAGGCTTCCGTGACGGCACCTACCAGATTCTGGTGGCAACCGATATTGCCGCACGCGGAATCGACGTGAGCCGGATATCACATGTTATCAACTACGATATTTCCGACACACCGGAGGCGTACATTCACCGCATAGGCAGGACCGGCCGGGCCGAGAAAAGCGGTGATGCATTCACTCTTGTTACAAGAGACGATACGGCAACTGTGAGGGCAATCGAAAAGATTCTCGGAAGCCCGCTCAGGCGCAATACAATAGACGGCTTCAACTACAGCCTTCCAGCTCCCCGGAAAGACGCTGAGTTTTTACGCATGCCGGCAAATGTGACGCGAAACCGAAGGGCGGGCCGTGCCCGTTAGGAGCCGTTATGAAATAACCAATACATTCCTGCCGACTCTCCAATTTTTAAATTCAAAATAAATGAATTGTCTCGCAGACATCTGCGTGGCAATTCGTTATCTTGACAAATTAGCATGTTATGCTATTCATGTCTTATAAATCCTTTTTGATGACCCTGAAAAAGCCGTATTGAGGCGTTTTCTAATATCAAATAAAGAGAATATTTATGGCCAAAGAAAGTTCACAAAACCTTAAAAAAAGGCTTTTGGAGAGCGAAAGCCGGCTTAAGAGTATTTTATTGTCGGCGCCGGTCGGAATCGGCGTAGTGGTTGAACGCATTATAAAAGATGCAAACGACCACCTCTGCTATATGACCGGCTACAGCAGGGATGAGCTTGCGGAACAAGATGCAAGGATGCTTTACTTCAACGATGCTGATTACAACTATGTCGGCAGTGAAAGAGCCCGCCATGTAGAGGGGAAAAGCACTTTTTCAGTGGAAACACGCTGGCGCCGGAAAGACGGCACGGCGGTCGACATTCTGCTTGGTTTTGCACCTTTTAACTCTGTTGATCTTTCAGCCGGTATCACCTTCACGATACTCGATATTACCGAACTCAAACAGGCCAAAATGCGGTATCAGACACTGTTTGAAGGAGCTAATGACGCAATCTTTATTATGAAAGGGGAGAGGTTTGTCGAGTGTAACAGGAAGACCCTGGAGGTTTTCGGGTGTGAGAGAAGCGATGACATTGTCGGCCATACTCCCTGGGAATTCAGCCCACAGCAGCAACCTGACGGCAGAGACTCGAAAGAAAAGGCTCTGGAATTCATCAAAGCCGCATTTAATGGAAAGCCTCAACGATTTTACTGGAAACATCTCCATAAGGATAAAACACCCTTTGATGCCGAGGTCTCGCTAAACGGCTTTGAATCGGGAGATCGACAATTTATACAGGCCATTGTGAGAGATATTACAGAACAAAAGCAGGCCGAAGAGGACCTGCAGCATGAAAAGCAGCGGTTTCATAATCTAATTCATAATGCGCCCTTTGGTGTGTTGATGATAGATAAATACGGAATATTCAATTACGCAAACCCCAAATTTACTGAAATCTTCGGCTATGACCTGAAGGATGTTCCTGACGGGAAAAGATGGTTTGAGCTGGCATATCCTGATTCGGAATACCGAAATCAGGTTGTATCAGCCTGGATTGAGGATTTGAAAGCATACGGATTAGGTGAAAAGAGGCCCCGGGTTTTTGATGTCACCTGTAAAGATGGTTCCCGGAAGATCATTCGTTTCATCCCGGTGTGCCTTGAGACAGGCGAAAATCTGGTTGCCTGCGAGGATATCACCGAAAGGACAACACTGGAGGAACAGCTCCACCAGGCCCAGAAGATGGAATCAGTGGGACGTCTTGCCGGTGGTGTGGCTCACGACTTCAACAACATGCTTCAGGCGATAATGGGATATGCGGAACTGGCCATGCTGAAAATCAAGAAAGGTGCTTCAGCCGATGAAAACCTGATCCAGATTAAACAGGCTGCGCAGAGGTCCGCCAATCTTGTAAGGCAACTGCTCGCATTTGCACGCAAGCAGACAGTGAGCCCGAAAGTGCTCGATTTGAATGAAACGACGTCAGGCATACTCAAAATTATGAAACAACTTATCGGCGAAAACATACAACTGGTCTGGAAACCGGGCAGGGAAATCCGGCCGGTTAAGATAGACCCTGCCCAGATCGACCAGATACTTGCCAATCTTCTGGTCAATGCCCGTGATTCCATAATCGGGTCGGGAACGGTGACCATTGAAACGGGAAACGAGGTGCTTGATAGGGCTTATTGCCGGGTTAATCCGGGTGTTGTGCCCGGAAAATATGCTCTGCTGGCTGTCAGCGATACAGGATCCGGAATGGACAAAGAGACTGTTTCACACATCTTCGAGCCGTTTTTCACTACCAAGGAGATAGAAATCGGGACCGGTCTGGGGCTCTCTACTGTTTACGGAATCGTAAAGCAAAACGGCGGGTTTATAAATGTTTACAGTGAGCCGGGCCTCGGCACGACTATTAAAATATATCTGCCCTGCTGCCAGGATCAGGCGGCGACGGAAGATGCGGCGCAGGAACAGATAATTCCCGGGGGTACCGAAACTGTTCTGTTGGTCGAGGATGAAAAATTACTCCTTGAATTTGTCGGTACGACCCTGGAGGAGCAAGGTTACACGGTTCTGGCGGCCGGAAGTCCGGCAGAGGCGCTGGCTATGGTGCGTGAGTATAACCGTCCGATCCATCTGCTGATTACAGACGTGGTGATGCCAGGTATGAACGGGCGGGAGCTCAAAGAGGCGATTATGCCTCTGTATCCGGATATAAAGACGCTTTACATGTCGGGATACACGGCCAATGTTATAGCGCACCGGGGGGTGCTCGACGAAGGCACGGCATTTCTGCAAAAACCGTTTTTGATCAATGCTTTGGCCATAAAGGTGCGGCAGGTGATAGAAGGATAAATCACTGACCGTGCGAAGGAGCTTTATAAGTTGCTGCCTGGCAGATAAGATCAATGAAGAGGGGCATGAAAATAATGCCCCTCTTATGTTTATCCTTCGATCAGGCAGATCTCAAGATTATGCCGCTGCGGACATTTCCCTTCTGGCAGCCATGTCGACGAGTACGCGCTCTTTTCCCTTATCAAGGCCAAGGGCATTTCTCTTCTTGTCGATATGGGCGATCATCATTTTTGCCATTTCGTACGGATCTGCAGTAAATCCCCATTTCCCTAATCCCTGCTGCTCAAGCCCTTCAAATAGAAGCTTGTGGAATTTGGTCTTCTCGACAATTGGGAAGGTTACTCCAAACACGGTGTAAACACCGGAAGCGACAAAGTATTGTCCAATAGATATGGCTTTCTCGCTCATCCACTCAGGAGCAGCACCGGCCGCAGGCAAATCTGCGATGCTCGAACCAAGCCCTCCCACCCTTACCATTTCGGAAGCGGCGATAAGGATTCGGCTATTGTCTACACATGATCCCATTCCAAGAACGGGAGGCATGCCTACCGTTTCGCAGACTTCTCTTAAGCCGGGTCCTGCAAGGCATGCCGCTTCCGGAGTATAGAGCCCTGCTTTTGCAAGGGAGATCTGGGAACACCCTGTCTGAAGTACAAGCACGTCATTTTTAATAAGCTCTTTCACGAGTTCGACATGCACCCAGTCCTGCTTTACCCTCGGATTTGTACAGCCTACGACACCGGCTACGCCACGAATACGGCCATTTATGATGTTGTCGTTTAATGGAGTATAGCTTCCCCTGAAAGTACCACCCAGCATGTAATTGATGTACTCATGGGAGAATCCGTGAATTCCGGTATTACGTATATTCGGAATCTCAATTGCTGCCGTCCGGTTTTTAAACCGGGTGATCGCTCTGATGACCACATCGTCAGTACATTTCTGGGGGTCATGGTGGTCAAATTCAATATGTGTCGCACCCTCGATATGTGCCCTGGTATTGGTAGTAATCAGAGGCGTTTTATAACAGTCGGCCACGCTAACCAGCCCCTGCTTTATGCATTGGATATCCACACACATGGCATCAACTGCCCCGGTCACAAGGATCGCTTCCGTGGACATGAAGTTGCCGGCATGGGGAATACCATGTCGCGACATCATTTCTGCACCTGAGCAGCACATCCCCACGAGATTGATCCCCTGGGCTCCGGCATCCTTCGCCGCCTTGACAAGGGTGGGCTCATTTACAGAGACCAGCATCGATTCGAACATGTTAGGCTCGTGACCGTGAATGATAATGTTGACCTGATCTTTTTTGAGGACGCCCATGTTGACCTCTACAGCCACCGGGGTGGGTGTGCCAAAAAGAATGTCGGAAATCTCCGTGGCCACCATCGAACCGCCCCATCCATCGGCCAAGGCAGTGCGACTGCTCTGTTTGGTAATGTTTTCGTAGTGCTGATCCACACCCATGTGTGTACGATGCATCAACTCCATAATTTCGCGCATGGCGCCCCTCGGAACAATGCCAAGCTTTCTCCAGGTTTCAAGAGTCTTTTCAGGCACGCGCTTGGCAAAGGGAATTTCGCCCTCCAACTGAGTATAGGTCCGTTCCAATTCCTTATATAGATCGGTGGCAATTTCCTTCTCGCTCCGGCCCTCAGTCTCAATTCCAATCGATTGTGCAACCTTTATCAGTTTGTCGGAATCCTTAATCCGGTATTCTTTTATATTACCGTTGACCACCTCGCGGAAAAGATCCACCATGGCCATACCATGGTCCGTGTGGGCCGCCGCACCGGTTGCCACCATGCGGGCGAAATTGCGGGCTTGAATGGTATCGATGGTGGCTCCGCATACCCCAACTTTCCCATATGGATCCTTTGAGTTAAGCCTGCATGGCCCCATTGCACAATGCTTGCAGCATGCCGAGTCAGCACCTATGGGACATGCTTTCATATTAAAAGCCCTGTCAAATGCTGTTTCTACGCCGTCTCTTTTAGCCTTTTCAAGCATCTGCGCCGTGGCGTCACAAATTGTAACGTCTTTAGGGTTTATTGATTTTTTTGAACTTGATTCTTCCTTTTCCATTTTGTTCCTCCCTTCGTGGAAAGATTATGTAGTTGCCGATTTTCTGATTGGAAACTCAACAGTGTACAAAGTTTGTTTCCATGTGGACATTATTATATGTTTTACCGGCGAAAAATTGGACAATTCCTAAATAGGAATTATTATCAATTAAAGTAAGGACAGCTATATTATTGTCAAGCCTGAAACTATGAAATAGAAGAATGATGAGTTCTTAAAAAGTCCAAATTCAGACGGCAACGTAATCCGCCGCGGCGGACAGAATGATTTTTTATGAAGCCGTAAAGAATGTCTGGAGGATATTAATATGAACACTGAAATAATAAGACCGGATGATAACAAAAAGAAAATCTCCAACCATCTGATAAACGAGAAAAGTCCATATCTTATGCAGCATGCATATAACCCGGTTGACTGGTACCCGTGGGGCGAAGAGGCATTTGCCAGGGCGGAAAAGGAAAATAAGCCGGTTCTATTATCAATAGGTTATTCAACCTGCCACTGGTGCCACGTAATGGAAAAGGAATCCTTCACGGATCCTGCGATCGCAGTAATAATGAATAAAAATTTCATATGTATAAAAGTTGACAGGGAAGAAAGGCCGGATATAGATCGTCTTTATATCAGTGCCGTAACAGCATTAACAGGTTCAGCCGGATGGCCTTTGAATGTATTTTTAACACCGAAACTCAAACCATTTTTCGGCGGCACCTATTTTCCGGACAAATCAAGGTTCGGAATTTACTCATGGTCCGATCTTTTGAATAAAATAGCAATTGCATGGAAAGATCCTGTAACTTATGGGAAAATAATGGGTTCTGCCGATGCTCTAACGGATTTACTGCGGAAGAATCTTTCTTATGGGCAGAAAAATACTGGTTCAAAGCAAAACAGGCAGGCTCATCTGGACAAAGCTTTTGAATATTATGCTTCCGTTTTTGACGGCAAATCAGGCGGATTTGGAAAAGCCCCGAAGTTTCCATCACCCTCTATATCAAATTTTCTCTTTGCGTATTCTTCGTACGAGAGAAAAGCCGGAAACGCAGCTTCCGCTGAAAAAGCTCTTCAAATGGCAGACTTTACGCTGAGAGCAATGGCCAGGGGGGGTATTTATGATCAAATCGGCGGAGGATTCCACAGGTATTCAACCGATGAAAAATGGCATATTCCGCATTTTGAAAAAATGTTGTATGATAATGCCCAGCTTATTACGACATATCTTGAAGCCTATCAAATAACATCCGACGATTATTTTGCAACAATTGCCCGAGAAACCGCCGATTATGTTCTTCGTGAGATGACAAGCCCTCAGGGAGGCTTCTATTCGGCTGAAGATGCCGATAGTCTTCCGGATAAACCGGGCAAGGAAAGCCCTGAAGAAGAACGGGAAAAGATTGAAGGGGCTTTTTATGTCTGGAGCGTTGAAGAGCTGGATGACATTCTGGGAAATGATGCGGCAGGTATGCTTTCATTTTATTTTGGCGTTATTCCGGGAGGAAACGCAGAATCTGATCCCCACGGATACTTTAAAGGAAAAAATATTCTTCATGTGAAACACACTGTTGAAGAGACGGCAATAAAATTCAACCTCTCAAAAGAAAAAACTGCCCAAATCATAAACAAATCAACAAAAAAACTCTATTACACAAGAATAAAAAGAAAAAGACCGCATCTTGACGACAAGATACTTACTTCCTGGAACGGGCTTATGATATCGGCGCTTTGTAAGGCATATCAAGTTCTTGGTGATAAGAAATATCTTGGAGCGGCAATAAATGCGGCAGAATTCATATTGTCTGATCTATACGACGAAAAAACCGGAATACTCTTCAGGAGATGGCGGGATGGAGAAAAAAATATTTTTGGAATGGGAAGCGATTATGCATTTCTTGTTTCAGGGCTTATTGACCTGTATGTTGCTGGTTCAGGATCAAAATGGCTTAAAACTGCCATTTTACTTTCGGAAGAGCAGTTAAGAATGTTTTACGATGCAGAATATGGCGGCTTTTACATGACAGATCCTGAACATGATAAAAACCTTATTTTGAGAGTAAAAGATGATTCGGACAGTGTAATCCCATCGCCGGGCTCTATTGCAATCCGGAACCTTTTGCGCCTGTCCGGGATAACGGGAAGGATGGATTTTATCCAAGCCGCAGAAAAAACCATTGAAGCGATTTTATCGGGAGATACTTTTCATCCTGCTTCTTTTCCACATATGCTTGCCGTGCTTTGTCAAATGGAAGCAGGAGGGATCAGAAAAGAACAGGAAATGAAGATATAGCTGTAAAATTATAGTTGAATACATTTAAGGAATATAATACCTAATTGTTTCATGGGAATTATTGGGCTTTTTACAAAGCCGTAAATTTTATGAAAGGATAATAATATGGCTCCGGTCAAGATATTTTCACTCAGTACATGCAGTCACTGCAAGGCAACGAAGAAACTGCTCGGCGACTGCACAATAAAATATGACTTTGTCGATGTAGACCTTTTGCAGGGAGAAGAAAGAGCCGCCATACTTGAAGAAGTAAAGAAATTCAATCCCAGCTGCTCTTTTCCTACCGTTATAATAGGAGATAAGGTAATTGTAGGTTTTAAAGAGAAAGAGATAAGGGAGGCTCTTGGATTGTGATGAATACTGAAGCTCTTTATGAAATGCTGAGAAAAGTACAGGAACCGAAGGGATATTATTTCAATAATGACAGGGAACGAGTCTTTGAGCTGCTTGAAGCCCTTCTTGTCAACAAGGAACGCTACGGGTATATGGCATGTCCCTGCAGGCTGGCATCAGGAAACAGAAAAAGCGATGAAGATATCATATGTCCGTGTGTATACAGGATTCAGGATGTAAAGGAATACGGGAGCTGCTACTGCAATCTGTACGTTTCAAAAGAATGGAACGACGGGAAAATATCTCATGAGTATGTCCCGGAAAGAAGGCCGGTTTCAAGAATGATTTTTTGATGACTTATTACGAAACCATCATCTTTGACGGATATTTTTTGTGTTTATACCCCACAGGAAATATTTAACCCAGACAAAGCCGAACTTCAGCAGTTCCGTATCATTATTTTTTATCTTTGTTAACAGATCGTATTTTATTAAGTAACGTTTCAAAAAGCTGCTTGTGAATATGAAATCTCTGAACCTGTCGATGTTGTATGTGGCCATAAAAGCCATTTTTGCCTTTGGGCCATTGGTCCCTTCGCCTTCCCATGGATTGTTTTGAAAAAGACTCACAAGGTCGGCCCACATGGCTGTCATTTTATTATGAGCCGAAGCGTCCTGATCTTTTGCCCATGATTCCGCTGTCCAGTTCTTGTTTTCATGCTGCCCAAGGCAGAAACCTGGAGGACGGAAAAAATGGATCACGATATTTTTATTATTTCCGGCATCATGGTATATACCCTGCTCGACTGGAAAAGTCCGGCATGTATCGGGGCGGTCAGAGTAAACCGAACAGCCTGTTTCAGTTAAAAAAGGGCATGTTTTTTCCGGGTTATCCGACATGCGGAGAAGAACTTCCGGGAAAAATCCGAATGGCCGTAAAACAATGTCGACATAGTCATCAATAAATTCGTCAGAGGAAATACCGAGCCTTTTTCGCAGTCTTAGTACATCATAGGGATACAGAAAAAGATTGATATTGCGGCAGCACCTGTTGAAGCAGGCAAGCCCGCTGTGACATTCAAAAGAAAAAAGATCTTTTTCTTTAAGATATCCGGACGGGAGGTTGTCTGTGTTCTCTATCTCTATATATTTCATGTTTTGATATTGTGCTGCTTCGTTAATCCGCCTGAGGCCGTAATCAGAGAGAAACAATTTGGAAACATAATTATATCTTTTATATACATTCCGGCAACAAAAAAATTGTTAAAATATTTTTGTTGGAATGATCAGGAGAATAAAGAAAATGGATGATCAGATAATATACCTGCCCATAGGTATTATTCACTCTCCCTTTAAAGAAGCAAAAAAAATGCCGATTCAGCCTGCTGCCGCAAAGGGCATTGAAGGAACCATTGATATTAAACCTGAATTTGAAAACGGGCTTAAAGATCTCGATGGATTTTCTCACATTATTTTACTTTACCATCTGCATCTTTCAAGGGGTTTTTCTCTAGAGGTTGTACCGTTTCTTGATGATAAACTGCGGGGAGTTTTTGCAACAAGGGCTCCCCGGCGTCCCAACTCAATCGGACTGTCAATTGTACGGCTTGTTAATATTGAAGAAAACAGACTTTATATTCAAAACATAGATATTGTGGATGGAACACCTCTGCTTGATATAAAGCCCTATGTCCCGGAATTTGACGATCAGAAAGCCGAAAAGATCGGGTGGCTCTCCGACAAGATTGATAAGATGCGGGAGATAAAAGCAGACGAAAGGTTTAAGTAGTCTCCATCCGGAAATGGCCCTTTTGGGCGATCTCGGCGTCAATCTGCGGGATTCCTTGCGCGGCATACATTGCGTATGCCTCCGCACAATCTCTTGATTTCCTTGAGCTTGCCCAAAATTGCCTATTTCCGGATTGGTAACTCAACTTTGTCCAACCTTTGTTTCCGGATGGGCGCTAAATGAATTTATAACGGAGTTTATATGAAATGGACGGAGGAAGCTGAAGAGGCTGTAAAAAAAGTTCCTTTTTTTGTGAGAAAAAGGGTTCGGGAGCGCGTTGAAAAAGAGGCGTCGGAGGCAGGTAAGAGCATTGTGGCGATTATGGAAGTAAAAGCGACTCAGCAGAGGTACCTCTCCGGAATGGCTTCTGAAATAAAGGGATATCAGCTTGACACATGCTTCGGCTCGGGCGGTTGCCCGAACCGGGCACGTGGCGGAGACGATTTATTAAAAAGAATCGAAGTGCTTTTGAAGGAAGAAGATCTGCACAGTTTTTTGAAAAATAACGTCAAAGGCGATCTTAAGTTTCATCATGAATTCAGAATAACATTTTCAGATTGCCCGAATGCCTGCTCTCAGCCCCAGATAAAAGATATTGGAATAATCGGAGCTGTTTTGCCAGCAATAACGGTTGAAAAATGCTCACTATGCGAAGAGTGTGTCGGTTCATGCGCGGAAGGCGCTGTTTCAATCGATAAGGAAAAAGAAGTTCCGGTAATAAACTTTGATCTTTGCCTTAAATGTGGCAGGTGCATAAAGGCTTGTCCAACGGGAACAATAGCTTCCGCCAGGAATGGTTTCAGAGTATTACTCGGAGGAAAACTGGGAAGACATCCCAGGCTTGCTCGTGAACTGGGGTGCATATTAAGCAGTGCTGAGGTATATGAAATCGTAAAATCATGTATAAATCTATATAGAAAAAAGAGTACCGGAGGAAAGCGTTTTGCCGAGATATTTAATGAAGAGGATTTCAACGGGATGGAAAGACGTTTTTGTAAATAAGTTAAGATGTAAGGATTCAAGGATTCCGGTTAATGCTTAAAAGGACGCAGAGAGCCATGAGATGAAAGAAACACCGGGCTTTAAGGCTGTTTTGACAAGGATTGTTTTTTGATATATTTGATATAGGTAATATATGTCATAATTTCCTGTTTTTTTTGATGGCAAGGCAGGAGACCCTCAAATATTTGGAGAAACAAATGGATGAAAAAATATTAAAATTCAGAGAAACATGCAAAACGGAAGCCGAATCATTCGCAAGGGTAAGAGACCTGCTTCCAGATATAGCTGAAAAAATAATAAGGGGCTGCGATGATAAGGAATGCTACACCCATATTGATTATGATCCTATCCCTTCAAAGGATTCGGTTGTAGCAATAATAAATAAATCGAGAGAGATTCTTTTTCCCGGTTTTTTCTCAAAAGAAAGGATTGATCCGGTCAATTTAAGATACAGCATGGGACAGGCCGTGTCCGTTCTTTTCGACATGGTTTCGGAGCAGATTTCAAACTGCATCAGGCACGATTGTTTCAGATACAGTCAGGAATGCAGCGATTGCACGGAGCGTGGGAATAAAATTGCTCTTGAATTTTTAGAGGCTATTCCGACTGTCCGCAAAGTGCTTGCAACCGATGTCAAGGCCGCTTACGAGGGAGATCCTGCCGCAAAAAGTTTCGATGAGATTATCTTCAGCTATCCCGGCCTGTTCGCGATAATGGTTTACAGGCTGGCTAACAATCTTTTCAAAAATAGCGTACCCCTTCTTCCCAGAATAATGACTGAATACGCACATAACATTACTGGTATAGATATTCATCCGGGAGCTGAAATCGGAGAGAGTTTTGTTATAGACCATGGAACCGGAATAGTCATCGGCGAAACATCGGTCATCGGCAAAAATGTCCGTATCTACCAGGGAGTTACTCTGGGCGCTCTTTCACTTCCAAAAGACGCGGGCGAACTTCTCAGAGGCAAGAAACGGCATCCAACGGTTGAAGACGATGTGATCATCTATTCCGGCGCCACAATTCTTGGAGGGAATACAGTGATAGGCACACGATCCATTATTGGAGGAAATGTCTGGATAACGGAATCGGTTCCGCCTGATACGACTGTTATTACTGAAACACCGCGTTTGACATATAAAAAGAGCCGTGGATTAACTGTTTGATTATAAAAAATAGGTGCAAAATGAAAGTATTCCAGGGCATAAGCAAGACCATCGGTTCAACTCCTCTGGTACGTATAAATAAAATGAGTGAAGGGCTTGATGCGGAGATTTATGCGAAGCTTGAGTTTTTCAATCCTCTTGGGAGTGTTAAAGACCGCATTGCCGCTTCAATGATTGAAGCGGCAGAAACAGAAGGCAGGATTGATTCAAGCACACTTATTGTTGAGCCGACAAGCGGAAACACAGGAATTGCGCTTGCCTTCGTCTGTGCTGAAAAAGGGTACCGGATCTGCCTTACCATGCCGGAAACCATGAGCATCGAGAGAAGAAAACTATTAAAGCACCTTGGCGCTGAGCTTGTCCTGACTCCTGGCGCGGCCGGAATGCGGGGCGCGATTGAAAAAGCAAAAGAGATACTTATATCCGACAAAAAAGCCTTTATGCCGGACCAGTTCAATAATCCGGCAAATCCTAAAATACACCGTGAAACAACGGCTCTGGAGATATGGAACGACACTGAAGGGAAAGCAGATGTGCTTGTGGCCGGAGTAGGAACTGGGGGCACGATAACCGGTGTCTCTCAGGCGATCAAAGCGAAGAATCCGTCTTTCAGGGCCATAGCAGTCGAACCTGCCGATTCGCCGGTATTGTCGGGTGGAAAGCCAGGGCCGCATAAAATTCAGGGCATTGGCGCAGGTTTTATACCCGGAGTCCTTGACAGGTCGGTAATCGACGTAATCATCACGGTTTCAAACGACAATGCATTTGAAACGGCAAGAAGCCTTGCAAAGAAAGAAGGAATTCTTTGCGGGATATCTTCAGGCGCTGCCGTATGGGCAGCGCTTGATTATGCAAAAAGAGATGATGCAAAAGGAAAGCGCATTGTCGTGATACTTGCAAGCACCGGCGAACGATATATCAGCACCGACCTTTTCAAAGATACTATTACATAACGAACATCTTTCACGGGGTGTTTGCAAAGATCTCAACTGGCCGTTTTTGGGAGACCGTCATTCCCTGATTTTCTTATGCCGGTTCTGGATATAGGCATTGCGGAGACCTTCGTACGGCTCCAGAGCCGCTTTTTTGAAGGTTTCGTAATCTCCGATCTTAAAAGAGGTTGCGTTTATTGTCCTTAATCCTGTTACGCTTAAGGAGAGTTCGAGAGGCTCTACGTATGAGATAGGTTTCAGAAAACTGTCGCCGGCCATTCCTATTGTATCCCGGAGGGTTGAAGGTCCCAGCAAGGGCCAGACGATATATATGCCGTTTCCTATTCTGTAAGATCCGAGAGTCTGTCCGAAATCTTCCACGCCATGTTGCAGTTCGGGATAATTTTTTGCAGGATCGTCAAAACCGAGTATTCCTTCAGTGCTGTTGACAACAAAACTTGCGAATTCATCAACGGCAGCCTCAAATTTACCCTGAAGCAGGCAGTTTACGAAACGGACCGGCATTTCAATGTTGTAAAAAAAGTTATGCAGGCCTGATCTAACCTGCCTTGGAACAACAGCCCTGTATGCTTCCGAAACAGGTTTCAGAATCCAGAAATAGAGCTTGTCATTGAAATGGAAAACAGACCAGTTCCAGTAATAAAGGGGGTCTGCTATACTAATAGTCTCCTCTTTCTTTTCTTCTTCATTCTCTTCGGACAAAAAATCAGGTTCATCGTCCGAAAATTCCTGATTCAAACAATCATGGCCGGGTGTGATCAGCACCTCCGGAAGAAGCTTTTCACCGCCGCTTATAATAGTTCCGGCGATGTCGGATGCCGCCAGTGCAGGAGCGAAAGAGAAAAAGAGAATAAAAACTATAATTGTAAGCAATTTATTCATATGTTTTTTGACGGTTTCGTAAAAAACTGAAACGTTCCCCCGCAATTTATTTGGTGTCCCCTTTCTGCTGTTCCTTAAGCTTTTTGTGAAGTCGTTTTATCAGCTCGTCGGGAGAATCCTTCGAGAGAATTTCATTGAACTGGGACCTGTAATTCTGGACGAGACTGACACCCTCAACCTGCACATCATAGACCTTCCATGCGTTATCCTTCAGCCTCATGCTGTAGTCAACAGGAATCTCTCCCTTTTCTCTGATTATCTTCGTTTTAACAACAGCCTTGGAATCAGTAACCATCTCCTGCCCGATATATTCAACCCTTTCATCCCTGAATGCGCCCTGGATTTTATCGAGGTATGTATTTCCGAGGACCTCCGAAAAAACCTCGCTGAATTCCTTCCTCTGCTGCGGATTCAGCTTTTTCCAGTTGGTTGCAAGAGCGCGTCCTGAAAGCTCGGTAAAATCAAACGCTTTGCGCACTATTTCCCATATCTTTTCACGCTGAACGCTTTTAAGAGAGGGATTTTTATACTTCGGATCGCTTAAGAGTTTTATCCCTTCGTCAACCGGGCCTTTGAGCGCATCCATCGGTCCTGTTTCCAAAGAAAAAGATACAGAAGCAAAAAACACACATAACAAAAATAATACCGTTTTTTTCACTGAGTTCTCCTCTTGTTCACAGCCTTTTCTTTATGTCTTTAAACACCGCCAAAAACGTATTTGCTTATCAGTTCTTCGAGATCAACCGCTGATTCGGTTTCGGTTATCATCTCTCCGGGCTTTAATATCACGTCAGAACCTCCCGGAGAAATCCTTATGTACTTGTCTCCTATCATTCCGGCGGTCTTGACCGAAGCAATCACGTCATCCGTCAGGACAAGCCCTTTTTCTATCTTCATTTTGACAAGGGCTTTGCTCTCCTTGTCTAAGGAGATTGAATCGATCGTTCCTATCCTGACGCCTGCCATCTCTACGTGGGAACCTTTCTTAAGACCTGAAACAGACTGGAACTTCGCGTAAACCGGGTAATTATTGTCGCCGATCAGCTCCATCTTTCCAAGCTTTATTGTGAGGTAACCCACACAAACAAGGCCTATCAGAACAAATATTCCAACAGATGTTTCTATTGATGTATTTTTCACGTTACCTCCGACTCATTTGAAGAAACTGAGTTAGTTTCCATCATTTATATAGAGCCCCTGGACAAATTCTTTAACATCAGGATCCGAAGCTTGAGCCAACTGCACTGGATTTCCTTCAAACAGTATCCTGCCGTCATTCAGCATGGCAACCCGCTGGGAAATATGAAAAATATCGGGTATATCATGGCTTACCACAACCCCTGTAAAACCGAATTTTTGCTGATAATCCGAGATCATTTCATGGACGGCCTTCTTGCGGATAGGATCAAGCCCTGTTGTCGGCTCATCGAAAAGAATTATTTCCGGATCTGTAACAAGAGCCCTTGCAAGGGCAACCCTTTTTTTCATTCCGCCCGAAAGCTGTGAAGGATACTTGTCGTCTATCTCATGCAGATCGAGCTGATCCATTTTATCCCTGACCCGCCTGTTTATCTCGGAATCGGATAAAGAAGTAGTTTCCTTGAGCGGCAGGGCAATATTTTCATATATTGTTAAAGAATCGAAAAGGGCTGTTCCCTGAAACATATAACTGCATTTTCTTTTGAGGGCTTTTCTCTCGGCCTTTTTCATGTCTGAAACAGGGCGACCTTCAAAAAGGATTGTACCCGAATCCTGTTCAAGGAGTCCGATAATATGCTTGAGAAGTACGCTTTTTCCTCCCCCGCTTTTTCCTATTATAGTTGTTATCTCGCTTTTATAAATGCTGAGGTCAGTGCCATTTAGAACATGGTTCTCACCAAATTTCTTATAAACATTCTTGAATTGAATTAGGGGCTCTCTCATATATCCATTACAGCAGGAATGATGTTAAAACGTAATCTGTTACAAGAATCAGAACACAGGAAATAACGACAGCCGAAGTAGTTGAAAGGCTGACGCCTTTTGCGCCGAAACCTTCGGCTCGTGTATGTGTGAAATATCCCTGAAAACAGCATATTGTTACAATAACAGCCGCAAAAACGACCGACTTAATAAAACCGCCCGTCACATCATCCATGATCACGCTTGTTTCAATGCGCATAAAGTACACACCGGGGCTTATGCCGAGCAGAAGAGACCCGGTAAGATATCCGCCGAGAATTCCGACCACATCAAAAAGGGCTGTAAGAAGCGGCATGCTTATAAGAGCTGCGGCAAGCTTTGGACTCACAAGAAAACGAAGCGGATTGATATCCATTGTCTCAAGAGCGTCGATCTCTTCTGATATCCGCATTATGCCGACTTCCGCAGCCATGGCCGAGCCGGCTCTTCCTGTCACCATGATGGCGGTCAGAACAGGGCCCAGCTCCCTGATAAGGGAAAGGGCGACGGCTGCCCCGAGAAAGCCGGTTGAGCCGAATTTAACGAGGGTGTAATATCCCTGGAGGCCGAGCACCATGCCGGTAAATGCTCCTGTAAGACATATGACAAAAACCGATTTTGCCCCAATGAAATAAATTTGCTGCGTTGTTTTATTAATTTGAAATGGCCGGGAAAAGATTAAAGCAAAGCTCCTGAGAAAGAACATGGCGATACGTCCCATCTCCTGGACCATGAAAGTTGCCCCCCTCCCAAGAGCGGTGATCGGGCTTATTAAAATGGACAGGCGCAGCATAACAACCTTATAACAATATCAAATTACAATATAAATGAATTTGCATCTTTGGTAAATATATTAAAATGGCATACGGGTGTCAAGTAAGTAAGCAATTATCAATAATTGACAATCGAAAAGACCCTTGTTAGTGTTCTTCATATATTCACTTTTTATGAAGCCGTCAAAAATAAAGATAACTTTAGGAGCTACCTTGAAAAATACACCAGGATATACCGAAGAATATAACAGTCAGGATGGGCTTAACATTTTTTTCCGCCGATATAAAGCCGATCCTGAAAAAGCGGTCATGATAATCGCCCACGGTCTTGGGGAACATTCCGGAAGATATGTCAATCTATTTGAACGGCTTGTCCCGAAAGGAATAACCATTTATGCGCCTGATTTCAGGGGGCATGGAAAAAGCGACGGGAATAGGGGACATGTCCTTTCATTCGGTGAATATCTTGAAGACCTTCACCCGATAGTAGAAACGGCATTAAAAGAGAAAAAGCCCGGCATGAAGTGCTTTCTGCTCGGACACAGCATGGGGGGACTTATAGCAATAAATTATGCAATACGCAGGCAGGAAACAATTGACGGCCTGATTATTTCATCCCCGTCTCTCGGTGTGGCCGTAAAAGTTCCGGCCATAAAAGCAGCCCTAGGCAAGATCATGTCTTCAATATGGCCGGAATTGAGTTTAAGCAATGAACTGGATGCTTCAAAAATCAGCCACGACGATAAAGTAGTCGCCGCCTATAAAAATGATCCTCTCGTCCATAACCGGGTATCAGCCAGGTGGTTTACCGAATTTTTATCCGCCATGGAAAACGCGAACAAAGGTATTCATAATATTAAAGTGCCGGTGCTGATGCAGATTGCAGGAGATGATCATCTCGTTAATGCAGGCGCATCAAAATCCTTCTTCGAAAGACTTTCGGTAAAAGATAAGACGATTCATGTTTACGACGGTCTTTACCATGAGGGTTACAATGAAAGGGAGAATGACAGAAAAATTGTGATTGACGATCTTGAAGCCTGGGTCAGTTCACATATCTGACAATATAGAATCTATCCCATACTCCGACATGGTGAATGTCAGTTATTCAATGCTCTCAAGTTTTTTCCGAATTTCTTTTTTATTGTGTCTACGGCCTTGTCTACTTTCTCCCATTTGCCGTCATTCTTTCTATCCGCGTCAAAGATGCTCATCTGGACAGGATCTGAAACAGGAATAAGGCTTGCTGCGCCAACGCCGATCAGCCTGATTTTTTCTTTAGTGTCATAGGCCTCAAGGAGCTTAAACACCTCTTTATATATGGCTTGTGAAGACTGAACCGGTGTTTTGATTGTAATGCTTCTCGTAATCTGTCTGAAATCGGCATGTTTTATTTTAAGCACAATTGTCTTTGCCCTCATGCCGAGTCTTCTTAATTCGCTTCCGACATCTTCAGACTGTTTCAGCAGGTATCCTTTCAATAGATTCCTGTCTGAAGTATCTTTATCAAGCGTCATTTCACTGCTTACAGATTTGTTCCGGGTAGAAGGTGAAACAGGAGAATCATCCGTCCCTGAAGCGAGGTTCATCAGCTTTAAACCGAACTCCCCGAATTTTTTTACGAGCATTTCAGGCGGATATTTTTTAATATCCCCAAGCATCTTAATCCCGATTGTCTCAAGCTCTTTCAATCTCACTTTTCCGACCCCGGGTGCTTTATCTATCGAAATGGATTCTGTAAACCGACAAGCATTTCCAGTCA
>Ga0268280_1001113_pt1 | contig 18968 bp, 16 predicted proteins | sample saktaG_9_FD_190139 | JGI IMG/M metagenome (GOLD analysis project Ga0268280, IMG submission 190139) | Saline water microbial communities from Sakinaw Lake, British Columbia, Canada - sak_2011_5_24_40m | ecosystem: Environmental > Aquatic > Non-marine Saline and Alkaline > Saline ... | reverse complement strand
AAAGAGAGAGTCCCGGCAGAAACCGCCCCGGAGTTCCACCCCCGTGCCGATCTGGCAGTTGACGGCTGTGAGCGGGGATTCGTAACCGAGAATTGCACTCGATCCGATGGTCGTTTGGCTGCCGAACAGTTTCGTTCCGCTGTGCAGGACGACCCCGTAACCTGAGATGCGGCCCTCGTCCACGTCATCCCCGATCTCAATGGAGTAGGGGCAGGGTATTCGCACTCCCTTTTTCATCAACGCAATGATTTTATCATTTAGTTTGAAATCATTTGTCATGCGATCAACTCATTTTAAAAGGAAGTAATGAAATCGATAGATAAAAGCGGGATGGAAATGGATCACAAACCGGTTTCTGCGCCTCAACGATCATTCAAATAATTTGAGGTGATGTATCACCGACGTGCTCAAAATGCAAGGGACAATTGGCTTGTAAATTGCCGACAGTAATGTGTCTTTTGCTTTTCCCCCTATATTTTTCCTCTAAGCTTGGCCCAGACAATGCCCAGGTATTCGTGGATGGCCGTTTCCGATTTCCGCAGTGCGCTCGCGCCCGGGTAAAAATCATTCGGAGTTAGAGTTTCCTTTGTTTTAACGCACAAACCGGCGGGGGCAGGGACCGGTTTCATCTTCTCTTTCCTGAAGAGGGCCATCGACCGGGGCATGTGGGCGGCCGACGTGACAAGAATAAATTTATCTCTGCCCACGATGTCGCGTATCTTCCGGACCTGTTCTTCCGTGTCCCGGGATGCGGATTCGATGACCATGTCTTTTTCGTCGACGCCGAGCTCCCGCGCGGCCCCTGCCATCACCTCCGCCTCCGGGACGGGCTGAAAGACCGCGCCTCCCGAGAGAAGCAGTTTGCACCCCGGCAGATGCCGCTGCAAGCGGATCCCTTCCGCGAGGCTGGCGAGGGAATGTCTCGACAACTGACTCGTGGCGGGGCAACCTTTTTCCACAATGACGCCGGCGCCAAGCACGGCGATCCATCTGGCGCCGCGGACTTCGGAGAGACCGGCCGGAGGATACCGGCATTCCAGGGGCATGATCAGTCTGCTTGAGACGGCGTTGTAGCTCATGAGGGCGAGCAGGAGAATGCCGAAGGTCATGAGAATTTTTCCCACCCGTTCCCTCTTCCTGAACCAGAGAAGGATCAGACCCGCAAGAAGCAGAATGAGACTGAGGGTCAGGGGAAGGAAAAGCGGAGAAACTATTTTTTTGAAGAGAAACATAATAAAACCTCCAGATTAGGCAAAGGGCGAAAGGCCTCAGGCAAAAGAAAACATTCCGGGCAGGGGAGCGTTTAGGCTCCCGAACATGGGCGCCTGAAGGCGCCCCTACCCCTTACGGGTTGGGTTCCTCGCTTGAACCCTGGGACCCTTGGCCCCTTGAACCCTTTTTAATTTTTTTCCATTTTTCCAGTCTCTCCCGGACGATCTTTTCGTAGCCCCTGTCCGTGGGTCTGTAATAGACTTGGCCTTTCAGCTTGTCGGGCAGATAGTCTTGGGGGATATAGGCGTCCTCGTAGTCGTGGGCGTAGCGATAATCCCTGCCGTAGCCGAGTTCCTTCATCAGTCTCGTGGGCGCGTTCCGGATGTGCAGGGGAACAGGCAGCGTGCCGGTTTCACGGATGGACTGCTTCACCTTCCCGTAGCCGGTGTAGAGGGCGTTGCTTTTAGGCGCCGTGGCCAGGTAAACAGCTGCCTGGGCCAGCGCCAGTTCGCCTTCGGGCAGGCCGATGAACTGGAAGGACTGCATGGCGGACATGGCGACGGTGAGCGCCTGCGGGTCGGCGTTACCGATGTCTTCCGAGGCGAACCGCACCATCCGGCGGGCGATGTAGAGCGGGTCCTCGCCCGCGGCGAGCATTCGCCCCAGCCAGTAGAGGGCAGCATCGGGATCGCTTCCCCGGAGGCTTTTGTGAAGGGCCGATATGAGGTTGTAATGCTCTTCTCCGAGCTTGTCGTACTGAAGAGCCTTTTTCTGCAGGGCATTTTCGACAATCTCACGGGTGATCCGGCTCCCGCCGGCGCTTTTCTCCTGAACCATGGAAGCGGCCGCCTCGAGATTATTCAGGGCGGCGCGGGCATCTCCGTCCGCCGCCCAGATGATTCGTTCAAGGGCTTCGGGTTCCATGTCCAGAGATCGTTTTCCAAAACCCTTATCCCCATCAGCCAGCGCGCGCCCCAATATCGACCGCAGTTCCTCATCGGAATAGGGATGGAGAACAAAGACACGGGTTCGCGAAAGGAGGGGCGCGATGACCTCGAAGGAAGGATTTTCCGTCGTGGCACCGATCAGGGTGATGAGACCGCTTTCCACGTGGGGCAAAAAGGCGTCCTGCTGGGCCTTGTTGAAGCGATGAATCTCATCGACGAAGAGAATGGTTTTTCTGTTGTTGCGGCGGATCTGCTGTTTGGCTTCCTCGATGACCGCCCGGATTTCCTTCACGCCCGAGAGAACGGCGGAGAAGGTCTCGAAGTGAGCCCGGGTTTCCCGGACAATGATGCGGGCAAGGGTTGTTTTCCCGGAACCGGGAGGACCCCAGAAGATCATGGAAAAGAGGTGGTCCTCTTCCATGGCACGGCGCAGCAGGCTGTCTTTCGCGAGCAGGTGCTGCTGACCGACGAATTCATCCAGTGTCCCGGGGCGCATCCGGTCTGCCAGAGGGCGGTCTATCTGTTCGGGTTCTTTGCGGGTCTGATCGAAGAGGTCCATAGTAAAAAAAGGGTTCAAGGATTCGAGGGGTTCCGCCAGAGGCGGACATCCGACAACGGTTCAAGTGAAAAGATTTTTCATTAAAATATCATAAGGATTATGATCAAAGCAAATAAAAGAGAAACCTTTTGCGGTCAGCAAGATGAAAAAAAGGGTCAAGAGGAGGGTGCATGACCCTTGACCCCTTGACCCCTTGAATCCTCGAACCCTTTTCTTTTTTACGGTTTCGGGAATTTTTCGATGGCCTTCAACGCTCGCTTGATCTCCTCCTCCGGCAGTTCATGGGCCTCCAGTTTGCCGGAAAGGTAGGTGTCGTACGCCTGGAGATCGATGAGCCCGTGGCCGCTCCAGTTGAAGAGAATGACCTTCTTTTTTCCTTCTGCTTTTGCCTGGCGGGCGATTTCCACGACGGCGGAAATGGCGTGGTTTGTCTCCGGCGCGGGGATGAAGCCTTCCGTTCTCGCCCATTTCACGCCGGCGTCAAAGGTATCAATCTGATTGTAGGCGCGGGCCTCAATGAGGTTCTCCTTGAGGAGATGGCTGATGATGGGCGACATGCCGTGGTAACGCAGGCCGCCCGCGTGAATCGCCTCGGGCACGAAATCGTGGCCCAGCGTGAACATGGCGAGGAGCGGTGTCGTCTGGGCGATGTCTCCGAAGTCATAGGCGAAGGGTCCCCGCGTCATGGTCGGGCAGGAACGGGGTTCCGTGGCGATAATTTGTATCTGCTTGCCGTGGATCTTGTCCCTCACGAAGGGAAGGCTGATCCCGGCGAAGTTGCTTCCCCCGCCCGCGCAGCCGATGACCACATCGGGGTAGACACCTATTTTCGCCAGTTGTTTCTGGGCCTCGAGTCCGATGATAGTCTGGTGCATGCAGACGTGGTTCAAAACGCTTCCCAGAGAATACTTGGCGTCCTTGCTCGTAACGGCTGCCTCGATGGCCTCGCTGATGGCGATACCGAGGCTTCCCGGCGAGTCCGGATGCTCAGCCAGGACCTTCCTTCCCGCCGCTGTTTCGGTGCTGGGGCTGGGAACACAGTTGGCGCCCCAGGTGGCCATCATGATCCGGCGATAGGGCTTCTGCTCGAAGCTGACACGGACCATGAAAACCTTGCATTCTATTCCAAACATGTGGCAGGCCATGCTGAGGGCGCTTCCCCACTGACCGGCGCCGGTTTCGGTGCATATTTTCTTGGTTCCCGCCAGCTTGTTGTAATAGGCCTGGGCCACGGCGGTATTGGGCTTGTGGGATCCCGGAGGACTCACGCCTTCATTCTTGTAGTAGATCTCCACGGGAGCGTCCAGCATCTTCTCGAAGTTGCGGGCGCGGCAAAGGGGTGATGGACGCCAGAGAAGATATTTTTCCAGGATGGGTTCGGGGATGTCGATCCAGCGCTCCGAGCTCACCTCCTGCTCGATGAGGGCCATTGGGAAAATGGGGGCGAGATCCTGGGGGCCCACGGGTTTTCCTGTCCCCGGATGGAGCGGGGGCGCCATGGGTGTGGGCATGTCCGCCAGGATGTTGTACCATTGCCTGGGAATTTCACTGTCCTTTAAAAACACCTTTATTTCTTCCATGATGCATCCTCCTTTTGATATGTATTGTCTTTCTCTCAATAAAAAAAGCCATGGACATAACCCATGGCTCGATTTTCATTTGTTCCAGCCATAGGAAGGTCCCCCCTTGCCCACGGCCGGCCATTGCATTGTCAGAATGGACTTCCTGTGGACAGGCCTGTCATTGCCTGCCACCACCACCACATTTCGCTTTCCATTATCTGTTTCGTTTTCATGAAAAACATCACCTGCCGGTGACTGGCTAACATACTGGCAACCGGGTGTCAAGATAAAAATCGCCTTGCGAAGGGGCAGGGTGGGACCTCAGGGCAGGGTTTTCATCAAAATGATCATGTCGTCATTGTCCTTGTAGTAATGGGGGACGCGGGCGACCTCGGCATAACCGTTTCTCCGGTAAAAGGCCCTTGTGGGTTCGTAATCCTCCCGGGAGGATGTCTCCACGTAGATATGCCTTCCCTTTCTTCCGGAAATCCGCTTTTCCGTCTCGTTGACAAGGATCTTCCCGATCCCCTGACCCTGCAAGTCCTTTCTCACGGCGATCCAGTACATGTCGTAACGATTATCCGTCGTCAGAATGGGGCCGTAGCAGACATATCCCACGCATTCCCGATTCCGGTCGGCGAAGATGAAAGAGAAGATGCTTTCCTCTTTCCATTTGATCTGGTCGTTGAGGAGATCGATGGCCACATCCATTTCATAGGGATAAAACAGTTGTGTCGAAAGGAGAATCTTTTTCAGGTCCGACCGGTCCCGGACGCGGGCCCCGGTCCTCAGGGTGATCCGATCCTCTGCGTTCGCGGAGGCTGAAGCCTTTCGAGGCTGCCGGGAGGGAGGAGTGGATGATTTCATGACTTACCTGCGGGCCACCGCGATCATTTCCCGGACGAAATCCTCGTTGGTGTAGCCTGCCTCCCTCACCGAAGAAATGAAGCCCGACTCCCCGCCGATGCAGGGGTTGGGGTTGATTTCGATGATATAGGGATTTCCCCACTGGTCAAGACGCATATCCACGCGGGTATAGCCTTTCAGGTTGAAGATATGCCAGCAGCGAAAGGATATTTCCTTGATGAGGTTGAGAGGGGCGTCTTGGGGAGTGAAGGTTCGCTGGGTATTTTCGTATTCGAAAGAATCTTCAATCCACTTGGCGGCGTAATTGACGATTCGGGGTTTGTCCTCGGGCCAGTCTTCGAAGGTGATTTCCGATATGGGCAGGACCTCCACGCCCGTTTCCGCTTTCTCAAAGAGGGGAACGTTGATCTCCCGACCGTCGATGTACTGCTCGATGAGAATGGGCTGTCCCCCATGCCGTTCATACATCTCACGAAGTTTTTTTGTCAGGTGTTTCCGGTCTTCCAGGATGGAGCTGTCGTCGATGCCCACCGAAGCATCTTCCCAGGCGGGCTTCACGATCCATGGCGGCGGGACTTTCAGCGGGATCATTTTCCCCCGGAATTCCTGCCACGAGGGGGTTGGGAGGCCATTGGCCGTCAGAATATTCTTGGCAAGAATTTTATCCGTCGTCGTCAGCAGGGCCTGAAAGGGAACGCCCGTGTAGGGGATCCCGGCCATTTCGTAAAGAGACGCGACCATGGGACAGTAGCGCTGATCGTCGTTCAGTCCCTCGAAGAGATTGAAGACGGCTGCGGGAGAATAGTCCTTCAACTGCGACAGGAGCTGCAGAAGAGGATCATTCGTTTCCCCTATCGGGAAAGACCGGTGTTCATAACCCAGGTTGTCAAGCGCCTCCCGGACCATGATGACTTGGTCCAGGACGTCAATGGAGTCCAGCCTGTCCGCTACGGGTTCGTTGTAAACAATGGCTACTTTCATATCTGCTGCCTCTTTTCGTTGAAAAAAGCCCTTCGCTTGAGGGCCGATTGAATAATTTCATTGAGAAGCTCGGGGTAAGGAAGGCCCGCCTTGCTGCACAGGATCGGGAGATCCGAGTGAGTGGGATGAAGGCCGGCCAGAGGGTTGACTTCGAGAACGTGGAGCCGACCCCGACCATCGGCCTTGAGATCGATCCGCCCGGCGTCCCGGCATCCCAGGATCCTGTATGATCGGAGGGCGATATCCGAGGCTTCTTCAATGATCGAATGATCCAGAACGAGGGTGTAGCGCACCCGTTCCTCGCAGAACTCCTTGTTCAAAAAGGAGTAGACGAGAGGATCTGCGCTTTCCAGGAGTTCCACTTCCAGGACGCCCACGGCCCGAGCGCTCTCGCCCGTGCCAAGGATGCCTACGGTGAATTCTCTCCCCGGGAGATAGGACTCCACGATGACCGGCTGTCCGTAACGGGAAAGAAGCCGCCTGCACTGGGCCGTCAGCTCCTTCCTGTGGTGAACAATGGATTCAGGGGTCACGCCCTTGCCGGTCCCTTCAGCCAGCGGTTTGACAAAGAGGGGGTATCCGATCTTTCTGTCTTTTTTCTCTGTCTTCAGGGCTTCCAGGGACGTCACGATGAAAAAATCGGGCGTGGGGATTCCGGCGTCCCGGACCATGCTCTTGGTCATGGCCTTGTCGAGACTCAGGGCGAGCGTCAGGGGGTCGCTGAAGGTGTAAGGGATGTTATACGCTTCGAGCAGGGCCGGCACCTGTGCTTCCCGGCTCCGTCCGTGCAGCCCTTCGGTGATGTTGAAGACGATGTCCCACGTCTCGCCCGCCGCCAGCCGTTCCGTCAGGCTGAAGATGTTTCCTATCCGGATCACGTCGTGGCCGAGGCCGCGGATCGTCTCTTCAATCAACTGGATGGTTTCGTCGCTGTCAAACTCCCCCGTCTCTTCTTCCGTGTAACCCATCTGGAGATAATCTCGTCTGAGGTCATAGGTAAACCCTATCCTCATGCCTTCTCCCCCTTCATCTTGAAGAGAAGGTTTTTCTTTCTCCTTTTGTACCTCGGGGTTTCCTCGGGAACCAGGGCTTTCCGCGATCCTTTGATGAGCTGAGCGGTGCCGCCGTCCTTGCCGTTGCCGTTCGACTTGCGCGACTGGATGAAGTGGGCCTCCTGGGGGTTGTAATACTTGATGATCATGCCCTCGTAATTTCTCAGGAGCACATCCTTGTCCGTCACCGAGAGAAGATAGAAGGGCTGGAGCGGCACTTTTCCTCCGCCTCCGGGAACGTCCACGACGAAGGAGGGGATGCAGAGACCTCCGGTATAGCCGCGGAGCATCTCGATGATCTCGATCCCTTTCCAGATGCTCGTCCTGAAATGCTCCACGCCTTTGACGGGATCGCACTGGAAGAGATAGTAGGGGCGGACCATGATCCTCTGCAGGGCGTGACAAAGATCGCGCATCACGTCGGTGGAGTCATTGATTCCCCTCAGGAGAACGGACTGATTCGATACGGGGATGCCCGCTCTCAGCAGCTTGTCGCAGGCCGCCTTTGAATCCGGGGTGATCTCCTTGGGGTGATTGAACTGGGTATTGAGCCAGAGAGGACGATGCTGGGCCAGCATGTCCACAAGGTCATCGGTGATCCGCATGGGCAGCACCACGGGAACCCGGGTGCCGATTCTCAGGACTTCCACGTGCTGGATCATCTGCAGCTCGCCCAGAAACCAGTCGAGGACGTTCATGTTCATGACCAGGGGGTCGCCGCCTGAAACGATGACCTCTCTCACATCGGGGGTTGCCTGAATGTAGTTGATCATGGCCTGAAGCTCTTTCCTGGACCGGATGGATTCGCCTTCATGCCAGATTCTTTTGCGGGTGCAGTGGCGGCAGTACATGGCGCAGGTGTTCGTGACCACCGCGAGGACCCTGTCGGGATATCTATGCACGAGGCCGGGCACCTGCATGTCCTCTTCTTCCTCGAGCGGGTCATGATCTCCAACGATCTGAAACTCCGTCTCCCTGAAGTCGGGAATGCACTGCTTCCGGATCGGGTCTTCGGGGTCGGACCAGTCGATCAGAGAAAGATAGTAGGGTGTGATGGAATAATGAAACAGCTTGAGGAGGGTCCTGTATTTGGAGATCTGGTAAGGGCTCAGTTGGAACAGAGTGGCCAGGGCATCGACCGTTCGGAGCCGGCTGGCCATCTGCCACGTCCAGTCGTTCCACTGGTCGACTGTTGTGTCAGGCCAGAGCTTCTGAATTACATAATCGCCTCTGAAAAGGTCTTCACCGTGGAGATGAGAAGCCAGTGATGAGACGACGTTTTTGCCCGGAGGCTCGTCATCTTCATTCGTCACTATTCTTGCGTCCATGTCTCCTCCTTATGTGCTCCTTTGGCGTTTCCCTGAGCTTCCCCTGCGGAATCTCGTTCTGACTGATTTGGTGTGATCGCTCTGTTTGTTTGAAGCACGGCGGGTTCTTTTTCCCATCATCTCACGGAGGGCAGGAGGCTCAAGGGTTTGTGAGTGAACGGGAAATCACATGATTTGTGTCTAATGATTTTTCATAACATTTTTTTAAAACATGTCAAGTGTATTTTGCGTTTTTTGGGATTTTTTTTTCAGAAATTTTTCATCCCGTTTGAAAAAAAACGCGGCCTCCGCTGAAGCACGTCTTCTCTGGGTTTGCGAAGGTCATCCTTCTGCGTCTCACGGATGTTTCTTCAGGAAGATGGACGAGGTGGAGGCGATGGAGATGGGGTTGATGGACTGAAGCAGGCGCAGCATCGCGCGGTGCACATGTCCATTGGAGGCGACGATCCCGGAAGATGAGAGTTGATAAGGATTTCCTGAGATATCGCTGAGGGTCCCTCCGGCTTCCCTTATCATGAGTGACGCCGCCGCGGTGTCCCATGGATGGAGCTTTAATTCCCAGAACCCGTCGAAGCGCCCTGCGGCAACATACGCCAGATCAAGGGCTGCGGAGCCCGCGCGCCGGATGGCCTGTGCTTTTACGGCCATTCCGATGAAGTAGTTCATGTTGTTGTCCGCGTTGCGGCGGATGTCGTAGGGAAAACCCGTGGCGAGCAGACTCCTGGAAAGCGACGATGTGCCGGATACGGAAAGTCTCCTGCGATTCAGAAAGGCGCCCTTGTTCTTTTCCGCCACGAAAAGCTCCCGGAGCATGGGGTTGTAAATCACGCCGAGAATGACGTCCCCTTTCTTCTCGAGGGCGATGGAAACGCAGAACACGGGATACCCGTGGGCGTAGTTGGTTGTCCCGTCCAGGGGATCGATGATCCAACGGTAGTCGGATCCCCGATCGATGCCTTTGGATTCCTCCGTCAGAATGTCATGAGCGGGAAAGCGTTTCCGGATTCGCGAAACGATCATGTCTTCGGAGAGGCGGTCTTCCTCGGTCACGATGTTGATCTCACCTTTATAATGGACGGTGTGTGTGTCGTGACACCGCGCTTTCAGGAAGTCGCCCGCTTCTTTGGCCATGGCTACGGCAAAGGTCCTGTAATCCCGTATCATCGCACATCTCCCCTTGCATCCAAAAATCCGGCGGGAATTATATCCACACTCAAAGGGAGAATGCCAGAAAATTGAGAAAAGGGACAGGGGCCGGAAGAACTTTTTATTGATTAGCCTTGTGATTGATGTTAAATATAGAAACATACGTGTAAATCGCTGGAAAACGGATGACGATGAAAAACGCAAGCGCAGAAAGACCGGTGACAGGTTTCATGGAACCCTATCCCGATCTCAAGGCCCTGAGAGAATCCCACGGCAAGACATTGAAGGAAATTTCTCAGAAGACCCGGATCAGGGTTGCTTATCTGGAGGCGATTGAGAGCGGCAGGTTCAAGTCTCTCCCGGAACAGACCTATGCCGAAAGTTTTATCAGGACCTATGGGCACGAACTGGGTGTCGACAGCGCCAAAATCCTTTCCCACTACAGAAAATACCTTCGAGAGCAGGCCGGGATCCCGGAAGACAAGGTCGAGAAGATCCCGATGAAGACACCCGGGAGTGCGGAAGCGCCCGTCGATCTGTCCCGCTGGTTCCGGGAGCATGTCACAATCTTTCGCTGGATGGAAGCGCATCTGAAAGTCCTGGGGTGGACTGTTGCCGTTCTGCTGGTCGCAGGATCTGTCTTCTTTTTCATCTTCGCCGATGACGATACGGATTCCGACATATCCCGTACGCCGGCCGCTGTGAGCGTTGCCAAGAACGCTCCAGCTGAAACACCGGGGAAACCCGCGGAGCCCGCCAGGGAGGAAGGGAAGGAAGGAGCTGCTGTGACCGCGCCGGCATCCCCGACGCAACCGGAAGCCAAACCGGAAGCGGCCCCCCTGAGACTGGTCATAACCGCGACACAGACCACCTGGGTCAGGGTTACAGAAGATGACAACCCATCCTTTCAGGTTCTTTTGAAGCCTGGTGACACGTTGGAAAGACAGGCGGAGAAGGTTTTTGCCGTCGATGTGGGAAACGCCGGGGGGATCGATATTCAGTTTCAGGGAAAATCTCTGGGGAGTCTCGGAAAAAGCGGAGAAGTGGTCCACTTGACCCTGCCGGAGGGAACACCGCGCTGAAGTCCTTCGCGGCAGGAGGACAAGTTTCAGAATGCGCGGACAAATAATTATTCTTCAGGCTGTTCAAAAACGTTTAGATGCAAGGCGCGCAAGACCCGAGGAATGAGGCGTACATGGATGGACGTACGTTGAATGACGAGGGGCGCAGCGCAACGCCGCAGATGGGCGTTTTTCAACAGCCTACTGTGAGGGAGAAAACATGTTTGGATTAGGAATGCCAGAACTCATTGTGATCCTGGTGATCGTCCTGATCATCTTCGGTGCCGGCAAACTTCCGGATATCGGCGGCGCCATCGGAAAAGGAATCAAGAACTTCAAGAAATCCATGCACGAAAAGGATGAGATCGACGTTACGCCGGAATCAAAGAAGATCGATAACAACAAGAAATAAGATATTCCATCGCGCATCAGAAGGGAACATCGTCATCGGGCATCTGCTCCGACGCGGAATGGGGAGCGGGTTGATCGCCCCAGCCTTCCGGGCCTTTGGCCTGTCCCTTTGAATCGAGCATCTGCATGTTCGACGCGATAATCTCCGTTGAGGAACGTTTGATGCCGTCCTTGTCCTCCCAGGAGCGCGTCTGCAGCCTGCCTTCGATATACGTCAGTTTTCCCTTGGAGAGATAACTCTGACAAATCTCAGCCAGCTTGCCGAAGGTGACAATCCTGTGCCACTCCGTCCTGTCTATCCGCTCGCCGCTTTTATCTTTCCGGTATTCGTTCGTCGCCAGCCTGAGATTGGTAACCATGGTTCCGTCGGGGGTGTATCGGACCTCGGGGTCTGCACCGAGCCGACCGATCAATATGACCTTATTCACCATACACCTTCCTCCCTCGTATTGGGTTGCTCATCAAGTTATTCATACACAATTTGATGACCCTTGGCAAATGGAATGTGGAGCCTTTCTCCGATGGATTCCGTATTGACTTCGCGGGACGGTTCCGGTAAAAATTACAGCAGGGTTTTCAAGACATAATCTAAGGTTCAGCTTCTGGATGGTTCGATGCTTCGTTCGGCGGTTCTGGTTCTTCTCGCCGGTCTGTGGACGGGAGGGGTTTCCACGTTCATCATTCTTGGTTACCCGTTTTTCCCCCGGGGGGAATATACGGTGCACGAGATTGCACGGAGGTGGGCGAAGGGAATTCTGTGGCTTTCCGGCGTGAAAGTCGGTGTCATCGGCGGCGAGCATGTCCTTCAGGACAGGCCCCAGATTTTCATGGCCAATCATCAGAGTTTGTTTGATATCTTTATTGTCCTCGCCTTTATTCCCGCCCAGTTTCGCTTTATCGCCAAGAAGGAGCTCTTCCGGGTGCCGCTTTTCGGAGGCGCTTTAAGGAAATACGGCACCGTGGAGATCAACCGGCAGCACCATGCCAGCGCGGTCAAGAGCATTGACGCGGCGGCGCAAAAGATCCGGGAGGGGAAATCGGTCGTGACCTTCCCGGAGGGAACAAGGAGCATCGACGGCGAGATCAAGGCCTTCAAGAAGGGCGTCTTCCATCTGGCGTTGAAAGCCGGAGTGCCCATCGTGCCCATCTCGATCATCGGGAGCAGGGAGATCATGTCGAAGCATTCTCTCAAGGTCAATCCAGGAAAAATAACCATGATCTTCGATCGACCGATCCGCATTGATGGTTACTCGGAGGAAAGCCGCGACGAACTGATCGCCCGTGTCCGGGATGTGGTCGTCGGGAATTTCGACAGGGGAAAATCGGATGAATGAACGATCCATATCTCCCGAACGATGGAGAGAGATTCTGGGAATCCTGTTCCTGGCGCTGGCGCTCTTTTTCATCCTGTGCCTCTTTTCCTATGACCCCGCAGACCCCTCCTTTTCGCATTCCGCGGCGGGAAAGATCCGGATAAGCAACCTCTGCGGGTTTGTCGGTTCCTACAGCGCCGATGCCCTGATCCGGTTCATGGGGGCGAGCGCCCTCTGGCTTCCCACCCTTCTTATTGTGATGGCCATAAGACTCTTCAAGAAAGATTCCGGCGAGATCGGTGGATGGATGATCGGCGGATATGCGGGTCTCATCTTTGCCACAGCAGGGCTTCTAGCCCTTGCCTTCGGCCAGGTTCGATTCCGGGGATCAGGACTCTCGGCGGGCGGGCTGATGGGGAGCTTCTCCGTCGAGTTTCTGAGGTCTTATCTCAATACAACAGGGACTCTCATTCTTCTCATCCTCGTATTTGTCATCGCTTTGATCATCACGGCGGACCTCTCCATGGTGGTGCTGGTCAGAGCCGCCGCCGAAAGGATCAGGGAGGCCTGGTCGCATCTGGAAAATTATATTCTGGAAAAAATGGAGCGCGGAGAGAAGGACATTTCCGAAGAAACGGAGACTCCTCCTCCGCCCATCGTCGATGTGAAAGAGACCCCGGCGGAGCGGGAGATAAAACCGATTCCCCTGATCCTGGAAGATGGTCCCCAGCCGCCGGAACTGAAGGCCAGGAAAAGGAAAGGCGAACAGGCGGCCTTCGAGTTTGTTCATGAAAAAAGCGCCTTCCGGCTGCCGCCTCTCACGCTGCTGGATGATCTGAAGCGAGGCGACGCGAAAATCAAGAAAGAGAGCCTGATTGCCAATGCCAGGATCCTGGAACAAAAGCTGGCCGATTTCGGTGTGGAAGGACGCGTGGTCGAAGTGAAGCCGGGCCCTCTCATCACCATGTATGAACTCGAGCCGGCGCCGGGGGTCAAGCTCAACCGGATCACCAACCTCTCTGAAGATCTAGCCATGGCCCTGAGAGCCCCGAGCGTTCGGATCGCTCCCATACCGGGGAAGGCTGTCGTGGGCATTGAAATTCCAAATCAGGAGCGGGAGCCGGTCCATCTGAGAGACGTGCTCGATCATTCGATCTTTCTGGAGTCCAGGTACAGGCTCCCCATCTCCCTGGGCGAGGACATCGTGGGAACCCCGGTGGTCACGGACCTTGCCAGGATGCCCCATCTCCTCATAGCGGGCACGACGGGTTCGGGGAAAAGCGTGTCCCTCAATGCCATGATCTGCAGCATCCTGTTCAAGTTCGCGCCCGATGAAGTGAAGTTCCTCATGATCGATCCCAAGCGGCTCGAATTATCCGGGTATGAGGGCATACCGCACCTCCTCCACCCGGTCGTCGTAAATCCGAAGGATGCCTCCCAGGTTCTCAAGTGGGCTGTGGCGGAGATGGAGCGGAGGTATCGGGTCATCGGCGAGAGCGGGGTGAAAAGCATCGAGCGGTACAACAGACTCGTGGAAAAGGAGAGCTTCCTCAAGGATCGTTCCTCCCCTTCGGGGAAAAAGGAGATCACGGATGAGGAGGGTGAGATGCCCCCCGATACGCTCTCCCCGGATGAGATGGTGCATGTGGGAGAGGGAGAGTCCGCAAAAGTCCCCTTTGAAAAACTGCCCTATATCGTCATTGTCATAGACGAACTGGCCGACCTCATGATGGTGGCGCAGCGCTATGTGGAGGAATCCCTCACCCGGCTGGCGCAGATGGCGAGAGCCGCGGGCATCCACCTGATTCTGGCGACCCAGCGGCCGTCCGTGGATGTCATCACGGGCATCATCAAGGCCAACTTTCCCACCCGCATCTCCTTCCAGGTCTCGTCGAAAGTCGATTCCAGGACCATCCTGGATCAGCTCGGCGCCGAGCAGCTCCTAGGCTCCGGCGACATGCTCTTTCTGCCTCCCGGGACATCGCGGCTGTCGCGGATCCACGGCGCCTACGTGTCTGAGAAGGAAATTGAGAGGATCGTCGGATTCATAAAAAATCAGGCGGAGCCAAGGTATGACGAGTCCATCCTGAAAAGCAAGCCCGAGACGGCGAACGGTGAAAAAAAGGATGAGGACTTCGACGAAAAATACGATGAAGCCGTGGAACTCGTGACCGACCTCGGACAGGCCTCGATCTCTCTGGTTCAGCGCTACATGAAGATCGGGTACAACAGGGCCGCCCGCATCATCGAGAAGATGGAGGCGGAGGGGGTCGTGGGACCCTCCGACGGCGTCAAGCCGAGAAAGGTCCTGGCGAAGAAACTTCCGAAGTAATTTGAGGGATTGAAACATAAACCTTCGGCGCTCAGAGGATTTTTTCGACCGTTCTAAATCTCGCTTCACTGCAAGTTCAAAACTCGCCCGCCTCCGGCGGACTCAGACAGTTGAACTTGCGGGCGTTACGCTTCGATAAGAACGGTAACCCGAAAAACTCCAGATTCGCGCTTCAGGCCTATGTTTCAATCCCTTTATCATTTTCGGGGATGGTTCTAGAGGGTCTGCGGCCCAAATCCCTTTGGGTAAGAATCCGAAGATCCTGTTGATTGCAGAGTGACACATGAAAAAGGAGAAATTTTACATTCTCAGTCTCGGCTGCCCGAAGAATCAGGTCGATTCGGAGGTCATGAGCGCTCTCCTTGCGCAAAGCGGATATGACCTGACGCAGCGGCCCGAAGAGGCCCATATTATCCTGGTCAATACCTGCGCTTTTATCCTTCCGGCGAAAGAAGAATCGATCGAGGAGATTCTCCGGATGGCGGAGTGGAAGAAGAAGGGCCGGTGTGAGAAACTCGTCGTGACGGGGTGCCTGCCCCAGCGATACGGCCCTGTCCTCGAAGCGGAGATGCCGGAGGTGGATCTTTTTCTTGGAACAGGGGAGGTCCCACGCATTGCCCGCCTGATTCAGGGAAGGCAAAGGAAAAAACAGCGGTCTTTTATCGGGAAACCGAACTTTCTCATGGATGCCGCTTCTCCGCGGCTCTTTCCGCCGTCCACCCGAAGCGCCTATCTCAAGATCGCCGAGGGATGCTCGAACCGGTGCTCCTACTGCGTCATTCCTTCCATCCGCGGAGCCTTCAGGAGCCGGCCCATGGCGGATATTCTGAAGGAAGGGGAACGGCTTGCGGGAATGGGGATTCGCGAGGTGATCCTCATTGCCCAGGATACCACGGCCTACGGCAGGGACCTGAGAGGAAAGCCGTCCCTGAGCGGTCTTCTCAGGGAACTTTCATCCATTGGAAACCTGCGCTGGATCCGCGTGCTTTACGCCCATCCCGCGTCCATCACCGATGAGATCCTGATGACGGTTGCGGGAGAGGAGAAAATCTGTTCCTACCTTGATATGCCTGTTCAGCATATGGATGATGATCTTTTAAGGGCGATGAACCGAAAAAGCAACAGCGCATCCATTCGCGGAACGATTGATCGGGCGAGGGCGATCATTCCCGGCGTGACGCTGAGGACATCGCTCATCGTGGGATTTCCGGGCGAGACAGCGAAAAAATTCAATGCGCTTCTCGAATTTGTTCAGGAAGCCCGGTTCGAGAACCTGGGGGTATTCATCTATTCGAGAGAAGAGGGGACGAAAGCGGCAGAACTTCCCGCCCGGATTTCGGAAAGAGTCAAGAACAGGAGGCGGGACATCCTCATGGAAGAGCAGTCAGCGATCTCCTTCGAAATCAACCGGTCGCGGATCGGCAGCGTCGAGGAGGTTCTCCTGGAAGAAAAAAGCGATGTTCCGGAATTTCCCCTGGTCGGCAGGACCCGCGGGCAGGCTCCGGAGATCGATGGCGTGACGTACGTCAGGGTGAGAAAAGGAAAGGCCGGGGATATCGTTTCCTGCCGGATCACGGGAGCGGACACGTACGATCTGTATGGTGAACAGATAGGCTAAAGGCGAAGGGCAAAGGGCATTAGGATAAGAAATTCCAGGCACGAAAGACGAACAGGTTGCTGAAAAGTGGGAGGATTGGACAGGGGAGCGTGAACGCTCCCCTGAGCTTCGGTTTAGATATTCAGGGTGTGTTGTTTATTTAGGATTTCGTGCTTAGAATTTAGAATTTTCTTGTTTGTTATTCCCACCCGAGGGGCTCGTATCCTTTTTCTTTGAGGCAGCGATTCACAAAGGCCTTGAAGACGGGCGTGGGCTGGGATGCCTTGGCTACACCCCGGACAAGCCCCGCCGCGGCCCCTGTGGCCGCTCCGACGGCGGAACCACGCGCCAGATTGCCGGTGACGGCTCCCGCGGCGCCTCCAACCACCGTGCCGGCCGCGCCGCCCACAATGGTCCCCTTCACCATTTTCGCGCCCGGATTGGCTTTCACATAGGCCTCCGCCTTCTGCATGCAGTCGGCGATATCGCTCTGTGCCCTTTCCTCCCCCACCTGCTGAAGATGATTGTTGGGATAGAGAACCGGCCTCTGGGCGCCGCAGCCGGCCAGCATCAGAAAAGCCACGATCAGGATCATCAGGTGTTTCATGTCCGGTCTCCTTTAGTCAGGCTGTTGAAAAACGCTCATCCCCGCTTTCGCGGGGACGGCGTCTGCATGCTGCGTTGTGCTGCGCCCCTTCCTTCGACAGGCTCAGGACAGGCTTCCTAATTGTCATGGTGAGCTTGTCGAACCATGCACGCTTTGCATCTGAACATCCCGTATCAAGTACGGGACAAGCTTTTGAACAGCCTGATGAAAAGTGTGTTTTTCAACACCCTTTTGAGTTGTTACGGTCATGTGTGGAGAGCGTAGCATGGAAACCACGGGAGTGACAAGACAAAAACCGTTCAATTGCTCAGAGGTCCGGTCTGGCGGCGGACGAAAGGTTTTGACATCCAGGACCGGTTACAGTATAGAAGCGAAGAGATCAGAAGGAGCAACGCGGCCCCATGTCCCTGCGGGATGTTTTAAGACAGTACGAACAGGAAATCCGGAAAATGGAGGAATCCTTCAAGGGATATTTTCATTCTCCGGTCACGCTCATCCCCGAAATCTCGGATCATCTCATCAGCAGCGGCGGAAAGCGCTTCAGGCCACTGCTCCTTCTCATTGCCTCGGACCTCTGCGGCTACCGGGGAGACAGGCGATACCCTCTATCGGCCGTTGTGGAATTCATTCACACGGCCACTCTTCTCCACGACGACGTGATAGACCACGCGGAAACCCGGAGGGGCAAGCCCTCGGCGAACCGCGTGTGGGGCAACTCCGCCAGCGTCCTGGTGGGGGATTTTCTTTATTCCAAATCCTTCCAGCTCATGTCGGCGGACGGCGACATTTCCGTCATCAATCTCCTTTCGAACACGACAAACATCATGGCGGAGGGGGAGGTCCTGCAACTGCAGAAATGCGGTGATATCGATATCACGGAAAAGGAATACCTGTCGGTGATCGAGAAGAAGACGGCCGTTCTCATTTCGGCCGCCTGCGCCGTGGGAGCGCTCATCTCGAGGGCGCCGGAGGCGAAGATCGAAGCCATGGCACGCTTCGGCATGAGGGTGGGCATGGCCTTCCAGCTGACCGACGACACCCTGGATTACATGGCCGCCGAGGAGGAATTCGGAAAGGCCATCGGCATGGATCTAAAAGAGGGGAAAATCACCCTTCCTCTTATTCATACCCTGCGGAAGTGTTCGCCTGAAGAAAGAAAGCGGATCAAGAAGATCGTGCGGGACAGCGCGAAGGACGGACATGCCATAGGCGGGATCACCGCCCTGATTTCCAGGCACAGGGGAGTGGAATATGCCCTTGAAAAGGCCCGGACGTATATTGAAGAGGCAAAAACGTACCTGGAACCCTTCGAAGACTCGCAGGCCAAGCGGGCCCTGCTGACTATCTCGGATTATATTATCAACCGAAATCTTTAGTTGGCAGACTGTTGAAAAACGCGCATCTACTGCGTTACTCTCATCCTTCCTCGCTCGACGTACGCCCAAAGTACGACTCGCTCCTCAGGATTTCGAAAGCCTTGTATCTGCACGTTTTTGAACAGTCTGTATATTGGTAAATGACAGCCTCTTACCTATAATACCTGTGGCGTTTTTCAATGGCCTGTAAAGCTTACTTAAGGTAAGCAGGGAGCTGCTTCACATCCTTTCCCTTGAAACTGCATGCCATAGGGCAGGTTTTGCAGGGGCTCTTGGCGGCGGGAAGCGGCGGTTCCCCCTTGATCTTCTGCTCGATGAACGCCAGACATTTGTTCACTTTGGCGTCGGGTCCCTCGACGGCCAGAATGACGCAGCCTTCCGATCCTCCCCACCCGCCGGAAGCAAAGTGAACAGCGTCAATATCAAAGAGGGTTTCGACAGCATCGAGTTCCGTGAATACTCTCCCATCGGCGACGCAGGCCATCCCCGCGCGGGCGCCGATCGTTCTGCCGAGGGCCATGGTCCCCGCGTATTGCGCCGCGACCTCCACGGAGGGAATCATTTTTTCAAGACCCACCGGATAGATGATCTCCAGCCCGCGGGCCTTCATGGCCATG
>Ga0268280_1001112_pt1 | contig 18979 bp, 19 predicted proteins | sample saktaG_9_FD_190139 | JGI IMG/M metagenome (GOLD analysis project Ga0268280, IMG submission 190139) | Saline water microbial communities from Sakinaw Lake, British Columbia, Canada - sak_2011_5_24_40m | ecosystem: Environmental > Aquatic > Non-marine Saline and Alkaline > Saline ... | reverse complement strand
ATTTCCGCGTTCATCTCCCCGTCAGTCCGATCTGATGATCGTTGCCGGCACAGTTACCATGAAAATGGCTGAAAGGGTTGTCCGTCTCTACGAGCAGATGCCTGAACCCCGCTATGTTCTCTCAATGGGGAGCTGCTCCAATTGCGGCGGGCCCTACTGGCAGCACGGGTACCATGTTCTCAAGGGGGTTGACCGCATTATTCCTGTCGATGTCTATGTGCCCGGCTGTCCGCCGAGGCCCGAGTCGCTTATCGGCGGTCTCATGAAGGTTCAGGAGCTGATCCGCATGGAGCAGATCGGGATATCAAGAGCCGACGCACTGAAGAAACTCGCTGAAAAAAGTGCCGATCCGCAATTCGTAATCGAACTGGAGCGCAAGGCTGCCGGAGCATAATTAAATAAAAGGCTTACACAGAGATGGAAGAAGGTACTGTTTTTTCGCAGCCGGTTCAGCAGAGTGCTGAGGCATACGCGATTATCCATGAAAAATTCGGTGAGGCTGTTTCGGCATTCGATGCCAACGCGACGATGCCTTTTTTTGAGGTTCTCGATATATCCCTCTGGCCTGACATCGCTCTCTTCATGCGCGACCATTCAAAACTGAAGTTCAATTATATGGCCTGTCTTTCAGGCGTCGACTATCCCGCCGAAGAGAAACTCGGCATTGTATGCAATCTTGAGTCGATCGGTCAGTTCAGTCACAAGCTTGCCGTCAAGGTGAAGTGTGCCCGTGAGGGAGGTTCGATTCCGAGTGTCGCCTGTGTCTGGCATACGGCGAACTGGCACGAGAGGGAGGCATATGATATGTACGGCATGTTTTTTACCGGCCATCCCGATATGAGAAGGATTCTCTGTCCTGATGACTGGGAGGGCTATCCGCTCAGGAAGGATTACAAGGTGCAGGAAACATATCACGGAATCAAGGTCCCGTATTAGGTTTAATAGTAAAAGCAGCTCACGTATGCAGGAATTAGATACAGCCGGACTGGGGTCAGTCAGGGTTACCCGGAAAAGTGACAGGGTCGTTGTTCTTGAAAAGGATCTTGCGACCGATCAGATGATTCTGGCCATGGGTCCCCAGCATCCTTCGACTCACGGCGTTCTCAAACTGGAGTGCCTTACCGACGGCGAGGTGATTACCGAAGCGGAGCCCTACCTGGGCTATCTGCACCGCTGCTTTGAAAAACATTGCGAGAATGTCGATTATCAGGCCATCGTTCCCTATACCGACCGTCTGGACTATCTGGCGGGCATGAACAGTGAAATGGCCTACTGTATCGCGGTTGAAAAGCTTCTTGATGTTGAAATTCCACGCCGCGTCGAGTTTATCCGGGTTATTGTAGCCGAGCTGAACCGGATAGCCTCCCATCTTGTCGCAATCGGTACCTACGGCATCGACCTTGGCGCATTTACCCCGTTCCTCTTCTGTTTCCGTGACCGCGAGCATATTCTCTCTCTTCTTGAATGGGCCTCCGGCGCGCGCATGCTCTATAACTATATCTGGGTAGGCGGCCTTTCCTATGACATTCCCGCCGATTTCAACAAGAGGGTTCGCGAGTTCGTCGATTATTTCAGGCCCCAGGCTGTCGAGCTCTACCGTCTTCTCACTGAAAATGAAATCTTTGTCAAGCGGACAAGGGGGATAGGCATCATGCCTGCCGACGTTGCCATCAACTACGGCTGGTCAGGGCCCATGCTTCGCGGTTCGGGTGTCAAGTGGGATCTGCGCAGAAACGATCCCTATTCGATCTACCCCGAGCTTGATTTTGATGTGCCTGTGCCGGACGGCAGTGTTTCCGATATCGGCGACTGTCTTTCACGCCATATTGTCCGTGCCCTTGAAATGGAGGAGAGCCTGAAGATCATCGAGCAGTGCATCGACCGTATGCCAGGCACGGAAGGGTTCAATCCGAGATCGGCCGTGCCCAAGCGCGTCCGTCCGAAAGCCGGTGAAGTTTATGCCCGTGCGGAGAACCCGCGCGGTGAACTCGGCTTCTACATCCAGAGTGACGGGAAATCGACAAAACCCCTGCGCTGCAAGGCCCGTTCATCGTGTTTCGTCAATCTTTCTGCGATGAAAGACCTCTCAAAAGGTCAGCTCATTCCCGATCTTGTCGCCATTATCGGCAGTATCGATATCGTTCTCGGGGAGGTTGACCGATGACAACAACTGCTTTATCGCAAATCAGCATGCCTTTTCTTATGGGTAACAGTCTCAACGCCTGGTCGGATGCACTTGCCGGGTTCAATCCGATGGGCCTGCCTCTCGGCCTGGTTATTCTTGCCGCAATACCGCTTGTCTTTATTGCGCTCTATTCGCTGACCTACGGCGTCTACGGTGAACGGAAAATATCCGCATTCATGCAGGACCGTCTCGGTCCCATGGAGGTCGGCAAATGGGGTATCCTTCAGACAATCGCCGATATTCTGAAGCTTCTTCAGAAAGAGGATATCGTCCCCGCCTCTGCTGACAAGTTTCTCTTTGTTATCGGTCCCGGCGTTCTCTTTGTCGGATCATTTCTCGCGTTTGCGGTCCTTCCCTTCAGTTCCGCCTTTATCGGCGCCAGTCTGAATGTCGGTCTCTTTTTTGCCATCGGAATCGTCTCCATAGAAGTTGTCGGCATTCTTGCCGCCGGATGGGGTTCCAACAACAAGTGGTCTCTTTACGGAGCCGTCCGCAGTGTCGCGCAGATCGTCAGCTATGAGATTCCGGCAGCCATTGCCCTGCTTTGCGGAGCCATGATGGCCGGCACGCTTGATATGCAGCAGATCAATGTTCTCCAGTCGGGCTCTCTGGGCTTCGCGCACTTCTTCCTCTTTCAGTCACCCATAGCCTGGCTCCCGTTCCTCATATACTTTATCGCATCACTGGCCGAAGTCAACCGGGCGCCTTTCGATATTCCCGAAGCAGAATCGGAGCTGGTCGCCGGTTATTTCACGGAATACACCGGCATGAAGTTCGCCGTTATATTCCTGGCTGAATACGGCAGCATGTTCATGGTATCGGCCATTATTTCCATTGTCTTTCTCGGAGGATGGAACTCTCCGCTTCCCAATATCGGTTCACTGGCCCTCAATGACATGACAAGCGGTCCTGTGTGGGGTGTTTTCTGGATCATAGCGAAAGGGTTCTTCTTTATTTTTGTGCAGATGTGGCTTCGCTGGACGCTTCCCCGTCTAAGGGTAGACCAGCTTATGTACCTCTGCTGGAAGGTTTTGACCCCGTTTGCCTTTGTCAGCTTCGTGCTGACGGCCATCTGGGAGATCTATGTCCCTTAAGAGAGTTCAACAGTCAACGACCGGGAAAGTAATGACGTATAGATTATGAGTGAGTATTTCAGCAATATAAAAACCGGCGCGGTCACGATTGCGACCGGCATGGGAATCACCCTGAAGCATTTCTTCAATGCAGTCCATCGCAAGGGCGATGCGGGCGTTGACGATGCAGGCTATTTCGGTCAGGTGGACGGCCTCTGTACCCTTCAGTATCCCCGCGAGGTCATTCCCACCCCGAAAAACGCCCGCTACCGGCTCTACAACAATATCGATGATTGCATCGGCTGCGGCCAGTGTGTAAGGGCCTGTCCGATAGAGTGCATCATGATGGAGACCATCAAGGTCGCTCCTGACGATCTTGCGCTTTGCGGCAAAACCTCGGACGGACAGCAGAAAAAATTCTGGGTTCCGGTTTTTGATATTGATGTGGCAAAATGCATGACCTGCGGCATGTGTACCACGGTCTGTCCCACGGAATGTCTTGTTCATACCCCGGTCAGCGATTTTTCGGAATTCGACCGCAGCAACTTCATGTATCATTTCGGTAACCTCACCCGTTCCGAAGCGGATGCGAAACGCGGCAAGCTTGCTGAAATTCAGGCAAAGGCGCTTGCAGAAAAGCAGAAGAAGGCGGCTGAAGCCGCTCCGGAAACCAAGAGCGAGGAATAAGCGAACCAATTTTAATTGTGCTCTAATACCATGAGTAACCCAACCTATACAGTTATTTTTTATCTCTTTGCGGCCATTACGGTTTTTTCGGCCGCATTCGTCGTCTTTTCCCGGAATGTGATTTACTCGGCATTTTCGCTGCTCTTTACCTTTTTCGGCGCCGCCGCCCTCTATGTTTTTCTGAGCGCCGATTTCATCGCCGTCACCCAGGTAGTGGTTTATGTCGGCGGCATTCTTGTGCTTCTGCTTTTCGGTGTGATGTTTACCAACAGCATCATGAAGGCCGATCTTAAATCCGATGTGCTCCATTTCGTTCCCGGTACGCTGCTGCTTCTGGGCATGATCGGGGCAATGCTCTATACCTTTTATACCACGCACGGCTGGATGCCTTCCGAAACGCAGCTTCAGGGCAGCGTTGTCGAAAGGATAGGCATTGAAACCATGTCGCGCTACGTGCTTCCCTTTGAAATGGCCTCTATCCTGCTGCTGGCCGCTCTTATCGGAGCCGCATTTCTGGCGCGCTTCGAAAAGCAGGGCAATAAAGAACAATAAGCTATTTACAGTATGGAACAGTTGACAACAATAGGGCTCAATCACTATCTGACCATATCGGCCTTTCTTCTCTGCTTCGGTATTTATGCCGTGATGACAAGGAAGAACGCCATCGTCATTCTGATGGGGGTTGAACTCATCCTCAATGCCGCAAACATCAATTTTCTTGCCTTCTCAAAATACAACGGAGGGATGGAGGGAGTGATGTTCAGCCTTTTCATTATTGTTCTTGCGGCTGCGGAGGCCGCCATTGCGCTTGCTATCGTGATCAACATCTTCAAGATATTCAGGAGTGTTGACGTTTCGAGTATCGATTCCATGAAAGAGTAAGAGTGCGGAAAACGCACACAGGGTTTAATTTTTTCTTGTAAAACTAAAGGAACATGCACAGTTTAATTCAGTTATCAATAGTCGTCCTACTGCTGCCGCTGCTCTCGTTTGTCATTCTTATCTTCTTTAACCGCCGTCTTCCGCGCAGAGGCGATTTTTTAGGGGTTGGAATACTCGGTTCGGCATTTGCCATATCCGCCTATATATTCTGGACGGTCATTGTGCAGACTTACGATCCGGCGTTCAAGGTCGCATGGGATTTCACCTGGATTGATCTGGGCAATGTGCCCGGAGTAGGGCCCCTTCAGATCAGGATGGGCGTCATGATCGACAACCTCACGGCGATCATGCTTGCTATGGTCACCCTGATCAGTCTTCTCGTTCATATCTATTCGACCGGATATATGGCGGGGGACAAGAATTACGGTCGGTATTTCGCCTATCTCGGCATCTTCACCTTCTCCATGCTCGGCATTGTTCTTTCAGACAACCTCTTTTCCATCTATATCTTCTGGGAGCTTGTCGGCCTCTCATCATATCTTCTCATCGGTTTCTTCTTTGAAAAGGACAGTGCAGCGGATGCGCAGAAAAAGGCTTTTCTTGCAAACCGTGTCGGCGACATCGGCATGTGGCTCGGCATTCTGATTCTCTACTCACAGTTCCATACCTTCAGCCTCGAGCAGATATTCGCAAATCTTTCGGCAGGGAAGTTCGCCATGTCGAACGCCTGGCTGACCGCCGCAGGCATTCTTCTTTTCATGGGCTGCGTCGGCAAGTCGGCACAGTTTCCGCTGCACATCTGGCTTCCTGACGCCATGGAAGGCCCGACTCCCGTATCGGCCCTCATCCATGCGGCCACGATGGTTGCCGCCGGTGTTTATTTCGTCGCCCGCATCTTCGTGCTTCTGACTGCCGATGCGCTGCATGTCATTGCCTTTATCGGCGCATTCACGGCATTCATGGCGGCGACCATAGCCATAACCCAGAACGATATCAAACGGGTTCTGGCATACTCCACCGTTTCACAGCTCGGCTATATGGTGCTCGGTCTCGGTGTAGGCGCCTATTCCGCCGCACTCTTTCACCTTGTCACGCACGCGTTTTTCAAAGCCTGCCTCTTTCTTGGTTCAGGCGCCATCATCCATGCCATGCACCATGAGCAGGACATGCGCTGGATGGGAGGGCTTCGCAAGCATATGCCGTGGACCTTTGTAACCTTCACGCTGGCAACGCTCGCTCTTGCAGGTCTGCCGCTGACCAGCGGCTTCATGAGCAAGGATGCCATTCTTGCCGGCGCCATAGGGTTTGCCCAGGCTGAAGGGGGCGGAGTATTCTATCTGATACCCCTGCTCGGATTCTTCTCTGCCATGCTGACAGCCTTCTATATGGGTCGTCAGATCTGGCTGGTCTTCTTCGGTGAAAGCCGCACGCATCTGAAGCCGGCGGACAATCACCATGCCGACCATCATGCGCACGACAGCCACGCGGCCCATGCGGACGATCATCACGCCGATCACGGAGTGCACGAGGTCTCATGGAACATGCGTGCTCCTCTCGTCATTCTTGCGGCGCTTTCGGTATTTGCCGTCTACTCCCCGGACCCGCTTGACGGAGCCAAGGGGTGGTTCATGAAGATGATTCCTACCCCCGCAACGGTTGTGGGCGCAGCCAATCCACAGATCGGGGCTCATCAGGCAGCTACAGCGCAGCTTCCGGCTGTCGCAGGAGTTCTTCCTGCCGCTGAAGTTCATGCAGAAGCCGCTGCAGCAGTTGAAGTTCATGCAGAAGCCGCCGTTGCCGGTCACTCCGCAGCTCCGGCCGCCGCCGGACACGGCGAAGCGAAGGGCGGCCACTCCTATGCGGACCCCCGTCAGGCAGAGATCATTCATGCCGGTCACGGCGCTCACTTTACGGCCATCTATATCTCAAGCATCATGGTGGTGCTCGGCATCAGCCTGGCCCTGATCGTCTATGTCTTCAGAATCATCGACCCGGAGAAAACGGCGCTCTCCATCAGGCCGCTCTACCTCTTCTCGCTCAACAAATGGTACTGGGACGAGATTTACGACGCGACGGCCATCAAGGGTTCCATGTTCCTGTCGAAAGTTCTTGCCTGGTTCGACACAAACATCATTGACGGCATCGTCAACGGTGTCGCCGTCCTGGTCAGGAAACTGGCCTTCGCCAACAACAGTTTCGATAAATATGTGGTTGACGGACTGGTGAACTTTACGGCATTTTTCGTCAATACTTCGGGAGCCGTGCTCAGAAAGCTTCAGACCGGAAAGGTTCAGACCTATGTCGTCATGCTGATTCTTGCCGTCTTTGGTTACTTTGTCTTTTACTTTACACAACTGATCTACTAAGAGGGATCTACCTTTAAACTGAAAACTTACAGATACGGAACATGCTGAGTTTAATTGTTTTTCTGCCAATTATCGCCGGTCTGGTTATTCTTGCCGTGCCTTCATCACAAAAGCAGATAATCAGAATTGTTTCATTGCTTGCGGCTCTTGCCCAGGGAGTGCTTGCGGTTCTGATCTGGCGGGGATATGATCCTTCACTGCCGGGAATAACTGCGGGACCGGGAGGAAGCCCTCTGGGCTCATTCCAGCTCGTCGAGAGAGTGCCCTGGATCAGTCTCAATCTCGGCAGTTTCGGCTCGCTGAATATCGAGTACTTCCTCGGTGTAGACGGTCTGTCGATCACCATGGTCATTCTGACCGCTCTCATCTCGGCAATCGGCGTACTGTCAAGCTGGACCATCCAGAAGCAGGTGAAGGGATACTTTATTCTCTACAATCTGCTTGCATCGGCCATGATGGGCTGTTTTGTCGCTCTTGACTTCTTCCTTTTCTATGTGTTCTGGGAACTCATGCTGCTTCCGATGTACTTTCTTATCGGAATCTGGGGCGGACCGAACCGCGAATACGCGGCCATCAAGTTCTTCCTCTACACCCTGTTCGGGTCGGTATTCATGCTGCTCGTCATGATCGCTCTCTACTTCAGCGTTATCGATCCCCTTACCGGCAACCACACCTTCAGTCTGGTAGCCATGGCAAGTCAGGAGAACTATATCAAGAACGCCATTCTCGGACCTGACAACGTCATGTGGCGTTACGTCGCCTTCATCGTCCTTTTTGTCGGATTCGCCATCAAGGTCCCGATGTTCCCGTTCCATACATGGCTTCCCGATGCGCACGTCGAGGCTCCTACCGCGATTTCGGTTATTCTTGCAGGCGTGCTTCTGAAGCTCGGCACATACGGGATGATGCGTATCAACTTCCCGCTCTTTCCTGAAGTCTTCCATGCATCGATGTACGTGATCGGTATTTTCGGCGCCATCAATATCATCTACGGAGCATTCTGTGCGCTTGCGCAGCAGGATCTCAAGAAGATGGTCGCCTACTCCTCCATCAGCCACATGGGTTATGTCCTGCTCGGCCTTGCCGCGGCAAACGGTGAGGGAATGACCGGCGCTCTCTACCAGATGTTCAACCACGGCACCATTACGGCCATGCTCTTCCTTCTGGTCGGTGTTATCTATGACAGGGCGCATACCCGCCAGATAGACAAGTTCGGCGGTCTTGCATCATATATGCCCGTCTATACCGGTATCGTCACGGTTGCATGGTTCGCCTCGCTCGGTCTGCCCGGCCTCAGCGGATTTATTTCAGAAGCATTTGTCTTTGTCGGCGCTTTCAGCTCCGAGACAACCCGCTACATCGCCATGGTTTCGGTGCTTGGAATCGTTTTCGGTGCGGCCTATCTGCTCTGGTCGCTCCAGCGTATGTTCCTTGGAAAGAGAAAGCCTGACGCGGCCTATGAACTTGAGGTAGGCGCGGATGGTCACGAACATATCCACTTCCATGACTGGAAAGGCAAAATCGATCTCGACGGCCGTGAACTTGCCATGCTCGTACCGCTTGTCGTGATCACCATTGTACTTGGCATCTATCCCATGCCGATTGTCGGCATGCTGACGACAAGCATCAACAAGCTTGTAGAGGTACTGACTCCGGTCGTGTTGACACAGATGTGAATTAATCCGAATTCAACGAGGTAAAAGAATAAACGAAGAGAATTATGTTCGAGATGCCATCAGGTGCTGAAATTCAAAGTATCATTGCAAGTATAAAAGCAAGCGTTGGATTTTTTATACCTGAAATCTATCTGTCCTTGCTTTTTATGGCCCTGATCGTTATCGATCTGGTTGCAAAAGGCGGGAAAAACAATCTGCTTCCGACAGCAACCCTTGTCGGGCTTGCCGGCAGTTTTATTTTCATCTTCCAGCAGCATGCGCTGCCCGCGGGTGAGATCTTTTTCGGGATGTATGTTGTTGACGGCTTCGCCCTTTTCTTCAAATACTTTTTCGTCCTTTCGGGCATGCTGGCCGTCATCATTACGATGGCCGACGAGCAGTTCCTGCGGGAGGTGAAGAGCATGGGAGAGTATTATGCCCTCATCGTCGCCATGGTGATCGGCATGATCATGATGGCTTCTTCGTCCGATCTGCTGATGATCTTTCTGTCGATGGAGCTGGTCAGTTTTTCAGCCTACATCCTTACCGGATATTTCAAGCGCGACGCCCGCTCATCGGAGGCCGCACTGAAGTATCTGGTTTACGGCGCTGTCTCGTCAGGTCTTCTGGTCTACGGCTTTTCACTTATTTACGGCCTTACGGCACAGACCAATCTCATCAAAATCAGCGCTGAACTTGCCGAACACGGCTATGATCCGCTGGTGATGATGCTTGCAACCCTTTTCATCCTTGCGGGCTTCGGCTACAAGATGGGCGCGTTCCCGTTCCATTTCTGGAGCCCTGATGTCTACGAAGGCGCTCCGACTCCGATCACCGCTTTTCTTTCAGTCGCATCAAAGACGGCAGGATTTGCCCTGCTCATGCGCTTTTACTATATCGCCGTACCGCACGGCGGCCAGCCGTTCGAGGATATTCTCGGAATCAACTGGCATTCGCTGCTCATCATTCTCTCGGTTACCTCCATGATCTATGGAAATGTGGTGGCGCTGTGGCAGAAAAACGTCAAGAGGCTGCTTGCCTATTCATCAATCGCCCATGCAGGCTATCTGCTGCTTGGCATCATCCTTGTGGATGAGTTCGGCACACAGGCGACACTCTTCTATCTGCTCTCCTATTTCCTCATGAATTTCGGGGCCTTTTATGTTGTCGTTCTCATCTCCAACAAAACCGGCAGCGAGAATCTTGATGATTACCGCGGACTCGGCAGAAGAATGCCGATTGCAGGCGCAGCACTTACCGTCTTTCTCATCTCGCTTGTCGGTCTTCCTCCGACAGTAGGCTTTATCGGCAAACTGATGGTATTCTCCGCACTGCTTACCAAAGGGTCATTGTATATATGGCTTGCGCTCATCGGCATCATGACAAGCGTTATCTCGCTCTACTACTATATGCTGATCCCCTTGAACATGTACCTGCGCGAATCGCTTACGCTCGATGAGTCAAAAAACATGAATCCCGGAATGACCGCACAGGTAATCATGGCATTCCTTATGATTCTGACGATCTATTTCGGTCTCTTTTTCGCGCCGCTCTCCGATTTTGCGAAATACTCCTCCTCACTCTTCGGCATGACGCTTCACTGATATGCCGTCGGGAGAAGCAGATATGTTCCACCCCGATTCAGCCGCAGGCTGAATCGGGGTTTTTTTATGGTATTTTCATCAGCAATTGTTAATATTATGTCATGCCGGCCGGTTCGGCAGCTGCTCTTGTTGTGAAGTATCCCTGCTTTTTATTACATTTTATACGATTCTTTTCTGATAATCCGATCCTTTCAAAACGGAGGTATTAATGCAAAGCAACCAGACCTTTGCCGATGTTTTCAAGGCCAGGGGAGTAAGCCGCAGGGACTTTCTGAAGTTCTGCACTCTTACCTCGGTCTATCTCGGTCTTTCCCCATCCATGGTGCCAAGCATAGTCCATGCAATGGAGAACAAGCCGAGAACTCCTGTCATATGGATTCACGGTCTTGAGTGTACCTGCTGTTCCGAATCGTTTATCCGCTCCTCACACCCCACCATTGAGGATCTTCTTTTCAACATGATCTCCCTCGATTACGATGACGTGCTCAGCGCGGCGGCGGGTCATCAGCTTGAGGATGTTCGAAAGAAGATCATGAAGGAGTACAAGGGAAAATATATTCTCTGCGTCGAAGGCAACGCATCGACCAAAGATGACGGCGTCTACTGTATGGTAGGCGGCAATTCATTCCTGAACGTCCTGAAGGAAACGGCCGCAGATGCCGCGGCAATTATTGCCTGGGGCGCCTGCGCCTCATTCGGCTGCGTGCAGAATGCCGATCCGAACCCGACAGGAGCTGCCCCGGTATCCGATATCATCAAGGACAAGCCGATCATCAAGGTTCCCGGCTGCCCGCCGATTTCAGAGGTCATGACCGGTGTTATTACCCATTTCCATACGTTCGGCACGCTGCCTGAGCTTGACCGTTTCGGCAGGCCGAAAGCCTTTTACAATACGAGGATTCACGACAAATGCTACCGCCGCGCATTCTTCGATGCCGGCATGTTTGTCAGAAGCTTCGATGATGAAGCCACCAGAAAGGGATGGTGCCTCTACAAGATGGGATGCAAAGGTCCGACCACCTACAACTCATGTTCAAAGATCCAGTGGAATGGGGGCACAAGCTTTCCGATCGGTTCCGGTCATCCCTGCATCGGCTGTTCCGAGCCGAATTTCTGGGACCGTGGTCCTTTCTACCAGAGACTCGCTGAAGTTCCGTTCCTCGGAACGGACAGCAATGCCGACAAGATCGGCATGGTAGCTGTCGGTGCGGCTGCTGCCGGTGCCGCCGCGCATGCGACGGTTACGGCCATAAAGCAGGCGAAAGAAAAGAATCACGATAATGATAAAGCATAACCCGGGAGTAAGCACATGGCCAGAAAAATAGTTGTTGACCCGATTCCCCGTATCGAGGGGCATCTGAGAATAGAGGCGAAGCTGAACGACAGCAATGTAATCGAGGATGCGTACAGCAGCGGTACGATGTGGCGCGGTATCGAGGTTATTCTCAGAGGGCGCGATCCGAGGGACGCATGGGCCTTCGCCGAGCGCATCTGCGGCGTCTGCACCACGGTGCATGCCCTCGCTTCCGTCCGGTGCGTAGAAGACGCGCTCGGGATCGATATTCCCGCCAATGCACGCATCATCCGCAACCTGATGAATGCAACACAGCAGACACAGGACCATCTCGTCCATTTTTACCATCTGCATGCCCTTGACTGGGTTGATGTTGTCAGCGCCCTGAAAGCCGATCCGAAACAGGCCTCCGCTATCGCGCAGAGCATCTCCCCATGGCCGAAATCGTCCGTCGGGTACTTCAAGGACCTCCAGCAGCGCCTCATCGGCTTTGTCGAAAGCGGCCAGCTCGGTATTTTCGCCAACGGTTACTGGGGCCACCCGGCATACAAGCTTCCTCCTGAAGTGAACCTCATTGCTGTTGCGCACTATCTCGAAGCTCTCGATTTCCAGAAGGAGATCGTCAAGATCCATACCATTTTCGGCGGCAAGAACCCGCATCCGAACTACCTTGTCGGCGGCATGGCCTGCGCCATCGATCCGAACAGCGATACGGCCATCAATATCGAGCGTCTGTCGATGATCAAGAAAATCATCGACGACACCCAGGCCTTCATCGACCAGGTCTACATTCCCGATCTTCTTGCCATTGCAGGGTACTACAAGGAGTGGCTGCACGGCGGAGGGCTCGGCAACTATCTCAGCTACGGGGATTTCCCGGAGACGACGCTCGCTGATTTCAAGACGCTGCTCTGGCCGAGAGGGGCTATCCTCAACAAGGACCTCAGCACCGTTATCGACGTTGATCCGAGGGATGCATCACAGGTGACCGAAGAGGTCAGCCACAGCTGGTACACCTATTCCAAGGGAGACGCCAAGGGGCTTCACCCCTGGAATGGAGAGACAACTCCCAACTATACCGGCCCGAAGCCTCCGTTCGCCAATCTCGATACCGACAAGAAGTACAGCTGGCTCAAGACGCCCCGCTGGAAGAACCACCCGATGGAGGTCGGTCCGCTTGCCCGTGTGCTGATCGCCTACGCAAAGGGCGACCCCATGATCAAGGATACGGTCGGACTGGTGCTTTCAACGCTCAAGGTCGGTCCCGAGGCGCTCTTCTCCACGCTCGGCCGTACGGCAGCCAGGGGAATCGAGTGCAAGCAGACCGCAGGTTTCATGCGCCATTACTACGATCAGCTTATCGCCAACATCAAGACAGGGGATTACCGCACCTTCAACAGCGACCGGTGGGATCCGTCAACCTGGCCGAAGGATTGCAAGGGATTCGGCTACACCGAAGCCCCGCGCGGTTCGCTCGGGCACTGGATCCATATCAAGGACGAAAAGATCAAGGAGTACCAGATTGTCGTTCCTTCCACCTGGAATGCCTCGCCCAGGGACGCCAACGGCAATTCAGGCGCCTACGAGTCGGCGCTCAAGGGTACGCCCATGATCAATCCCGAACAGCCGCTTGAGATTCTCAGAACGGTGCACTCATTCGATCCGTGTCTGGCATGCGCCTCTCATGTGTTCGACATGAACGGCAAGGAGATCACAACGGTCAAAATCGTTTAAACGGAGATCGTCATGGGGAGATTAATCGAAGAAATCTATGTCTGGAGGCTGCCGGTCAGGTTTTATCACTGGGTAAACGCGATCTGCACGGTAGCTCTTCTTGTCACCGGCATGTATATCGCCGCCCCCTTCATCAATCCGCCTCTCGGTGAGGCGGTCTGGTACAAGGGGATGTCGTGGTGGCGGTACCTGCATTTTGCTTCGGCGTTTATTTTTATCGCCAACTTTCTCTTCCGGATGTACTGGGCGCTATTCGGCAACGACAAATACGGCCGGTTCGGCGGATTCAGGCCATGGTCGCCCTCGTGGTGGGGAGAGCCCTTCAAGGAACAGGTCGCATCCTATCTCTTTCTCCGTACGGATGAGCCCAACTATGTCGGTCACAACCCCGTTGCGGCGCTGGCCCATTTTCTCTTCATCTTCTGCGGCTCGAGCTTCATGATCTTTTCCGGGCTTGCGATGTACGGGGAAAACAATCCGGGCGGCTTCAATGAAACATGGTTCGGATGGATGCTTCCGCTTTTCGGCGGCAGCTACACCCTGCATTTCGCACACCATCTCATGGCATGGATCTTTCCGATCTACCTGATCATGCACATCTATGCGGTGTTGCGTCACGATGTGGTCGACCGTTCCAGCGTCACCTCTTCAATCGTCACCGGCTACAAACACAAGGTCGAGGAAGAGCCTGTCTGAAGGTTTATGTCATGGCGCTTTCACAGGGTTTTTCAGCATAACACAGGGCCTGTTGCAGCGATAAGCTTTTCCTGCAGCGGGCCCTCTCTCTTTTGCCCAATAAATCATGGTCTGCAGTGAAGTATAATTCTATCAATATTATCGGGCTCGGCAACACGCTCTATGGCGATGAGGGGTTCGGTGTCGCAGCTCTCGACAGGTTAAAGGAAACGTCGGATTTTCCCTCCACGGTGCGCTGCATCGACGGCGGTACCCAGGGGATCTACCTGCTCGACTACATTGAATCGTGTGAAGCCGTGATTGTCTTTGACGCGCTTATTCCCCTCGATTATGAGCGAAAGGTCTACGTCTATCGTAACGATGAGCTTCCCGCCTTCATTCACCGCAAGATGTCCTCCCACCAGATGGGGTTCAGCGAGCTGCTCGGCCTGGCCAGGCTGCGCGGCAGAATGCCCGCAGAAATCGTGATGATCGGCGTTCCCCCCAAAGAGCTTGAGCTTCATGTCGGCCTGAGCCCTGAAGTTTCCCTGCTTCTGCCGGAAGCCGTCGAGACGGCCGGAGCGATAGTGGAAGAGTGGCTGAGAGATTAGCGTCGTGAGCCGGGAGTTCCCGGAAGTTATTTCCGGGAACGACGGATGAGTGGGCTGCGGGGAGGCGTTCAGTGCCTGATAAGGCGCAGGAACTCGCTTCTTGTGGATTGCGACGTAATGAACTGTCCCGACATGGCCGAGGTGGTGGTGACGGAGTTGAGCTTTTCAACGCCCCGCATCACCATGCAGAGGTGCTTTGCCTCGATCACGACACCGACACCCTTGGGGTGCAGTACATTCTGGATGGCGTCGCGTATCTGCTGGGTCAATCGTTCCTGGACCTGCAGGCGGCGGGCGAAGACCTCGACAACCCTGGCAAGTTTCGAGAGCCCCACGATTTTCCCGTCAGGAATATAGGCGACATGGGCCTTGCCGAAAAAGGGGAGCATATGGTGCTCGCACATCGAAAAGATGTCGATATCCTTGACCAGGACCATCTCATCGTACGCCTCGGTGAAAACCGCTTTTTTCAGCATCTCTTCAGGGTCCTGACGGTATCCTCCGGTCAGGAAGCGGAGCGAACGGGCGACCCGCTCCGGAGTTTTCAGCAGCCCTTCGCGAAGCGGGTCTTCACCGACGCCCTCAAGCATGGAGAAAACGGCATCGGAGAGTCCGCTGATGACAAGGGGATCGGTTTCCTGTATTTCGGCAAGACAGTCGTCATCATCGCAGCAGCTGCCCCGTCCGGAAGGGAGAGGGTTACTGGCCGAGATAGCGGACGGAATTTTTTCCTGTTTCATATATTTTGACTTCATAAAGGGAGATTTCCCGGTTATTGATGTTGCCCAGTCGTTCTTCAAGTATATCCCATATCAGCACCGCGAGCACTTCGGTCGTCGGCACGCAATTCTGCAGTTCCGCTACGTCATGGTTCAGATGCCTGTGATCGAACCTGGCAGTGATTTCCTCTTCAAGGATGGTTTTAAGCTCTTTCAGGTCGAAAAGAAACCCGGTGTCCGGGTCTACGATGCCGCAGATCGTTATTTCAAGCAGATAATTATGCCCGTGGCCGTATTTGTTGCTGCACTTTCCGTAAATTTCAAAGTTTTCATCCTCCGTCAGAAGAGGATTGAAAAGCCGGTGCGCGGCGTTGAACTCGATTGATCGTGAAACGAAGATTTTTCTGGGTTTCTGCAAAAGGTCATTCATAGGACGATGTTGAATCTGTTTGCCGCTGATGTCCGGGCCGTTGATTTCCGGACTGCAAAAAGTACAAAGACGATCAAGACAGGTGCTGTAATGTACTCTTTTCGGTTAATTATCCATGTCGTTCAACTAACCGGAGCCCCTGTCTATAAGTTTCATTCTCCGAACACATTGGCGTTATAATTCGTCCACAGAACAACCGGCCGTTTCTGTTCGGGTATCTGATCTTCCGTTTTGTTTCAACCATTACTGAACCAGTAGAAAACATGCATGCCACCGTTACCTTTAATGGAAAACTGCCGCTTGTCGGCCTGAACGACAGGGGTCACGAGACCCGTTTCGACGCGACAATGGAATTTTCGGGCCCGGCAACGTATGCCTCGCCGATGGACACCGTTCTTGAAGCGCTCGGAGCCTGCTCCATGATGGATATCATCAGCATTCTGAAAAAAATGAGAAGGGAGCTGACGCTTCTCGAAGCTCATCTTGAGGCCGTAAAAGCTGAAGAGCATCCGAAGGTTTTCACTGCCATAACGGTCAGGTACCTCCTCAAAAGCCCCGACTGCACTGCCGCCGACCTTGAAAAGGCGGCACGTCTTTCAATGGAGAAGTACTGCAGCGTCGGCGCCATGCTGCGAGCCTCCGGGTGCAGCATAACATGGTCGACGGAGCTTGTTTGATGGCAGTGCCTCTGTAGATTGCTGTTGCATGATCCATAAAATAAACTTATAGGTTGATTTTGATGAAGCTTGTTCGTATATTTCCGCATAAAGGGTCAGGTTTATTTGCAGTTCATTTTCCGGAAAAGCCGTGTGATGAATTTCGAGCGCTTTTTGATTTTTGGAGAGATCCGGAGTTGCTTGAGAACTTTTTTGAGGACAATAAAACTGATTTACAACAATCGAGATACCACTATCCTTCGATTGATGAAGCTGTATTATGGACAATGGAGGAGGCTCAATTTCTCCTGAAGGTTTTGTACAAAAGAGCTCAACAAGGCCAGATAGAACCATTCAGCAACTTGCAAGCCCTGTTCAGGCCACTTGGGCCATCAGATTCTCGCTCTTTGTCCTATCAACGCAGCAAGGTGTATGGTCGTCATCATAAAGGTTGGCTTCGTGTATACGCTATTCGTCTTGATGCAAATACATTTATTGTAACAGGTGGAGCCATTAAACTGACCCAAAGAATGGAGGATCGAAGTCATACCGAGCGTGAGCTTGCGAAACTTGAAAACGTTAAAGAGTTTTTAAAAAGAAATGGTATTCATGAAGGCGATTTTGAAGTATTGGAGATCAATCAATAATTAAATACAAATAAAAATGGCCGTTGATAATATTGAAGAAAAACTTGCGCTCATAACATCAAATGAGATCTCGGGATGGTTAGATGATGCAAAATACAGAATAGAGAATGAGAGATGGTTGAAACATTCACAGACTATTGCATTGCGAATTCTGCGAACATTGCGGGCAAAAAATATATCGCAGAAAGAGCTTGCTGAAAAAATCGGTGTGTCACCCCAGCATGTTAATAAAATTGTCAAGGGCAGGGAAAACCTCACGCTTGAAACCATCTCAAAACTTGAATCCGCGCTTGAAATTGTGCTCATGATGCTTCCGTCGGTCAGCGATTCCGCCAGTGACAGCAGTTCGAGCCCTGAATTGCTGCCAGAAAAATCAGCATTGAAGAAGAGCGGCGCTAAAACAGTGAAAGCTGTTCAGTCAAGGATTGCAGCAGAATAAGTTCAGGAAACCGGCAAAGGTTATGGAAAAGAGCTTCAGGAAAGAGGCAAACCGAAACGCGGCGTAAAGCGGATTTGAAATATTCCTCATCACAAGATTATCAAAAACAATGGCTCAATCGCTCAATGATCTCATTCAGTCAAGTCCGCTGCCCGTCTTTGTGGATTTCTGGGCGGAGTGGTGCGGACCCTGCCGCAACGTTGCCCCTGTGGTAAAACAGCTTGCCGCTGAATTCAAGGGCAGACTTACTGTTGTGAAGGTGAACGTCGATCAGCAGCCCGAAGCGGCATCCCGATACCAGGTGCAGAGTATTCCGGCGCTCATGCTGTTTCATAAAGGCGAACTGAAATGGCACACCGCCGGCGCCCTCTCCTATCCGCAGCTTAAGGCTGAGGTGACGAAGGCGCTTGGAGTGTAATCTGGCGGGATGCCGTTCGTGACATCTCAATGATGACCTTTTTACCTGTTCAACAGCGCACCTCAGGGTTTATTCTTGTTGAAAACCTTCTCCTTTTATTCTAACTTTTTAATTACAACTATTTTTCGTTATCCGTTCTGTTTCCTGAATACAATAAACAAGCCGAAGCCATGGAAACCCTGCTGACTCCTGCTGTCCTCATTGAACTGATCAAGATTTTCGGTGCGATTATTCCTGCCGTTATCCCGATACTCTATCAGGGCATAACAAATTCCCGAAATAATCATCCAAAGGAACGTCCTGACAAAAATTCCGGCAGGGAATCCGGGAGATGGCGAATCGTTATCATCATTTCAGCAGGAGTTTTCGTGCTGACCTTTATGGGACTCGAAAAGCCTGTCAGATATTGGTTCTCCCCCCGGGTTTCCGTTACAAACATCACGGATGGAGAGAATATCACTGTTACAGAGACACCCGATGGCGGATATTTCAATGTCGAGGGAAGCTCTTCCCGACTGGCAGGGAATAACGCTCTTCGAATTGTTGTGCTGGTTCATCCTTCAGAGCCTTTTTCTCAAGGGTGGTGGATGCAGGGGGCTACTGTTTTCGATGAAAAATCAGGAAAATGGAAAACGGTTGCCTGGCTCGGCAACAGAGAGTATCCTCCTCAGGTCGGGCAGAAATTCGATCTGGTCGCCTTGGTTGTCAGCGCCGCATCAATACCTGTCAATCCTCGTGTGAATGATCCCGGTGACCTGAATCCGGCAGCAAGAAGTGAGAATAAGATGTTCGGGGTAGGGCAGTTGATACCTGTGTTTTGGTTCAGCGTAAATTGGAGAATTCAGCCGTTTGAGTTAGAGTACAAAAACGGAGGAATTCAGCATGAGAAAACAAAGAAAAAACT
>Ga0268280_1001111_pt1 | contig 18979 bp, 17 predicted proteins | sample saktaG_9_FD_190139 | JGI IMG/M metagenome (GOLD analysis project Ga0268280, IMG submission 190139) | Saline water microbial communities from Sakinaw Lake, British Columbia, Canada - sak_2011_5_24_40m | ecosystem: Environmental > Aquatic > Non-marine Saline and Alkaline > Saline ... | reverse complement strand
ATCAGAGCCGAGGCGAGGCAGGTTTTTGATGTTTCCGGTGCAGGTGACACCGTGATATCAGTGCTGGGGCTTTGTCTTGCAGCCGGCGCGTCATTCAGAACCGCGGCTTCTGTTGCTAATATCGCTGCGGGAATAGTAGTTGGAAAGGTCGGCACAGCCACGGTTTCTGAGAAAGAACTGACAGCCGCATTAATGCCGCGCTCCACTCCATTATCCATGAATTTAAGAAAAAGGGTAAGAAACTAGTTTTGACAAACGGTGGTTTCGATCTTGTGCATGCAGGCCATGTAATGCTTTATTTCAAAGAAAGTCCTGAAGGAATAATTTTTAAAATTCATGTTCAGCCGCGTTCTTCAAAAAACATGGTTGCCGGACTTTTGGGGGATGCCCTGAAAATAAAGCTGACGGCCCCTCCAGTTGATGGTGCGGCAAACGGCATGTGCATCAAGTACCTCGCAAAATGCCTTTCGGTTTCCGTATCACGCCTTGAAATTGTTTCAGGTCACACAGGAAAGACGAAATATATGCTCCTTAAATATGGCGGCAATATATTGCCCGGTAAGTCTGAAGATTTGAAATCAAAAATAGAATCACTGATTACAATAAAATAAGGGTCATCTCTAATATTATTATCCGGGGATCCGGGCTATCACAACAAGGAAAGCCTGTCAGCACTTCAGAAAACAAACACTTGAACCCTTAAACCCTCGAATCCCGGGCCCCTTTTTTATAACTATTCATCTTCCCCATAACGACTCTGCAGCCTGACAATCCTCGCATCAACCGCAATCCCTTCATTTATTGCCAGCTTTTTTTTATCGAACTGGCGCGTGATTTCTGAATTGATCTGTTCCATCGCCTTTTTGGACAATCTTTTTCTGAAGCGCGAAAAGGTCGAATGAGCAGGGGATGGGTCTGTAAGAGGAATTCCAAGGAATTTTTTAAAGGAGATCCTGTCGTTTATGTAACATTCGAGTTCAGGGTCGGAATTTATCCTGAACCATTTCTGGAGAAGAAGAGATTTAAAAAGAAGCAGGGGAGGATAAGCGCCCGCGCCTTTGATGCTCCTCCCGGTACTGTAATATTTGACGAGCATTTCTTCTATGGATTCCCAGTTGAGCAACTTGTTTATCTTAGAGAGGTTATCAAGGCAGCGGTTTTTATTCATCGAGCTCTTGAGCAAAAACTCGGCAAAATTCATGTCCTGGCTTGCTTTTTTAAAACCCATGTCGGCCTCCGGCAGGAAATTGACGTTTAGAAGTTATATGGCGCAAATCATTGCCGATGTCAATATAATACAAATATTTAAGATATTTAATCGGTAAACGGAAACAGGGAACAGATAATGAGTCAGAAACCTGTGGTCAGTGAACTCTTTTGGATCTGATCCAAAATATTAAAATAATCAGCTTGACTTATCGGGGACAATTGACTAATAATGCCATTCTTCAAAACGAAACAAACATTGATGCGGGGTGGAGCAGTCTGGTAGCTCGTCGGGCTCATAACCCGAAGGTCGTTGGTTCAAATCCAGCCCCCGCTACCAAATAAATCAAGGGGTTAGGCATATAGCTTGACCCCTTTTTCTTTTGACAATATATCATTTCCGGCACTATACTAAAACATTTGAGACTGTTATTATCGTGATGGATATTTTATCTTTTTTAAGTTGTAAAGAAAAGCTTATTGATCAATAAAAACATTATGTTAAGGAGCTTACTCGGTTATGGAGTTGCATTTTAAATATAATAATGGCCCGGTAGATGAAGCCATCAGGCAGTTAATAGGCATATCGGGCGATATCTCCCGCCCTGCCATCGTCAGGGAGATGATATTGGCATCATTAAAAGCCGGTCAGGAAGATAATGGAAAAGTTGATTTAAAGCTCATGAATGCCTCCTTAAAGGAAATGCGCTTTACGGCAAAAGTATTTGGCCCCTATCGCCATGTAAAGAAAGTAGCTGTATTTGGTTCAGCACGAAAGCAACCGGACGATGCTGTTTATAAGATGGCGCGACAGATGGGCTCAAGGTTGGTCGAATCGGGATATATGGTTATAACAGGAGGCGGTCCCGGTATCATGCAGGCTGTTCATGAAGGTGCCGGTCCGGAGTATTCCTTCGGAGTAAATATACGGCTTCCTTTCGAACAAGAATCCAACCCCGTCATGAAGGGCAATCCCAAAAATATAGTTTATAAATATTTTTTTAACCGGAAAGTTGCCTTTCTCAAAGAATCTGATGCGGTTGTGCTTTTTCCCGGAGGATTTGGTACTCTGGATGAAGCCATGGAGACCCTTACCCTTGTGCAGACAGGCAAGCGTAATCCATTGCCTATTATTCTTGTGGACGAACCGGGTGGTACATATTGGTCAAAGTGGATTCGTTTTATAAACGAAGAACTTCTGGAACATAGTTATATTGGTAAACCAGATTTGAACCTGTTTGAACGCGCTGATTCTGTGGATGATGCGGTTCACAGAATTTGCCGATTCTATTACAGGTATCATAGTCTTCGGTACATCGGCGACAAACTCGTAATACGTCTTGCATCCTCTATTGATGAAGAAAAAATACGAAAACTTAAAACCACCTATAACGATATCTTGTTGCCACAGGGAGACATTTATCTTTCAGGGCCTCTCCCTGAAGAAATTGAAGAACCTGAAATCAGTCATCTCCCAAGACTTATTATAGATTTCAATCGAATAGACTCCGGAAGACTGAGAAATGTTATCGATGAAATAAATCGGGATTATCCCATACCAGTTATTTCATAATAATTTAGGCTATTTTGAAGATTTAGATAACTTTGCGCCGGGATATGGGGGGCAATTTATATGGCTCGTCTTTATAGGGAAAAATATTCTCCCATGGTAGACTACATGATACGGTCATTTACGATTTCAGATAATTCCATGACCCGTAAATCTCCGGCAAGCCCTTCTGCCTTCACCGCGTCTTCCAGCATAATCGCGCACAACGGGCAGGAAACGGCCATGATCGTTGCACCGGTGTTTTTTGCTTCACGGACACGTAAGCGGGCAGGGCTTTCATTACAGGACGACAGAACATCCGTAAAAAGGTTTCCGCCCCCGCCTCCGCAGCACAGAGCATTTTGTTTGTTCCGGTCCATTTCGGCCATCTTAAGACCGGGAACAGCCGAGAGAATCATCCGTGGCGAGTAGTAATCCATGTTGTGGCGGCCCAGGTAACAGGGATCATGGTACGTCGCCAGAACCGGATCCTGATTCTCCCGGAATTTCAGCTTCCCAATAATAAACGCGAGAACCTGCGTGTAATGAAACACCTGGTAATTTCCTCCCAGTTTAGGATACTCCTTTTTAAACGAATTAAAACTGTGGGGGGACAATGTAATAATTTTTTTTACGTTTTTTTCATTAAAGAGATCCGTATTATTTTTTGCCAGCTCTTCAAACAGGGCTGTTTCACCCGATGCCCTGACATCATTTCCGTCGGAATTTTCACCCATGGTTAAAATGCCGAAAGAGATGCCGGCCTTTGCAAGCAGTTTAGCCACGGAACGGGCTATCTCCTGACCACGCGTGTCGTATGAGCCTTCATCACCGGCAAAGAAGAGATATTCCTGATCCGTAAAAGGTGCAATCTCCGTTCCCCCGGCCCAGTCTGCCCGTTTTTTAGCCGGCAGGCCGTAAGGATTTCCATGAAGCTGCATCCGGGTCAGATAATCCCTCACTCCAGCTGGGACACGTCCCTCATCCAGAAAAGCCCCTCTGGCCGCCGTAAAAGCTTCCAGCAGCAGGTCTTTGAAATTAGGAAACGGGCAATGTTCGGTGCAGTTGCCACAAGCAGTGCAGGAGAACATAATTTCGGAAAATCTTTTGCTTAGCGTAATCTTTCCGTCCAGCCAGGCTCGTAGAAGCCACATGCGTCCTCCAGGCGAATAGGTTTCAAACCGGAATGCCAGATATGAAGGACAATTCAAATCAATATAATTTGAAGGCATCTTGCAGTAGCCACAGCGAAAACACCTGTGCAGTATTTCTTCATGAAGCATGGTTACATCCTATATATGTGATTCCGAAAAAAAACATATCCCGGCCTGTCATTTTTCCCAGTTTCCCGGATTCATGATGTGATTCGGATCAAGCACGGAACGAATCTGATTCATGAGATTAAATGTGTTTTGGTCCATTTTGTTGATGATCTGCTTCTGGGCGGGAAGTTCCGATTTCCAGGGAATTCCGCCGATTTCAAGAGCAGCGGTATTGGTTGCCTCAAGCGCGTGCTGCGCCCGTTTTATGTCTTCGGGGTCAGCACGGTTAAAAGCATACGCGTAAAAAAATATCATGGCATGACCCGCTCCGATGATTCTTGCGCCCATGGAATAACTTACGTTGTACATCCGGGCGATTTGAAGACCGGCACGATAGGCCTCCGCGAAATGCTCGATGGCCATGATTGCCCCTACATATTCAAATCCGCCGCCCTTCCTGATGTCGGCAAATTTTACCAGGTCCGGTGAAGGGATTTTTAAAAACCTGCTTTTTTCGGTTGGCGGCAAGGGGAGAAAACCCGCGATTTTCTGATCGGAATATTTCTTCACGGATGCCTGGAGCAGGTTGCGTTTGAAAGTAAGCTCCTTTTTACTGTGAGCCCCGTAGCTGATGTTTATATGCAGAAATCCGCGGGCCCATTCCGGTTTCGGCGTCATCCACGGTGTCATGTCTTCCGCAACCTGTGTGCCGGTCAACCGTGAAATTACGTCCGGCATCAGATCCGCGTCTTCACATACGAAAATGAGCATATCATTGTGAGAATAACTGGGGAAAAGCCTGATCCCGAGTTTAGTTACAACCCCGGTGGTTCCCGACCATCCTATAAAAAGCCCGGAGAGATCCGGAAGTGGCGCTCTGGCGAACCACTCCGGGGAGACGCTGCATGATCCAGTTCTCATGATATCGCCTGTCGGCAGCACAATCTCCATGCCGGTAAGCATATCCGAATGGAACCCCCCCAGGACTGAGAGGTGCCCCGATCCATGAATACAGATATTGCCCGCCAGTGTAGCTATCGGCGGAGCATCCGGCATGGAATGTTTGAGTTCCGGGTGATGCTTTTTCAGATACGCCTGCAGCATACCCTCAGAAGCTCCTCCTTCAACAACTGCATACCGGCTTTTCGGATTAATCTGAAGTATACGGTTCATCCGTTTCATGTCTAAAATAATTCCACCATGCAATGCCCGCGTAAGGCCTGAGAGCACCAGTCCTCCTCCCATAGGCACCACCGGGACTTTATACTTATTTGCAAGAAGCATGATTTTTCGCACTTCTTCCGTGCTTCCAGGCATGACAACGGCGTCAGGTTCTGCAGGGGACATTGTTCCCTGGTCCATGGAATACAGGTATCGCTCTTCTGGCTCCGAGGAAACAAACCCCGGTCCGGTTATATCGGCTAATTGTCTGATGAAATCATTCATAGATTTATTCTCCCAGCGCAATCAGGACAAGATCGCTTACGAGTATCGGCATCAACCCGTGTTCCGCCACTTCCTGTCCGAGAGTCGCCATGCAGAAAGGACAGTTGAATACACAATATTTGGCGCCCGTTGAGAGCATATCACTGATATTTTTTTCCACCAATTCGTCAGCCAGTTCATCCCGCTGAAGGGCACGCGGAACTCCGCCGCAGCACAGGGCGTTTTCCCGGTCATGCTTCCGGGGCACCCGTTGTGCGCCGATTTTGATGAAAATTTCATCCAGTATTTTATCTGTCTCAGGTGACAGACGATTTGAACACGGCCGTTGGTATGCAATTTTTTCATTAATCGGCTTAATCAGGTCCGGTATTTCATCAAGCCGCCTGTTGATGTAATCAAACAGATGTACTGGCTTAAAAGGTACTGAAATGCCGAAGGCTTCTGCCACACTGGTATAGGTTCCGTAACATTCATCGTGAAAACAAACCATCTCATCAATTTTGGAATCCTTCAGATAAAATGACATGATATTATCTATCGTTTTCGGGACCCGATCTCTTATCACGGAGTTTTTAGCAAAATGAAGCCACATGATATTACAGAATATGTCGTTTCCCGAAAGCACAGACGCACCCTCGAACAGTTTTCCACGCACACATCCTGTAAGCATGGGAAAGGCGCACATATTCACTACCGGAGAGCGGACTTTTTGCCGGGTAATCCTTCCCTTTGGACTCATCATTCTAAGCTGCTCTTCGACTATGGGTTTCGGTGCCGTCAGAACTCCCTTTTTTTCCTGCAGTTCAATGAGCAGATAGAAGGGATTATTACCGAACTGGCAATACTCCTGGCACGCATAACAGGTCAGGCATTCATAAAGCACCCGGCTCTCTTCCCCGGCGTTTATCTTTGATTTTTCGGCTTTTGCGTCGCTGATGCCGGTAAATTCAATATATTGGCATTTCATAAGACAATCCACTGTCTCACAGCTGGCACATAGTTCCGGATCAAATTTGATTGCAGGCACAATATCCCCCGGTCTTAAATAAATTGTGAAAATCGGACATATTCTTTCTGGATAAAGAATAGTTACATTGCGAGATGGGAAATATCAGATAATAAAGTTATAAACAATCTGTTTTATAATGATGTGCTCCGGAACTGCTGTGTCTGATGGAAAATTCCTCATTTGACATGATTCATATTCTGATGTAATTTTCACCGTAAACTTTCCGTGTAATAAGCGGTGAGGAGAGGAAACTTTGCGGGAGATCAAAATGGAAAACAAGAAGAATGAAATATATATTCTCTGCCCCAGGGCAGGAAATCCACGCAAACACATTGTTGTATGCCGACAGTGCCGTTACCGGAAAAAATGTAATGCATATCAGGGGTATTTTCAGCCCGGGTTACCTTTTTTGCCGGGAGCCTGGCATTACAGTATGAAATGAAACAGGAAATTATTAAAGTAAAGAAGGTAAATGAGAAATGGGTTGTTTACCTGATTCGATGTTCCGATAAATCTTTGTATTGCGGGATAACCAATAACCTGAAAAACCGGTTGGCATCACACAATACGGGCAGAGGCGCCAGATATACAAGATCCCGGAGGCCAGTTGAACTTGCCGGCGCCAGTTCAGAAATGTCGAAAAGCGACGCGCTTAAACTGGAATACAGAATTAAGAAGGCGCCTGCCGGCAGTAAAATCTCCGAACTTAAAAGAAAGGTTTGTTCATGATCAGTTGTTTTAAGAAAATAAGCATGTATATCCTGGCGATGTCCGCCCTTTTAATAATGGTTTCGTGCGCCAATATCAGCGTTAAAACGATTCCTCCTCTTTCTTCGTCAACTGCGAAACTAAGGGTTTGTGTTCACCCGATTACAGGGCAGGGCAATTGGGGTACCCCGCATGAGTCATTCGTTGGGAAACAGATACGCCGCGTTAAACGCATCCTTGATGAAACCGGGATCTATGATGTTGTCCCGGAGAGCGACGTCCGGGCGGCGCTTGGCAATCAGAACCCAACGCGATGGGAGATGGCGCGGAATGGGTGGGCATTGGCCCGTGAAATAGGGCGGGCGCTCCATGCGGACTATGTCATGATAGCAGAGCGCAGTTCTGAAAAGAGCGGTTTTGGCGGTTCGGACTTTCTGTTTGGTAATATCATGATAAACACTGAAACCGGCAAAACATTCGAAGCCAAAGCCAGAATAGGCAAGTACGACAGAGCGGATTGGGAAAACAAGGGCGTCATAATGAAGAGAACGTACCGTGATTTGTTCATGAGTGCTAAGGAAGACATGCTTGCCGTTGCGATAAGAAAGAGCAGGGAATATGATACAAACCAAAGAACAGCTTCCGCGGGAAAAGATCGTGTAGTTACTCTTTCCGGTGCGCAGAATAAGGATACGGAAGACGATAGCGCCGGAGAAGATTATGAGCATTTAGGGATAACCGGGGAGATAAGAGTTTCCGGTGCTGACAGACTGGCCATATATGACTTCGATGCCCCTGAGCAGTTTAAAACTGTAGCGCTTATTCTAACCGAAGCCTTACGGGAGGAACTCTTCAGGCTGAACAGATTTATTCTGGTGAACCGTGAAACACTCCAGAAAGTTCTCCGGGAGGTAGCGTTGCAGCAGAGCGGTTTAACCGATGAAAAGCAGGCGGTTAAAACAGGTAAAGGTCTTTCTGCGAACCAGGTCATGACGGGTAATCTGGGATTGCTGGGAAAAACATTCATCCTTCAGGCCAAAAGGATAGATGTCGAGACGTTCGCGACTCTCGGTCTTGTCTCTGCGAAATTCGCAGAGGGGCAGGAAGAGGATGTTCTCTCAAAGCTGCCCGGTCTTGCAAAGAGTCTTGCCGGAATGCAATAAGAAAGATTAACAAGGCCTTGCTGGTTATGGCCGGTAAAAACCGCAGGGCCTGTAACCTGCCGCCAAAGCTTCATTTCTGGTACTGAAAAGAGTACCCCTCAAGGGGGTACTGGAAAGAGTCCCGTTTATCGGGGTTAAGGCAAGGCAAATACTTTTGATAAGGAGGAGACAGAATGAAACCGAAAGCGATTTTACTGCCGGCCGGAGAGATGCCGCGCCAATGGTACAACATTCAGGCGGACATAAAGATCAACCCGCCTCTCGGCCCTGACGGCAAACCGATAAGCCCCGATATGCTGTCGCCGGTTTTCCCGATGAATATAATCGAACAGGAGGTCAGCACGCAGCGCTGGATCGATATTCCGGAACCGGTTCTTGACATTTACAGCATCTGGCGTCCAAGTCCTTTAATAAGGGCAACTGCCCTGGAAAAAGCTCTGGATACGCCGGCACGCATCTATTATAAGAATGAAGGATGCAGTCCTCCCGGCAGTCACAAGCCTAATACCGCTGTTGCCCAGGCATATTATAACAAGCAGTTCGGCATAGAACGCATAACAACGGAAACAGGTGCGGGCCAGTGGGGCAGCGCGCTTTCTTTTGCATGTGCCCAGTTCGGTCTTGAGTGCAAGGTCTACATGGTGCGCGTCAGTTTTGAGCAAAAACCTTACCGCAAAACAATGATGGAGGTATGGGGCGGAAAGTGCATCCCGAGTCCCAGCACGGAGACCAAGGCCGGACGCGACGCTCTCGCAAGGGACCCGAACACTCCGGGAAGCCTTGGGATAGCAATAAGCGAGGCTGTCGAGGCTGCCGTAAGCGATACCACAGGCAAGACACGTTACTCGCTCGGGAGCGTGCTCAACCACGTCATGCTCCATCAGACGATAATCGGGCTTGAAGTGAAAAAACAGCTTGCCATGGCAGGAGAGTATCCTGATATTGTAATCGCATGCGCCGGAGGCGGCAGCAACTTCGCAGGACTTGCCTTCCCCTTTGTTCTTGATAAGATCAACGGTAAAAAAATCGAGATTTATCCGGTGGAGCCACAGGCATGTCCATCCATGACCCGTGGACTCTTTATCTACGATTATGGCGATACCGCCCGTTATACTCCGCTTCTTGCGATGCACAGCCTCGGGCATATGTTTGTGCCGCCCCCGATCCACGCAGGGGGCCTGCGTTATCACGGTATGGCCCCGGCGGTAAGCCAGCTTGTGGAAGAAGGCCTGATTACACCGAAGACAGTAAACCAGCTTTCATGTTACGAAGCCGGATCTCTTTTTGCAAAAACCGAGGGTTTTATCCCGGCTCCGGAAACCACACACGCCCTTGCCCAGACGATCGCCGAGGCGCGTCTTGCAAAAGAAGAGGGAAAGGAAAAAGTGATTGTCGTAAACTTCAGCGGTCACGGCCTGCTTGATCTTGCCGCTTATGAACGCTATATGACAGGAGGCATGAAGGATGTCTCACTGAGCGATGACGAAATAGCCGGGCTGAAAGATGCCATAAAGGGCCAGCCGGTGCCTGAGAGACTTAAGAGCAACAGAAAATGAACCCTGACGATCTCGAAATCCGATGCCCGCGTCTTGGAAGCATGGTGGGCTTTGGCTACTGCCGCACATGCGGCGACGGCCAAAGTCCATGCTTCAAAATTTTCGACTGCTGGTGGGAACGCTTTGATGTTACAGCCTACTTTAAAGACATGCTTTCAGAAGAAGAATTTATGCAACTGGCCATGTCCCGGCCGAAGCCTAAAATATCGAGCCTGCTTGAGCTTATCGAACAGGCCCGGAGGAATGCAGTGGACGGAGGAACCGATTGATTATTTAGTTTCCATCCGGAAATGGCTCTTTTGAGTGATCTCGGCATCAATCTGCGGAATTTCTTGTGCGATATACTATGCGTATGTTTTATGGGCAATCACTTGAATTCTTTGAGATTGCCCGAAATTAGTTTCCGGATGGACACTATTTAGTTGAAATCGGCCGTATCGGATGATAGGAAATGTTACATAAAATAAGTCCTTATAACAAAGTATAAATTTATTCCGGAGATTGATATGGACAACTGGACATTCGGGTTTACGATGATCATTGTCGGAATGGGAGGCACGCTCGCAGTTCTCGCGCTTTTCGCAATGCTCATGGTTCTTATTAAAAAGATTTTTCCGTTCGTTGAAGAAAAAGCGAAATAGATTGCATTATAAACAAAGGAATATCTCGTAAAAATCTTCAAAAAGCTCATTGAGTGAGTATCTTTTGACTTTTTACGAAACAATCAAAGAGAGGTTTTGCAATGTTCGATGCGATTTTGAGCGGATTAAGCGGTCTTGGAGCAGGTTTTGTCAATATGCACTGGTCCAACCCGGTTATGATTGCGGCTGGATGCCTTCTTCTTTATCTGGGCATAAAAAAAGATGTAGAGCCGCTTCTGCTTGTACCCATAGGGTTCGGAGCCATCCTGGTCAATATTCCTCTTGCGGATCTGATGGGAGGAGAGGGCTTCTTAAGAACAATTTATAATATGGGTGTAGCCAATGAATTGTTTCCTCTTCTCATTTTTATAGGAATAGGCGCGATGACTGATTTCGGGCCTCTCCTGGAAAATCCTAAGATATTTCTATTGGGCGCAGCCGGACAGTTCGGTATTTTTCTAACCATCGGCCTTGCCCTCTTTTTCGGCTTTACAAAACTGGATGCCGTTGCTATCGGCGTAATCGGCGCCTGTGACGGTCCGACGGCAATCTATGTGACGGCAAAATATGCTCCGCATCTTCTGGGAGCCGTATCGGTCGCCGCATATTCCTATATGTCTCTCGTTCCGATAATCCAGCCTCCTATCATGAGGTTGCTTACTACCGAAAAGGAACGGAAGATCAACATGGATACCGACACTCGGCCGGCATCTAAAACGGCCAGAATTATTTTTCCTATAGTCATCACGATTGTCGGAGGGTTCATAGCTCCAAAGGGCCTGCCTCTTCTTGGAACAATCATGCTGGGCAATCTTATGAAAGAATCCGGCGTTGTGAGCCGGCTCGCAAAAGCTTCCGAGAACGAAATTGCCAATGTCGTGACGCTGTTTCTGGGAATTTCAATCGGGGCCTCAATGTCCGGCCCGCTTTTTTTAAAGCCGCAAACTCTTCTTATCCTGGCTTTCGGTTTCTTTGCTATCTGTCTTGATACGGTCTGTGGTATTCTGTTCGGGAAGCTCATGAACGCTATGACAGGCGGAAAGATCAATCCGCTTATCGGCGCCGCCGGCATTTCAGCCTATCCTATGGCAGCGCGGGTTGTACAAAAGGAAGGCCAGAAATACAATAAGTTCAATTTTCTCCTTATGCATGCGGTGGGCGCCAACACCGGAGGGCAGGTCGGCTCTGTAATGGCCGCTGCCATCATGCTGTCTGTGCTACAAGGAATGGGCCTCATTCCGTAAAGATCGGCGCTATTATGTTCCTCTGGGTCATTTGTATTAAGCAATCATGATAGAAAAATATTTTTCCCTTTTATACGATGCGGCGGGACGGCATAAGCGCCTGATTGCATCTATTATCCTTTTGATTATAACCGCTTCGGCTTTTGGCGTTAAGTTTATTCCGTTTTCCAGCAACATGGAATCGATGCTTCCGGCAGACAGCGAGATAATCCGGGACATGAAATTTTTACGGGAGTCAGCCTTTTCGGGAAAAATAGTGCTCTCGTTGAAAATTAAATCGCCGGGACATTCTCTGGATGAGCTGATTTTAGAAGCGGACAGACTTGCTCAAAACTTAGGAAAACCCTTGATAAGCAAGGTTGAATCAGGCGCTGCCTCTGAAACAATTAGGGATGAAGCGCTCCTGTTCATGCGTTATGCGCCGCAGCTTGTTGCCGAAGACGACCTTGACCTGATTGAGCAGCAATTAACCCCGGAAAGAGTAAAAGAAAGCTTAAGCCGTGTATACCGGCAGATGCTTTCGCCGGCAAGCTCCTTTCTGGAGCCGGTTTTGCGCGCTGACCCGCTTGGAATTTCCTCTGTAAGCCTTAAAAATCTGCTTAATCTTTCGGGAGCATCGGGTTATGAAATTAATTTTACCGATAACCATTTTGTTTCACGCGACGGCATGCATCTCATGCTGATAATGGATACGCCGGTTGATATAACAGATTCCGGCGGTTCAAGGGAATTGATCGGATATCTGAACGGTAAAATATCAAAACTTCCGGATTATATTTCCTGTGATATAATCGCCGGGCACACCCACGCGGTAAGTAATGAAGATGTTATAAAGAGAGATATAGCCATAACCTCCATTACCGCATCAATCGCTTTCATTTTGATATTTCTTTTTAATTTTCGCGATTATCGTGCCGTGATATTTTTTCTTATCCCGATGTTTTCAGTTCTGATCTCCATGAATATCTCAGCGCTGGTATTCGGGAAGCTTTCCTATTTCGTTGCCGGCATGGGCGCGGTGATTATCGGAATTGCGGATGATTACGGCATACATGTTTATACTGCTATGCGAACATCGGGCCGTGTTGATGTGGTTAAAGAGGTGGTAAGGCCCCTTGTAATTGCTGTCCTGACGACCATGAGCGTATTCGGCGCATTCTTCTTTTCAAATGTGGCGGGTTATCATGAACTCGCATTTTTTGCGATTGTAAGCATCCTTCTCTGCCTTGGATTTGTTTTATTCGTATTTCCATACATTATTGCAGCCCGGCCTTTAGCCCTTCCTGAAAGTCATCAGCCGGTTAAACCCGCGTTTTCAGTTCCGGATGGCATAAAGATTCTAATCTGGGCGATTATTACGGGAGTTCTGACATTATCTGCTTTTAATGTAACATTCGACAACGATGTTCAGCGCCTTGATGGAGCTGGTCCGGCAATCGTGCAGACTGAAAATGAATTCCATCGGGTTTGGGGGGGTAAGCATCAGCCGGCATTTTTTGTGGTAAGCGGGAGGACGGAAGAAGAGGCTCTTAAATTAAACGAAAAAATTTATGCCAGGGTAGTGCAAATTGCCGGCAAAGATGTTCTTTCCAGTATTGCCCCCGTCTTTCCATCAGAAGAAACCCGTATGGCAAATGAGTTGCGCTGGAAAAATTTCTGGCAGGCCGACCGTATTGAAAAGACCCGCAATCTGATTAAAGAACAGGGGAAAATTTATAATTTTTCAGATAAGGCTTTTGAGACGTTTTTTAATAATTTAAATCCGTCCCGGTCAGCAGGTGATAAATTGCCGGAAATTTCGTTTCTTAACCGTATTAAAGAGAGGTTTGTTCATAAAAATGACGAGGAATTCCGGGTTATCTCATTTTTCCCGGACAGCAGGGAATATGTCTCCGTAATGAATAACATTGCAAAGAACCACCCCGGAACCTTTATTGTCTCCCGCCGATCTTTTTCAGATAGAATTTCACTGGCGGTTTCGCGAGAGGTTCTCTTCCTTGCTTCGGTTGCCGGGGTTCTGATCACGGCGCTTACATTTTTGTTTCTTAAAAATTTAAAACTCACCGTTATTACAATTGCGCCTGTGGCTAGTGCTATTGCTGCCGTACTGGGTGGATTTTCTTTTCTCAACATCTCCCTGACCGCTCCTGCAATTATTGCAGCCATGGTAGTGGTGGGGCTTTGCATAGATTACGGAGTATTCATGCTTTACAGTTATCACCATGAACTTAATACAGGTACGGAAAAGGCTGTGTGGGTTTCGGCTTTAACTACGATTGTCGGCGCGTTATCACTTCTGTTCGCCCGCCATCCGGTGCTCTTTTCAATCGGCCTGACGCTTACAATGGGTCTTATAGCAGGTTTCCTGGCAGCACAGTTTGCAGTTCCCGCTTTATACAGGATGTGGATAGGAAAGAAAGCAAAATAAAGCATATGATTTTTTTTGCGAGATCGTCAATTCTGATGAACTCGTAATAAGTCCGGATTCAGGCTTTTCTTAACGGCATCTCTCCTCCTCTAAAAGCCTTTGTAAAACTTTTGTAAAACTCCGAATACTGCTTTGCAATTACACTCCTTTTCACCTAAAGGTCGGATTTAATTATAGACGAAGCTTTAAAAAACCTTATTGAAGGAGCGGTAACTTGCATTATACAATATTTGATACACCCATTATAAAAACTCTGATGAGATGGCTTTCCCTGTTTATTCTCAAAATATCCGGGTGGCGTATCGAAGGTTGTTTGCCGGAAATTCCAAAGATAGTTCTGATCGCGGCCCCGCACACATCCAACTGGGATTTTCCGATCACATTATTCATAGCCTTTGCCGTTAAAGCCAAAATATACTGGATGGGAAAAGATGTGTTATTCCGATTTCCCTTTGAAACGTTATTCAAGTGGCTGGGAGGCGTACCGGTTGACCGTTCCAGGTCAAACAATATTGTCGATCAGATGATCCGGAAATTTTCCGATAATGACAGACTGATTGTGACAATTCCGCCTTCCGGAACCCGCAAAAAAGTCATGAAATGGAAAACAGGATTCTATTATATTGCAAGAGGAGCCGATGTTCCGATTGTTCTGGCATATCTTGACTATCGAAGAAAGGAAGGCGGGTTTGGACCTGTTTTCATTCCAACAGGAGACATTGAGCCTGATATGAAAGAGATCAGAGCCTTTTATTCAGGCATCCATGGAAAGAATACGGTAACAGAAGAACCGTTTTTCGTAAATCCCGTCTGTATAGAAAAACCGAATGAAATGATTGCACCGTAACTCCCGGCCTCCTGTTTGAGGGTATCTTGAAGCTTCAACAGCGAGCGTATTCTCCGCCGAAGGTCCCGTCAACGGCACGTCCGCCAATCTTTATGGCGGATATGGCGGGTGGACTTGCGGCGGGGAGCTTCAATAAAAACTTTTCCCCGAAGGCAGCAAGTAGAGTTACTCCCATTTACCCTTATTCTGGTCAAAAAAAATCTAAAGGGATCGGCGGCACATATAGGCAGGTAATATCAAATTGTTCGGCATTACTGCCCCGGCAAAAGGCATTGACAGTCAGCTATATGTCTGATAATTTTTAAAAAAGTAAAATTGTTTCTCGGATTCAGCATTATAGGACTGATTTTCTCTCTGCTGTAATTGCAGATGTAATTCCTATCCGTATGAAACGCGCGAAAAGGAAATTATCATGCCCGGTAATAATGATATCGATCAGGTCAGAGAGATTATCCAGTTATTCCTGAAATCTAAAAAGATATTGAAGCTGTACCCTCCTAACAACCCCCTGTGTGTCAATATTACGGATGCATGTTTCGCCAAGTTTGCCGAATTCTTCAATTTCAGTGAAAAACTGAGCCTTCAGATAAGTCAGAACGACATATTCTATGATTCCGAAGCCGTCTATTCCAATCCTGAGAAGGAGGATAACCTCGCACTTTTTTTCTTTAAAGACGGTTTGAGGGGAATCACCTTTAAAAGGGGACTGTCACGGGAGGATACGGATGATTTTCTCAAAATCATATCTTTTGATTTCGGCCGCGATGCAGTGGACGATGATATAGTGACGCTGTTGTGGGAAAAAGATTTCCAGAATATACAGTACATTGTCGATGAGATCACCCTTTCCGATGAGGAAGATTATGAAACACGGGCGGTTGCGGAAATAGAGGAGAAGAGCGCCGATGAAGAGAGTCTTCTGAAGGCATATGAAGACGCGTTAAAGGATGGCGGGTTGGTTAAGGAAGTGGAAATGGCCTCCCTGACGGATAAAGACATGCAGGATCTGGCATGTGAATTCGAAAAGGATAAACCCGACAAGACGGGAAAGCTGGTTGAAATTCTGTTTGAAATGTTTTTGCTGTCCGAAACAGAGGATGATTTTGACGATCTCGCCGGCTTCTTTGCCGGTATGATTGAATATGTATTGAGCAGGGATGAGATTGACACCGCCACCAGCATACTCTTGAAGCTGAATCACCTTAAAGACGCGAAGGGCATTTCGGATGAAATCAGAGATTGCTCAAAAAAAATTCTTGTACTTATCAGCACGGAAAAAATCATAAAGCTTCTGGGAAATATACTGGACAGCAGTCCTAAGATAAAGGATAAAAAAATAGAGGATTTCGTCAAATGTCTCGATGTGCAAGCTATACCGCACCTTATAATGATACTCGGAGAGCTGAAGAAAATTCACTCCAGAAAGCTGGTTGTTGAAGCACTTGTAATCCTGGGCAGAAAAGACATGGTCTTACTTGCGGAAAGGTTGAATGATCCCCGCTGGTATGTGGTAAGAAATATCATATATGTCCTGAGAAAGATCGGGGACAGGAAAGCGGTGAATTATCTTTTAAAGACCGTCAAGCACGGCGATGTCAGGGTCAAGAAAGAAGTGATAAGGGCATTCGGGGAACTCGGGGGGGCCGGAGTGATTAAGGTGTTGCAGAATTGCCTCGACGATCCTGATATTCAGATAGAATCGGCCGCGCTGACGGAGCTCGGCAGTATCGGGTCTGATGTTGCAAAACGCATTATTTTAAACAGGATTGCAGGCAAGGATTTCGGAGCAAGAGATTTTGAAGAGAAGAAAAAATATTTCGAAGTAATTTCAAAATGGAAAGATAAAGAGGTTTGCGACTTCATGTCTGACATTATCAGGAAAAAAACTTTTTTCGGCAGAACCAGGAATTATGAAAACAGGGCATGTGCCGCATATTGTCTCGGGCTGATCAGAAACAAGGAGTCTCTTCCGCTTCTATACCAGTACAGGAATGACGGCAATAAATCGTTCAATGAGTTTGTAACTGAGGCTATAAAGCAGATCGAGCATGAACAATAATCAGGAAAAAGAGATTAATCAGACGGCCAGAGATTTGCTTAACCAGCTTTCGGCTCTTCTGCGCAACTCCCAGGTACACGATACCGGCAATGAGGTGGTCATTTCGGGCATTGACAGGCTCGTATCTGTCGTGAATGAGCTTATCGTTAACCAGCGAACTGTAAGTTTAATACTGAGGGGAGAATATTTTTATTTGAATGACTTGCGCATAAGATATTCCATGGAACATCTTATCAACTTTGATTTTCTCATAAGGGAATTCAAAAAACGAGAACTGGGCAACGTGATCTTCATGAGCAATGTGGGCCATGAAGATATAAAAACTTTTATCGGGGCTTTCATCTCTTCCTCCTTTTCCCAAAAACCGTTTGACGCAATAGAAAAAAAGATGTCTGTGGTTCAATCTGTTGCAGTTGAAAAGCTGATGAAAATAGCCGAAACGAGATCCTTTGATCCGAGGAAGATGGTCAGGAAGACTTATTTTAATGCAGTAACATGCGCTGCCGGCATAATCAGTAAGATTCGTGCCGGAGAAAGAGCAAGCTTGAAAACGGCCAAAAGAATTGTAACATTGATGGTTGACCAGATAGTTGAAGAAGAGCAGTTGCTGCTGGGAATGACGGCGATAAGGGACTACGATGAATATACATATCACCATTCAGTGAATGTGAGCATTCTTTCTGTGGCACTGGGACAGCGGCTGGGTTTGGACCGCAAAACGCTGACCGACCTTGGTATGATTGCTTTATTCCATGACATAGGGAAGATAAATGTTCCAAATGAAATCCTCAACAAACCCGAGAGTTTTAATGATGAGGAATGGAAGATTATCAGAAAGCATCCCTTCTGGGGAGCTAAAGTCATATTGAATCTGAGAAAGACTGATGAATTTTCGGTAAAGGCGGCCATCGTTGCGTTTGAGCACCACCTCAATTACGACCTTAGCGGTTATCCCAAGATCCGCAAGCGGTTTGAGCTCGATCTGTTCAGCAGGATAATATCGATGGCCGACTGGTATGATGCCATAACATCTGCAAGGGTCTACACGAGGACCCCATTGCCTCCCGACAGAGCTCTTGCGGTCATGCTTGAGAATTCCGGAACCAGGCTGGATCCTCTCCTGCTCAAGTTTTTCATCAACATGGTCGGTATCTTCCCCATAGGCACGATTGTCATGCTGAATACGAATGAGCTGGGTTTTGTAAGCGGAACCAACCAGCTCTTTTTGAAAAGGCCGAAGATTACGATCATCATCGACAGTGAGGGATATAGAGTGGAGGGAACAACGGTAGATCTCACAGAAAAAGACGAGAAGGGTGAATATATACGGACAATCGTCAAAACGGTTAATCCCGCCAAGTACAAGATGACCATCGCAAAATATCTCCTGTAAATAAAGATTCCCGTTTTTATCCGCTGAACCGAAACAGCGAGCGCATACCCCGCCGAAGGTCCGCCAGCGGCACGTCCGCCAATCTTTATGGCGGATATGGTGGGCAGACTTGCGACGGCAAGCTTCAATTCATAAAGGACATAGGCAGGGCCGGATCTTTCACTAAAAAGCGATAACACCTTATCCGTATTCTGCCAATCACACTTAACCTTTCCCATTAAAGCGCTGTTACCGCAGTACGGATATCTGTCCAGCGCCTTTAAATCTGGGACAAACTTGGCTCTTAGCGGATTAAGATGAATGTAATGAACCAGTTCCAATAAGTATGTATCTTCCTGTCACAAAATAGATTTATATCGGTATCATTCTTAAATAGTTTCTGCCGGTCAATTCCCCTGACAATTATATGATGCATAGCTCCAGGTGCATCTATTCGTGATTTTCTTGGCATGAATCCTGAGCATCATA
>Ga0268280_1001108_pt1 | contig 18990 bp, 24 predicted proteins | sample saktaG_9_FD_190139 | JGI IMG/M metagenome (GOLD analysis project Ga0268280, IMG submission 190139) | Saline water microbial communities from Sakinaw Lake, British Columbia, Canada - sak_2011_5_24_40m | ecosystem: Environmental > Aquatic > Non-marine Saline and Alkaline > Saline ... | reverse complement strand
TATTTTATCTGATCGCATTGGGCGCAGCTGCAGGTATCGTTTCGGGGCTGTTGGGGCTAGGCGGCGCTATAATCGTGATACCCGTGCTCGTATATTGTTTGGGCTACAACGAGCTTACCGCTCAAGGCACGTCGCTGGCTATGCTCCTTCCTCCTATCGGGCTATTGGCCACCTGGCGTTATTGGAAATCGGGCCATGTCGACTTTACCGCTGCCTTTATACTTGCCGTTTCGTTCTTTATATTCTCTTATTTCGGCGCAAGTATGGCGGTAAAGATCCCTGAGATATTGATGAAGCGTATTTTCGGAGCGGGAATATTAGCGGCCGGATTATTAATGATCCTGGAGAAATAGATAGCTGTTAAAAAACTGTTATAGGAGGAGATATGTTTATGAAGAGACGTAAATATGTTGGGGTTATAGGAACGGCGCTATTTTTGCTTACTATATGTGCGCCTCTTGCTGGTGGTTATGCCCAGGAGGCTGCTGTGGTCTCTCCGGAGACAACGCTCGATAATCTTATGACCGCATATAATAGCGAAAGCAACGCCAGCGCACGTTGTCTGGCCTTTGCCGAAAAAGCTAATATTGAAGGGTATGATGTTGCCGCCAATCTTTTTAGGACGGTTGCATTGGCACAGCAGGTGCGCTATGAGCGCTATGCCGAACTGATCAAGAAGCTCGGAGGAACACCGAGTCTTGCCGTGGAGGCTCCGGAGGTAAAAAGCACGCAGGAGAACCTTGAGGCGGCGTTTAAAACGGAAACTTATAAAAAAGATGTGGCCTATCCCGCGTTCCTTGTGCAGGCCGAAAAGGAAAATATCCCAGATGCGATCGAAGCTTTTAAAAATGCGCTTGCCACCGAAGGTGTTTATACCGATTTTTATGCCAGCATGTTAAATAATATGTCGTTGTCGCAAGGGCTGGCAAAAAATTTTTATGTCTGTCCGGTCTGCGGAAATATTATGGACGCTATCACCGTCTCTATGTGCCCGATCTGTGCAACCGAGACGAAAAAATTTAGAAGAGTAAGATAACTATATCTTACAGTATTGGCAGATAAAAAATAAAAAAGGAGAGAGAAATGGCAGAGAGCGAAGAGAAGGATGTAGCAGGTGAAAGCAAGAGCGATAAGTTTAAGCGTCTGGCTTCAAAGAGGGTAGTAAACGCTATACAGAAGATCGAGCTTATAACGAATCTAGCGGCTTCCAGTTACGAATCTACCCCCGAGGAGGTCACGAAGATCCTGGCTGCATTGCAGGGTTCGGTGGATAAGGTCAAAGCGGCATTTTCAAAGCAAAAGATAGATAAGACAGTTTTTAAGCTGTAGAGTATTCACCCGACAGAGCGCTTGATTATCCGGCAACGTGTAATTAAGCGTTGTCTCCCCAAAGAAAGTAAAATCTGGATTTGAGGCAAGAAATGATCAAGTATTGTACAGTCGTATTGATCCTGATTCTCGTAACATTGACACATTCCACCTGCTACTCCGCAGATAGTTTTGATGAACAAGACATCGGCACCGCGGAAGGCAGAATATCCGCGATAGACACGTTCAAATCTACCATCACAGTAAAGTCTCTCATGTCCTATCCGGTCATCGCATATAATGATATCGCTCTCCTCATCGGGCCCAATACAAAAATAATGCGTAGCGGAAGTGCCATAAGCATTTTCGATATTACTATGGGTAGCCATGCAAATGTCAGATATGTCGATAAAGACGGCGCCGCGGAAGCATTATCGATCAAGATCATTAAATGACCATAAGGAGATATTAAATGAACAAAGGTGCGTTTATCATCGGAATAATTCTCTATGCCGGTTTGATATCTCCTGATCTATCATATTCCGCAGATGTCGTGAGTCCGGCGAAAGGCGCCCTCGCGGGGAAATCCGTAAGCACTAAATTGCTTGCCGGTCAGGTGACGCGGGTGGTCGCGGACGCCGTTAAGCTCCTACAGGATAAGGGGGAAAGCGCCTTCCCCGAATTCAAGAAAGAGGTGTCGAGGTGGGAAGATGGTGACACTTATATCTTCGTTCTCGACACAGACGGAAATATGATCATTCACCCGGATCCCGCGCTTGAAGGGAAAAATCAGATAGACCTTAAAGATATGATCGGCAGGCCTATAGTAAAGATGTTCATAGAAAAGACTTCCGATAAAGACGGCGTTGGCTGGGTGCATTATATGTGGCCCAGGCCCAACAGCATATTTCCCACATGGAAGAGCACTTTTGTAAGAAGAGTGATTGCGCCGTCAGGGAAGGCATATATTGTCGGCTGCGGCATATATAATATGAAGATGGAAGAGGACTTTATCGTGGCCGAAGTGAACGAAGCGGCAGTGCTTATAGAGCAAAAAGGAAGGGCTGCATTCGACGCATTGCGCGATAAAATAGGATCCTTCGTTTTTCTTGATACATACATATTTGTAGATACTCCGGATGGCACAGAGCTGGTAAACGGCGGTTTTCCCGGCATCGAGGGTAAGAAGATCATTGATCTTAAGGATGCTAATGGTAAATACATGGTACGCGATTATATAGATCTGGCGCTTAAAAACGGTGAGGGGTGGGTAAAATATTTCTGGCCCAAGCCGGGAAGCGACAAGCCTTTGGAAAAGCACACCTATGTGAAAAAAGTAAGTTACGGCGGTGAAACATTTATAGTAGGGTGCGGCGCGTATATGGAGTAAGGCCAAAAATAAATGGATGCAGGTATCGATAGAGACCTTGGTGAGCAGCCGATAGCGAAGATCATGGCTCTGCATGAATTAAAAGCCCACGATCTCGTAGCGTCTTCAACCGAGCAGATAACGCATAAGATGGTCAGCCGTGCCGCGAAGGGCAGGCGCTTAACGCCTGCGGTGCAATCCAAAATATTGAGCGCGCTGAACAAGGCTTCAAAAAAGAGTTACTTACTGAAAGAGCTCTTTAATTATTAGGATGAAATGTAAATAATGAGATATGTAAGCGTAGTGGTTTTTGTAGTGATCGCCGGAATCTGCGCATCCCTTTATGCCGGCGAAGAGAAGACGAAGGGATTAGAGATAGTGCCGGATACATTGACCGCCATAGTCAATAAGGCAGACGCGCTTATTACGGGGAATCTGGAATGCACTATGACGATCGATAAGGATAAATACAAGGACGATTATACTTATGATCCGCAAGGCCGCAGGATCCCACGCTCTACCCTTAAAAAATATGATTCAGGGGTCCGGTAAAGAGATTCCAGTAATTAAGCATTGCCTGCCTGCCGGCAGGCAGGTGTCCCCGGAATTAAACTGTATGAAAATAACCATCCATTGCGGCGCAGAAGAGATCGGCGGAAGCTGTCTTGAGCTACAGACCGCGACGACGCGTATACTTATCGACTTCGGCATGCCGCTTGTAGATGAGGATCGCGAGCCATTTGACTCAAATATCCTTCGCGGCCGATCAATAACTCAGCTTAAAGAATCAACGATCCTCCCCGACATCAAGGGTCTCTACCGTGATGAGCCAAAAGTAATAGACGCTATCCTCATCTCCCACTCCCATCAGGATCACTACGGGTTATTAGGCTACGCGAATCCGGAGATCCCTCTCTATATGAGCCAGAGCGCTAAGGCGATGATCGAGGCGGCAAACATTTTCATATATAACAAGCCGGGTAAGATAAATGCAAAGGTCGTGAAGCCCTGGAGGCCTTTCAAGATAGGCGACTTCATCATAACGCCATCCACTGTGAATCATTCCGGCATTGATGCGCTCGCTTTTCTTGTGGAAGCCGACGACAAGAGGATATATTATTCCGGAGATTTCAGAGACCACGGAAGTAAGAGTATTTTATTGGAAAATATGTTAAAGAACCCGCCCAAGGATACAGGGCATCTTCTATTAGAAGGTTCAGCTCCGGCGCGGCAACGCCAGCTGCATAAAGATGAGGGCGGTGTTGAACAAAGGATAAAAGCGATCTTGCAGGAGACAAAAAATATCGTTTTTCTATCTTGTTCATCACAGGATATAGATAGGATAGTCTCCGCTTATGGGGCTTGCCTGCAAACTGGCAGGACATTCGTCATAGATCTTTATACAGCGTTCATACTGAGCAAGTTGATGAAAGTATCTAAGGGCATACCGCAATACGATAGTGATAATATACGAATAAAGTTTTGGAAAACGCCTGCGGAGAGTTTAAGCAAGGCCGGCTATCGTGACCTTCTCTATATATATAATAAGCGAAAGATAGAGCTTCTTGAAATAGATAAAAAGAGAAGCTCTATGCTTATGCTCATATGTGATAACAGCGTCTTGTCTGTTACCCTGAAAGATCTCTCTGATATCAAAGGCGCGAAACTGATCTATTCAATGTATAATAGATACCTTGCGGAGGAGTTTAAGGCCAAATGCGATAAGAGAGGCATAGAAATAGAGCGTATGAATTCGGAGTAATTGTTTTGCCTTGCAAGCAAGTCTTCTGTATAATAGGGGCTGTTCATCTTGCGCAAAAACGATTCTGCCAGGAATTTGAGATAAACAAAAACGACCTCCAAACTCCTGAAGGTCTTTTTGTAGGTGATAGGCCTGATGGCTTTCGCTATCTCTTCCATCTCCTCCATTTGTATCTACCAAAAGTGTACCACATGATTTCAATCTTGACAAGGGGTGGCCTTGAGAATCGTATTGCCCGTTTACCAGGCAAAGTGATATACTACGTAAAGAATACACAAATAATATTATGAAATTCCTGATAAAGTGGCTCATAAATATCATAGCTCTCATGGTTGTCATACGCATGGTGGCGGGTATTAAGGTCGACACTGTGCGCACCGTGGTCGTTGCCGCGTTATTATTTACCATTCTGAATTCATTGTTAGGTTTTATCTTTAATCCTAATATAAGCGTAAAGTACGGCTCATTCCGATCGGGGAGATCGGGCAGTAGTCGTACCCACATAGATAAAGATAGCGTGATAGATGTAGAGGGTAAGGCGGAATAGAGGCAATATAAACTAAAGAAAGAGAATTAAAATGAAAAAAGAGACTAAGCCGGATGTGGTGGAATTGATCAATAAGATGCGGGAAGTGATAGATAATATAGATAGGAAGATAGATATATTGATCGGCAAGTCTTCGGCAAGACCGGTCGAGGCAAAGCCTTTTCACAAACCTTTTCAGCAGCAGCCCCGTGTTCATGGCCACAATGAAGTAAGGCAGGATAATAGTTTCAGGGAAAGAGTCTTGCATAAAGCGATCTGCGCGGACTGTAAAAAAGGATGCGAAGTTCCTTTTAAACCGAGCGGTGAACGCCCGGTATACTGCAAAGACTGCTTTTCAAAGCGCAAATCCGGAGGCCCGTTTAAGGCGCGGCCCGATATAAGGCCGAGAGTTACACCGCCCGCCCAAACGGCACGCATAAATCATCCGGAAACAGTTGAAAAAACAGTTGAAAAGAAGAAGCCCGTCGCAAAGAAAAAGCAGACTTCTAAAAATAAGAAAAAATAGGATGGGGCTGGCTATGGAATGTTCCAATAAGGCATTGTTTGCGGCTGTCATGGCCGTTTCTCTGCTCGTCTCGGGATGCGCCACAATAAGGCATCAGGTGCCGCAAGATCTTATGGACAAGGCCCAGATTGACGATATGCCTGAGGCCCGTGTTATGTCAGGCGAATCCAATACGATGCTGCAGGAGAATCTGATATTGTCGCTCAAGCAGGAGAAACCGGAAGATTTTCCTGTTGGATCGGACGGTATTAAAGCCTACCCTATACTCGCCATCTCCGGCGGCGGCGCTAACGGCGCATATGGCGCGGGGTTGTTAAAGGGGTGGTCAAAGGAAGGGTCACGGCCGGAATTTAAGGTGATCACTGGTGTCAGCACAGGGGCCCTGATAGCTGCTTTTGCCTTCCTGGGAAAAGATTACGATCCGGAACTTGAAAAATTTTACACTACGATGTCGACAAAAGATGTCATGGCAGCCAAATGGCCGCTCGCGGCGCTCTTTGGAGATTCTCTCGCCAGTAACAAGCCTCTCGCCAAGGTGATAGCTTCTATTGTAGATGAGAAGTTTTTGGCCAAGATAGCGGCCATACATGAGCGCGGCCGCAGGCTATTTATCGGCACTGCCAACCTCGATGCGCAGAGATTTGTGGTGTGGGATATGGGCGCCATTGCGCGCAGAGGCAACTTGAAACTCTTCCGCCAGGTAATTCTTGCATCGGCTGCCATACCCGTGATCTTCCCTCCGTCCATATTTCATGTGGAAGCGGAAGGAAAGACGTACGATGAAATACACGCCGACGGCGGAACCGTGACGCAGGTCTTCACCACCTATAAGCTTCTCGATGGCATGCAGGGAGCTATTAAGGACCTGGGCATCGACCCATCAAAGATCAGATCGAAGCTCTACATGATACGCAACGGCTATATGTCACCCATCTATAAGGAGGTAAAGGACACTCTCCCGTCTCTTGCGGAACGTTCGTTCGATACTATTATCAATTCGCAGGGCCTCGGCGACACGTACCGGATCTATACATTTATGAAACAGGGAGGGAACGATTATAACCTCGCGTTCATACCTTCCGAATTTAAACAGAATAGCAAAGAGATGTTCGATCCTGTCGATATGAAGAGGCTCTTCGATAGAGGATATAGCGATGCCGTCGGCGGCTACAAATGGCACAAAGTTCCGCCCGGCCTGGAGGCCAATCCGGAAGAAGCCGTTAAGTAGGTAAGAAAGAGAGAGGCAGAATGAAATTATCACGGCCCCTGGTAGTCTTAGACCTTGAAACGACCGGCACATGGGTGGAGAAGGACAGGATCGTCGAGATAGGGATGATCAAGATATCTCCGGATGGATCGAGGGGGACATATATAAAGCGCGTCAATCCCGGTATGCCGATCCCCGCGAATGTCACAAAGATAATCAGCATCACAGACGATGATGTCAAAGATGCGCCGCGCTTTAAAGATATTGCCAAGGAAGTATCTTTATTCATAGGAGACTCCGATCTCGGAGGTTTTAATGTGCTGCGTTTCGACATACCCTTACTTGAAAGAGAGCTCTACGAAGCAGGTGTCAGCTTTAATTGGCGCAGCCGCGCCGTCTATGACGCGCAAAAGGTGTACCATGTGCACGAGAAGAGAGATCTGATGGCCGCCTACCTTCTGTATTGCGGTAAAAAATTGGAAAATGCGCATTCCGCATTGAACGACGCGGATGCCACCGTGGATATACTCGACGCGCAAATCGAGAGATACGGTAATAAAGAGACGGGTATAGAGAGCTTGCGGGATATCGATTATGAGGCGAAGAGCGACTACTTTGATAAGGAGCGGAAGTTCTGCTGGTGGAATGGACAGCTCTATCCGGTCTTCGGCAAGTACGGTAGAAAGAAGCATATAAAATCTATCGCTAAAGAAGACCCCAAGTATCTGGAGTGGGTGCTCACCAAAGATTTCGGCGAAGACGTCAGGGCTATGATAAAGAAAGCGCTTGTCGGAGAGTTCCCTCAATCCCCGAAATGAAGAAGATACAATACGAAATAGATCCATATAACAGGCTCGTCATCGGCGGCTCCGGAAAAAAAAGCGGCTTGCCGAAATTTCGCCAGGTCATAGACGGTCGATTCAAGATCGATGAAAATAACGACCTCTCCTACCGCGTAAAAGCGCCCCTTCCGGAAGACGAGAATGTGCCCCACCAGATCAGGCTTAAAGGTGAATGGTCGTTGACCGATGATCATGAACTGCGCCTCACTTTAGACGGGCAAGGCAGACAAACATTGGGCGACCAGGTAACTCTGCAGGGAGAGATCTTAGAGGTAAATAAAAGCTCTCTTCTATTTGCCGTTACTACGACTACAAAAGATGATACCCGGTCTACATATGTCATTAACCTGGAAGGCAAATGGAAGGCCGATGAGAATAACCGCCTATCTTTTCATGTAAGAAAGGAGTGTGGCAGGTACGATATCCTGAACTTTAAAGGCGCATGGGAGATCAATAAAGATCATCAGATCATATATCAATATGAAAAGGCCCGTCTGGTGAGAAAGAAGAGAGAGGTTCATACACTGATATTTAAGGGATACTGGGATATTAAAGACGCAGTCCGCATATCCTACTTATTAGGTAAGGGGACGGACTCTTCATTCGATTTCAAGACAAGCGCCGGCATCTTCAGCGAGAACTGCATTAAGTATGAATTGGGCATAGGCTTGGATGGCAAGATTGAGCCTATAAGGCGGACCATCACTTTATTCGGCAGATGGAATCTGAAAAAAGGTATAGGATTGATATTTGAGATAGAATACGAAAATAAGAAGACGAAGCGGATAGTCTTCGGCGCGGATGCCAGGCTTACGGATAGGGATAAGATATTATTTAAACTTAAGGCAGATGCCCAGAATAGAGATATAGGCGTCGAGTTGGAATTATCCCATCAAATATTAGATGGCGGCGGCGAGGCATTCTTGAGATTACTCAAAACGAAGAGAGAGTCAGCCGTCTATGCAGGCGCGGCCTGGAGATGGTAAAAGCCGGTAGTTTTTGTTATAATATTGATCTGATCGACACTATAAAGAGGAGGAGAATATGAAAAAGTATTTTGTGATAACAGGTATTATGCTCTTCATTGTACTCGGGATCTTTCCGCGCGCTGCCAATGCCGGGGATAATAAATGGTCGAGGCTCGTTGAGGAGTCGGCTCTCGTTCTTGGACAGATACAGCAGATGCCCGATCAAAATATTCCGGATGATCTATTGCGCGACTGTTCGGCGATAGCGATATTTCCGAGCACTATTTCCGCGGGTTTTATCTTTGGCGGTAAGTATGGCCAGGGCATTATAATGGTAAAGGACCCGAAAGACCATAAATGGTCCGCGCCGGCTATCTTCACTATCGCGGGCGGCAGCTGGGGGCTGCAGATAGGCGGACAGGCCACGGACTTTGTCCTGCTCATAATGAATCGAAGAAGCGTTGACGGCATACTTGACGGTAAATTCAAGCTCGGCGCCGATGCGTCTGTCGCCGGAGGGCCCGTCGGCAGGGCCGCTGAAGCATCGACCGACATACAGTTAAAAGGCGGGATACTCTCTTATTCCAGAAGCCGCGGATTATTTGCCGGAGTAAAACTTGAAGGCGCCGTTATAGCACAGCACTGGGACGGAGATAAAGAGTTGTACGGCAAGAGCCTTTCCGCAAGAGAGATATTGCTTGAGAACAAGGCCAATATGCCTGAGAGCGCCAAGGGCCTCTTGAAGATACTTAATAAATACAAATAGGCAGCAAAACGGAGAGATGGCTGAGCGGTTGAAGGCGCACGCCTCGAAAGCGTGTGATCCCTAACGGGATCCCTGGGTTCGAATCCCAGTCTCTCCGCCATATTAAGTTAATCTCAGTCGGTATTATATGGCACCGTCTGGGGATTCGAAGCCAAATTTCGCTGACGAATAGGAAGAAAAGGGCTCTGCCCCGACAGAAATTTGGCCGGCCCGAAGCGAGCTCTGCGAGCGGAGGAGGAATCCCAGTCTCTCCGCCAAATTTTTAGGTGAACCCTTCCGACGAGTAGGGTGGCAAAAATTGCCCATACTAATTGTGGACGCGAACCCTGAGATACAAAAAGGATTGCGACAATAGAAATGCATATTACTAAAATAACGCAAATATCCATGGTTCGCTTACCATCGGAAGTCAAGTTTCCCGTCTTCTGCTACCATTGCGGCCAGCCGACGAAAAATTTTATTAAATATGACTATCCCATATATCATAAGGCAGCGTCAAAGAAGAGTTCGGGGGCATTCTTGGGCGTTTTGTTTTTTTGGGGAGCGTTTGCGTTTTTATTTACAACCGTAGGGTTGTTTCATGGATTTAATTTGTCAACACTAATAATAGCTGGTTTTGTGGCACTTTGTGTTTTTATGGCGATTGCGGCGATAGCTAATGAGTGCAAATTCAAGGAGTCCGAGAAATATTTGCAGCCACAGGAATATGTAGCATTATCAATGCCGGTTTGCTCGGCATGTGCCGATTCAACGATATCGCGTAAAAAGTTAATGCGCATGACATTCGTGGGATGCGGTTTAATTATACTGCCCTTCATTATTCTTTTGGTCACAGAAGGGGATTTTAATTTCATTACTATTTCTTCGGCGTTATTATCCTTTATCTCAGGGATTATTCTATTTATCCGCGCGTTTAATTATTCAAAAGGCCTAAGATCGCTTACAATATGGAAACATGGAAACCGATATCTATGGGTTATTCCAAATATAAAATTTGCAAAAGAGTTTGCATTATTAAATGGATTTAAGGATAGAAATACGATGTAGCGGCAAGAGAAACATTATTTTTGCATTGACTGCGGATAGGAGAAAAAGGATGGACGAAAAAAAGTATATTAAATCCAACGGTTCTGTAGCAAGTAATTTATTTGCAACACTTGTACTGGCATCATTGTTTACCGTGGTTTCTTTTGCGCTGTTTTTTTATCTCGATCGCATCCATGCAGACGAACCAGTTGTATTCGGATCTTTGGGTGGGCTCTTACTTCTCATGCTTACTGTTATTTTGTTCCATTGGTTTCGCCATCGCCTAACGTTGTTATCGGCTGTCCAAGGGGCGATTATTTTTTCAGGCACAGCATTTCCGTTCTTCCGCCACGAGCCGGGAGCTGAAAGCGTAGTGATGACCGTTATTGCGTTTATATTGGGCGGCGCCATTACCGCCGGATTAATAGGGGTGCTTAAGAGCATTCTCAGAAGCGTCTCTTTAAAGAGGCCGATCAGCGTAGCGATTGTGGGATGGATCATGATCATCTTTCCTGCGGTGTTCGCCGTAATTGCTTGCTGCAGCGCACCAAGGTTGGCGTCATTTCTATCCATCCTGACTGCCTTTGAGATTGTTATCGGGGTTGGCATTCTATGTGGATGGAATTGGTGCCGGTGGGCATACTTTGTGGTTGGCGGTTTGGGGCTATTTTTCAGTTTACACGATATCGGTCCCGGTACAATTCTGGGATTTATTATATATCCTATCATCGTTTGGATTTTCACAAGGCCCAGAGCGAAGAGTTTCTTTTTAAAAACAAGAACCAGCTCTTCGAGAAAGGAGATGTGATTCAAATGTTATTTTTATTTAGTTTTTTGACTTCAGGATTCGTCCTTGCTTTTATTTTGGCATTTTTATTCAAATTCCTTGCATGGCGTGTAGTTAAGTCAAAACTTTCTTTCCCTCAGGCTTATTTAATTACAGCAGGCCTGCTCTGCCTTACAGGCGTTGTGACATACGTCTTCTCTGCTGGCAAAGCTGACCAAGCTACATTTGTAATGATTCTTGTTGGAATGGCACATGACATTCGGTATACCATCAGTTCGCCATGGGATATTATTATGATTTGCATCACAATTGCAATCGGTGTATTAATATGCGGCAAGGTACTTAAAACTGTTGAAGGTAAATCAGTCGGTTTTGTAAAGGGGTTCTATGTTTACATTTCTTTCAGAATTTCGATAATTTTATTACTTCTCATATTGGTCGGAGTTATTCTAATATTTAGTCAGATAGGCCAGGCTAGCCACAAAAGTCTTATAATATCATAGATGCTTTGTATCAATTAAACAAAAGAAAAATGATTGAAGGAAGCTGGAGAGGAGAAACAAAGGATGAGATTAAAAAATTTCGGATTGATGGTATTGGCGGTGTCGCTGTGTCTATCCAGTGGTAGTATGACATATTGTGACGAAACCGCGGAACTTGAGCGAAAACAAGCCCTGGAAGATGCAGAGGTTCAAAAGATTCAAAAACGCTTGCCTTCAAGAAAGCGTTATGAAAAGATTGAAGCTTTAAGAGAGCATTATGAAAAGATTGAAGCTTTAGGAGATCGCTATGAAAAGATTAAAAAGGCAAAACAGCGCAAGAGTGCCAATATAGATAAAATAGGCAAACTCAAAGCCGATATGGCAAAACGATTAGACGAAGAGGTAGGTAAATCAGACGAAGAGCTTGGCAATTGGGTGGCAGGGCTAGGTAATAGGCTGATAATTTCCGAAATAACACCCGAAACAAAAAATGGCGTTGTGAGCAGTTTTAATGTCGAAACGACAGAGACGGGCAATTGGCTATTAAAGACAGTATATCCAAAAGATAGGATTCCTAGGAAGCTGAGAACGGCTGGTCCTTTAAGCGGCGGTATTGTTACAGGAGAAGGCAGTATTTTTACAGAGGCGGGCGACATATCACTTCTTAATGCAAATTCTATATTACGGTTTGGAGGAAAAGTAACACTGAAAGGAGTTATCTTTGAAGGAGAAAAAGATGATCCTCTCGCATTCGTTCTTCTTGATAACGGGCTTGTCTATATTATGGGTAAGGGAAAAGTTACTTTAAATGATGGAAAGTCTGTTGTATTGCCAATTGAATAAGTACAATTGGAAACAATATGAATAAGCGATAGAGGTTTTTTATAGATAAGACTGCACGAATTTCAGTGATTTTTACCGATTTTTTGATAAAATGCCTTTATTGTACGGTCGGGTAGTGTCGATAGGTTTGCCTAATGATATCAGCGAACCCATACTCCGTTTGCGGTAGAGTTTTATAAGTAGCTGTATTTCAAGGGGTTGTAGGGTTCGCCCACCGTCCACAATTACCCGCCATTACATATAAGGTCGAAGTCCATAGTTTCAATACAACTGGTTTTTGTACGCACCCTCCTTTTTAGTTTTTAACCAAAAAACTTTTTTCGTCGGGCAAAAAATATTTTAAAATAATTTGCCCCGCCTGCGCTATGCCGTAGCCCAAAGACGGCGGGACTTCCTCGCCGCATTTAATAGAAGGCTCGGTCGCAACCACTCTTCCGCTTTTCCGTCTTATAGTATAGGGGATATAGTGCCTATATATAGGCAGAAACCATTTGCGTAAGTTCAGGGTTCCATCCTGAGCGAAGCGAAGGATGAAAGGGAGGTATTCGTGAAGAATTTAATACCCGAGGATATAATAGAGAGGAAGATCTATCTTATCAGAGGGCATAAGGTGATGTTGGGTAAGGAATTAGCGAATCTTTATGGAGTATCGGCGAAGCGTTTAAATGAACAAGTTAAGCGAAATATTAAGAGATTCCCGGATGACTTTATGTTTCAATTAACAAAAGAGGAAGTCTTGATGTTCCGAATTGGAGCATTAGGTCTAAGGTCGCAAATTGCGACCTTAGACGATGCAGGTAGAAAAAATTTGGGTGGTAGAGGTAAATATAGCAAATATCTTCCCTATGCGTTTACAGAACAAGGTGTTGCGATGCTTTCCAGCGTTCTTAATAGCGAAAGAGCTATTCAGGTGAATATAGCTATAATGCGCACATTCGTAAAATTAAAAGCCATTCTTTCAACCCATAAAGAGTTAGCGCATAAACTGAACGAACTGGAAAGAAAGATCGAAAAACACGATGTCGACATACAATCAATCTTTGAAGCTATTCGGCAGCTCATGGCTCCGCCGCCGGAAAAGCCGCGTCGCATGATTGGGTTTAAACAGCTATAAAGACTTGCCTAATATATGCCTGCCGGCAGGCAGACAATTGTTTTGCTCTGCTGGCATATATTTTGTATAATATGATTTGTTTATTGACCGGAATCATCATACAGGCGGAGAACTCAGTGGCGGTTCGAGTTGGTTGCACTCGCCTTCGCCAGTATAAAAAATATGAGTAAAGATAAGGCGATAGCCTACTACACAGATAAGAGAAACCCGAAGAAGCTGAATTGCGGCCAGTCGGTGATCGCGGCGTTCATGGATAAGTTCCTGCTGGATGAAAATAACGTCGCGCTCTTCGCGGCGTTCGGCACGGGGAGAGCTCCCGGAGGCGAGTGCGGAGCTTACTATGCGGCGAAGTTCATCCTGGGATCGCTCGATACGGTGAACGCCGAAGAATGCAAAGATATATTCTTGTCGAGGGCCGGCTCCCTAAAGTGCAAGGAGATAAGGCAGGGTAAGAAGCTTTCGTGTGTAGGATGTGTTGAAACGGCTTCGAAATTTCTCGAGGACGTAGAGCATAATAATGAGGTGACGAGACCCATGAATAAGAGATTAAATGTAAAACAGTTCATTGCAGGCAGTTGTTATTCTTATATATTGAGCTCCGAGAGAGAGGCTTTAATAGCGGACCCTCATATAAGCCTGAAAGACGAGTATGCAAGTTATCTCGTTAAGAATAGGCTCCAATTAAAATATATCGTCGATACTCACACTCATGCGGATCATTTCTCGCTGGCGGCAGTATTGAAAAGAGAATATAAGGCCGTGGTTATAATGCACGAGAATGCGGTCTCCGAGGTAGCCGACCGCAGGGTCAAGGATAATGATGAGCTTGGTCTGGGGAATGTAAAGGTCAGCTTCATCTACACGCCCGGCCATACAGACGATTCGGTGAGCCTCTACGTTGAAGGCAAGCTCTTTACCGGAGACGTGCTTCTGATAGGCAGCGTGGGCAGGACCGATTTTCAGAACGGCTCTCCGGAGTCGATGTTCGATACTCTGCAGAGGATAAAGGGCCTTCCCGCGGAGACTATCATCTTCCCGGGGCATGATTACCACGAACATAAATCATCTCTGCTCGCAAAGGAAAAAGAGGTGAATCCGTTCTTAAAGGAATCGGACAAGGCCGCCTTCGCCGGCAATATGAGATCGAAGGTCATCCCCAAGCCATTTAATATCGACAATATCGTCCGCGTAAACCGCAAAGGCGAAGCTGCCGCGCTCGAGATGATATCCCCGAAAGCGGCCCATGAACTGATCGCCAAAGATCCCGCGGTGAAGCTATTAGATGTGCGTAGCGGCCTTGAGTATAATGAGATCCACATTAAGGATTCGATCAATATCCCCATAGATATGTTGAGCGGCAAGATAAGCGAACTTGCCGAGACCGGCAAATCCTATATAGTGCTCTGCCGCACAGGCAACAGGTCGCCGATGGCGGCCGATATGCTGGTACAGTCGGGCCTTCCGTATATAAAAGTTATGAATGGCGGCATCACCCGGTGGCATAAGGAGAAGCTTGCGGTAGAGAAGGGCCAGGGAGGGATATCTCTGGAGCGTCAGGTGAGGATAATCGCGGGAAGCCTGGTCTTGTCTGGCATATTGCTGGCCATATTTGTTAATCCCTGGTTTTTAGTCCTCCCGATATTTGTATCGAGCGGGCTCATATTTGCAGGGGTGACAGACAGCTGCATGATGGGTCTCCTGCTAATGAAGCTGCCATATAATAAAAAGTTGTACAAGGTAAAGTCTGGCGGCGGCACCTGTGCTATAGGGTAGACGGCGCTGTGCACCGTCAGTCTTGCTGGAACTTCGCTCTCAATGCTTTCTCTATGGCATTTATTATATCGTTGCCATCTACGGGCTTTACCAGATAGTCCGCGATCCCCAATTTATACGCCTTCAGTTTATCGACGTTTTTATTTAATCCGGAAATTATGATGACAGGGGTGCTTAACCCCAGGGGGTCTTTGTCCAGCATCTCGCATATCTCGATACCCCCGATGCCGGGCATGAGGAGATCCAGCAGTATAACATCGGGCTGAAAGGCATGAAGCGTCTCCATGACTTTTTTCGATTCTGATAAGACCGTAACCTCGTAATCATTTTTGATCTCAAGATGAAACTTAATCATCTCCGTAAAATCGGTGTCATCATCGACCAATAATATTTTCCTCTTTTTCATATGCGCTCTCCTCCCTCATTGCTTACCAATTTACCATATTTTGAGCAGTTTTGGAAACTAATATCCAAATACGCCTGCAAGCACTAAATAATATGACGATGAAATAGACTTGTGTTATAATGGAGGCGCTGGACAGGCCAGATAATACGTTGAATGAAACGGTGCAATGCCAACAATAGGAGATGTGCGATGGGAATTTACAAAGATTGGTGCGGGTTCTCCAAAAGAACAAAGAGCGTTTCAGGCCAGAAGATACTTAAGCGCAAGATGGTGCAGGCGATGGTCAAAAAACTGAAGGCTGAAGGCAAGCCGGTTGACCGGGAGGCGATCAATAAAGAAGTCTTTGATAAGGTTCGCAGAAAGCACCAGCCTCAAAAGAAAAAGGGTACGTAGGGATCGAGAAGTTCTCGCCGCAGTGAAACTCCTAAATAGAATAAGCGTTGGCGAATTCGGCAATAGTATTCGTGTGCCTAATGGCAACTAATTTCAAATTGGACTTTATAATTATAAAAGGCCGTGATGATCCGCGCCTGACGGCTTATAATTCTCTTAAAGGCAAATCCCTGGAGAGAGAAGGCATCTTTATAGCTGAGGGAGAGAAGGTTGTTAAGAGCATGGTAGAGGCCGGCTGCCGTATAGAGTCGTGTCTTACAGCCAGCGGCGCCACAACCAGATATAAGCTTCTACTCACAGCAATAGCGAAAAGAGGAGCTCATGTTTATGCCGCGGCCGATAAATTAATAGAGGAGATCATAGGTTTTCGTTTTCACAAGGGCATCATGGCTGTCGGATATTGCCCCAAAAAGTTTACAGTCTCTGACGTGCTGAAGACGCCCGAAGGTCCGTTATTTCTTGTCGCGCTCAACGCCATCAACGATCCGCAAAATGTCGGCCTCATAGCGCGTAACGCGGCCGCTTTCGGAGCAGGGGCGCTCATAGTTGATAATACCACGTATGATCCGTACTATCGAAAAGCGGTTCGTGTCTCCATGGGCGCTATATTCAGACTGCCGGTCTGCTACGAAGACGATCTTGAATCGAGCCTTGTCATGCTTAAGAAAAAATACGATACGCGCATAATCGCCGCCACTCTTGGCAGAGGTACGAGCGATATAGCCAAAGTTGATCTATCGGGCAATATCTGTCTTGTTTTCGGAAATGAGGATAAGGGCGTATCGCGTAGAGTATTAAGTATCGCCGATGCCAGGGTCCGCATACCGATCTCGAAGGCCATCGATTCGTTAAATGTCGCAAGCGCCAGCGCAGTATGCCTCTATGAAGCGTCGCGCTGTCGTTCGGGCGCAAAAATAGGGCGCTGTCCCTAATTTACTATGATATCGATAAAAAATATATCTAAAATATATGCCACCCGGGTGCTCTTCTCGGACGTGAGCTTTGATGTTCTTGCCGGAGAGAGGGTCGGGCTTGTGGGCCGCAATGGCCACGGGAAGACCACATTATTCAGGATCATTACAGGTGAAGAAGAGCCCGATAAGGGCAAGGTCTTCATGCCGAACAATTATTCCATAGGATATCTCGGACAGCACCTAGAATTTACCAAGCCTACCGTGCTGGAGGAAGGCTGTAAGGGTCTGGGCTCTGAAGAGATGGGCGCCGAATGGAAGGTGGAGAAGATCCTCTTCGGACTCGGGTTTAGCGAAGAGGATCTGAAACACAACCCCTCGGAATTTTCCGGCGGGTTCCAGATGCGTATCGCCCTGGCCAAGGTCCTGGTCTCCGAGCCTAACATGCTTCTGCTCGACGAGCCCACGAACTTCCTCGACATAGTCTCGATACGGTGGCTTGAGAAGTTCCTGCGGTCGTGGAAAGGCGAGCTGATCGTGATAAGCCACGATAGAGACCTCATCGACAGCGTGACGACGCATATTGTGGGCATACACCGCGGGCGGGTTCGGAAGATCAGAGGATCGACCGGGAAATATTATGCCCAGCTCCATGCGGACGAAGAGCTGCACGAGAAGAGGCGCGTACAGGATGAGAAGAAGCGCAAAGAGATCATGGAGTATGTAAATACGTTCCGCTCAAAAGCAAGCCATGCCAGCCGGGTCCAGTCGAACATTAAGAGACTTGAGAAGATGGATAAGCTCGATAAACTTGAAGAGATCCGCACGCTCTCATTCTCGTTCAATTACGAGTCGTTCCGCGCTGGGCAGATGATGGATGTGAATGACCTCACTTTCTCATACGACGGCAAGCCTCCGTACCTGATAAGCGGCCTGAATTTCACCGTGACTAGAAGCGATAAGATCTGCATCGTAGGCAAGAATGGTACAGGAAAGACTACACTATTAAAATTACTCTCTGGACGCCTTAAGCCTGTGGGCGGCAGCGTTAAGACGCACACGGCGGCCACTCCGGCTTATTATGAGCAGGCGAATACCGCCGATCTTAACGGCGAGCTTACGGTGGAAGAGGAGATATCCCTGGGCGGGGCTTTTATTGATAAATCGCGTGTGCGCGGAATATGCGGCGCCATGATGTTTTCAGGAGATGACGCCGAAAAGAAGGTCAAGGTCCTTTCCGGAGGCGAACGCAGTCGTCTCCTTCTGGGAAAGCTCCTCGTGGCGCCTTCCAATATACTCTTTCTGGACGAGCCTACGCACCATCTGGACATTGAATCCTGTCAGGCGATGATGGATGCCGTAAGAGATTTCGATGGCTCTGCTCTCGTAGTTGCGCATGACGAACATTTCCTTAACGAAGTAGCGACAAAACTCATTGTCTTTAAGGACGACAGAGTATTTTTATACCCAGGTAATTATCGGGAGTTCCTGGATAGTATAGGGTGGGAAGAGAATAGTCCGAATAAGCCTGCCGCGAAGCCTGAAACAGGTACGGCTCCAGAGCCCTCTATTCCACCTGCCCCATCCGGTCGATCCGTCCCGGCGCCGGCCATACTGCCGCCGGCCTCCGCGATCCCACAGAAAGGCAAAATAGCAAGAAAGCTCCGCGCGGAGTTCATCGCGACCAGATCAAAGGTCTTAAAGCCTCTCGAAAGCAAGATCAAGAGCCTGGAGGATGAGATAATCTCTTCCGAGGCCAAGATGAAGGAAGTGAACGAGGAGCTGATGAGGGCTTCCCAGGAGGGCGGCCTCGGAGCCATACAGAGAAGCGAGCTTTCTACAGAGCTGAAAGAGCTGGCGGACAAGATAGATTCCTCTTATTCTCTTCTAGATCTCACAATGAAAGAATACGATGCCGCGAAACGGAAATATAGCGATGAATAGACGCAATTGTTTTGCCATATCTATGTATATTCTGTAT
>Ga0268280_1001107_pt1 | contig 19001 bp, 24 predicted proteins | sample saktaG_9_FD_190139 | JGI IMG/M metagenome (GOLD analysis project Ga0268280, IMG submission 190139) | Saline water microbial communities from Sakinaw Lake, British Columbia, Canada - sak_2011_5_24_40m | ecosystem: Environmental > Aquatic > Non-marine Saline and Alkaline > Saline ... | reverse complement strand
CTGTTCAATATTCTATATGGCAATATGCCTCTGTGGTCTATTCCTGATTGGGATTATTGGAAAAAATATAAAGCTCGCTTCATTGAGTGTTACAACAATGTTTGTCCTGTTTTTGAAAAAATCGGGTATTCAGAGATGCTCACTCATAAATTCATTACGGATGACCATATGGTTCAGGAAACCACATTTTCTAATAATATTCGCATAGTAGTAAACTTTGGAGAGCAGTCATATTTACTAAAAGAGAAGAATTATACATTGCCGGCACATGGATTTGCTGTATTTGAGAATGATAAACTATGGAAAGAGGGGATTTGTAGTTGAAGATAGGTGAAAACAAATTGGGTTTTTTCTTACAAGTTTTATGCGTAATCAAAAAAGGAAACAAATGTTAGACTTTCTTGTAAAACATGAATTTTGGTTAGTTATAGGGATTATTATTTGTGGTGTTTTGACAGTAGTTTTGCCACTGGTTTTGAATGTAGTCAAGGAGCACAAAGCAAGTCTCCAAGTTAAAGCGATTAAGATGCAAAATGACGAATTGATAGCTGGTAAAAATACACTTATTATTAAAAATGCTGAGGTGACAAAAAAAATTGATGAGCTACAGGTAGCAGTAAGCAAAATAGTTGAGAAGCTTGGTAGTGATGCCAAAAGTAGATCACAGCAGATTGAAACGAATAAAGTTAATATGGTCGAATTCGGTAGATATGGTGGTGCTATTATTGTTAATCTATCGTTTGCTGGAGCTTCTCAGGATCGAAGATGTATCTTTGATTATGGCACCGCGAATAGCCCAGATAAAAATAGGGTCACCTTGTATATTGATCCCGATGAGGTACTTATCTTGAAACTTTATGATGAAAAGGGGGAAACTTATCAGCTTTCATCAAAGTTAAAGATAATACCCAATGAATCAAGAGAAATAATGTGTTTATGGAATAATGAATATGGTGTGATGGCTTTGTTTGCCGATGGAGTATTAAAGGCGAAGATAGCTTTAAGTAAGCTCGATATTAAATCTATAATTGGTGAGCTTTGGTTTGGTTCAAGCTTTCAGAATGAACGAGGCATGGATATGTTATTACAGCAGGTAAGAGTGTATTCATTCAAAAACTAATCCGATAATAGGAAGTACGGACAATGGTGAAGGAATGCAAGAAGAACTGCTGGATGATAGGTTCCGCCGCGCCTGCGATGCTGCACCATCCGCTGAAGCCGATGTTGTGGGTAGTCCAAAAGAGATTCTTCGGCCCTTTCAGGGCCTCAGAATGACGGTGTTAAGGCAGGGCCTCAGAATGACAAATATGGGAAAATGAAAGAGCTAGTTATTTATGTATATATATCTGGATGAATCCGGTGATCTAGGGTTTGATTTTACGAAACAAGGAACGAGCCGGTTCTTTGTGATCACTCTTTTAATTATTCACTCAAATGAGGTTAATAGGAAGATATTAAAGATGGTCGAAAGAACCGTTAAAGATAAAATTAATCGGAAAAAGAAAGGCAAGGATATTAACCTTGAATTCAAAGGCAGTAATACCGATATCAAAGTAAAGGAATATTTCTATAGGCATATTAAGGATGAGCAGTTTGAGATATTCGCATTAATACTGAACAAGGCAAGAGTGGTAGATGATCTCAGGGAAAGGAAGGAAAAGTTATACAATTATGTGTGCCGGCTTTTACTTGAGAAATGTCATTTTCATAAAGCTGAGGATAGGGTTATCCTTACAGTTGATAGGCGAAAAAGTAGAGAAGATATGAAAGATTTTAATAGCTACTTATTTCTTCAGCTAAGAGAATTAATGCCACTAAAAATTCCCTTTGAGCAATATGCGGAAGCTTCCCATGTCCATAAAGGACTTCAGGCGGTTGATGTTTTTTGTTGGGGTATATACAGGAAATATGAGAGAAGGGATCTGGAATGGTATAATTATTTCAAAACCAAGATTAAAAGAGAGATAGTATACTTGCCGGAAAAGAGACGATGGATATAAAAAAAGAGGTTTGCGAACCCTATATAGCTAACTCCTCTCAGTTTTACCAACCTATGGAAGGGAACACCAAGAGGACCATATAGGACTTACTCACAAACCCTACAATAAGTATAGTATAAAATTCGTAAATGTCAAGATGGTTTAAAAAATACTTAACAAAAGTCAGGTTGGATATATACATATGAAGGTTGCAGTGCTCGGTACTCGAGGATTTCCCGGTGTGCAGGGAGGGGTAGAAGCGCATTGCGAGAATCTCTATACGCGCCTCGCTAAGTCAGGATGCGATGTTACCGTATTTACGCGCTCGGCGTACATGGAAAAAATAGGGACAGAGCAGATTCTAGTTTCTAACGCAACAGCTTGACGAACGCTTCATGCGGCGTTGAAAATTCTAAGACTTTTCGCGGCCGGTCATTTAACATGTTTTGTGCCCTGTTTATCTGCTTAAGAGAGACTTTTAAGAAGTCTATGCCTTTTGGGAAGAACTGCCGAACGAGATCATTGGTATTCTCGTTTGTGCCGCGTTCCCAAGGCGAATGCGGATGCGCAAAGTAGACCTGCATCCGAGTGTTCTTTGTAAATAACTTATGCTCAGCCATTTCCTGGCCGTGATCATACGTTAAAGAGCGCTTTAAGCTTTCGGGAAGGTGCTTGAATTTTCGTCCGAATGCTATCCGAACAGCCGAGGCATCTTTATTTTTAAGACGCACAAGGAAGGTCATGCGTGTGGTCCGTTCGACCAGTGTGCCTAATGCCGAAGCGTTGTTATGGCCCATTATAAGATCGCCTTCCCAATGACCGGGAATGATGCGATCGGCCACTTCTTTGGGGCGTTCTTCAATGCTTATGAAGTCCTGTATAGGACATCTCTTATGACGGACTTTACCGTATGCCCGGCGGTACTTGTGTTGACGCCTCAGACACTTAAGTATGACCTTGCGTAATGAGCCGCGTGGCCAGACATATAGATACGAATAGATGCTTTCAGGAGAGATGCGCATGGTAATATCTAGAGGATACAACATTTTGAGGCGTCTGGCAATCTGTTCCGGCGACCACAGCTCGTCCAATTGCTTGAATACAAATTGCCGTAACGGCTCATTTGTGTCGAGCTTGCGCTGTCTACGAGGCTGGCGGGCTAATCGATCCGCCCGTTTTTGGGATTTGACGGCTCTGTAAGGCGTCCCATAGTACTTATTACGGAGGATCTCTCGAGAGATTGTAGTGGGGTCTCTATCAAGCGTTTCCGCGATATCGCGGCGACTGAGTCCTTGGGCTAGCCCAACAGCGATCTCTTCACGTTCATTCATACTTAACCTTTGATATTTTGACATACGCAACCCCTTTCTTCTGGTGTATTATACCAGATTTAAGTGTTGCGCTAGTAACTTGAGCCTAGACAGTCCCAATCAACGCGTTATAGGCACGCCTGGGACAGTCCCTATTTTTCCAATGACGACGTGGGAGCGAGCGCCCGCCTTGTGCTAAATTTGTGATAAAAACATCGCCAGAATGACACAGATTCGTCCAGATTGCTACAACTCGAATTGCGGCGTAACTCACAGTGAAATAACGTAGTTGCAACAATATCAATGGGTTACAAAAACTGCTCTGTTTCCATTACGAAACCGCTGCTCTACCAACTGAGCTACGCCAGCCTGTATCTAATACCGTCTGAAACTTCAATGCGTATCGTAGTCTCGCCGAAGCATTCAGTCTATTTCGCATTGAATGCGAAGGCGGACCAACTGAGCTACGCCAGCATTAATGCACTAACTCTAATTCTTTCAACGAGTTAGGCGATTCGCCTATCTCTCTTGTATTTACCGTTTTAGGCACTTGTGCTGTATTTGTGCTGTTTGTGATTATAGCAGATTTTACGAAGGGTGTTAAGAATAAAGTTTTGTTGTGTTTTCCAAAATCTCAAGGCTACTTAAACTGCTCCTTTATCTTGGATGCTACTCCTGAAATTAGCCATCCGATACAATACCATTGCAATCCCCCTAAAATTGAAGCAAAAATAGGAATTATAATAAATGAGGAAAATGGAATTAACTTTGTAAAAAACATAATGACAAAAGAAACTGGCATATCAATCGCTAAAATAGCTACCAAACCAAATCCTCTACTCGAACCCAAACTGTCAAGATAAGCAATGGTTATTACTATTACTGCATTAGCTACAGCAAATGCTATGCCTAATTTGTTAATTTTTTTATTGACCTTCACCCGTATCAATACAAAACGAACCAATAATATAAGAACGAATCCAGTAATTGCACTTGCTATATAAAGCTCCATTTCACACCTCTATTATGTTATCAGCTTTGCAGGAGTAGTTAACGAAATCTCCGTGAGATTTAAAAGAAATCTCAAGGCTACTTATATGATTTGTATGATTTGTAGACACTTTACATAACACGCTGATATGTAAAATGTTACAGATCAAATCTTCCGGGATATATTTGTTTTGTAACTCGCTGTTTATACTGATGTTACGTAAAGTGTCTATAGCTTATATTACTTGGAGCGAATAAATAAATTTCAAATTTTCTCTGATAAATTTGAAATTTAACAGAGTGCTCCAAGGGGAAAAACCAGCCCCGTATGCTTATGCGAGGGGCAACAATCACCACGGCACTTGTGCTGTATTTGTGCTGATTTTATAATTGTATCAGATTTTAAGAAGAGTGTAAATGAAGAGATTTTATTGCAATCCCTTACGGGATGGCTCCAGCTGTGATAGTTTATGCAAGTTGCATATGCTTGTATAAAGGCTTGGCTATGGACTTCAGAACACTGGAAGCATTGAGAATCTCAATACCTATAACTCTGCCGTTTTCGTCAAGCTCCGCATTGAGACCAGGTGCAATTTCCACGAACTCCTCTTCTTTGCCTTTTCTGGCGACTATGTAAAGCACGTCGGATTTTGGGTCGTAGTTTATCTTCGGCTTGTTATTCATATCTTTTTCCACCTCCCTGAATTTATACGGCTATGTTTTTGATATGGTTTAAGAGGATGAACGGTAATTATCTCTACGGCGTATCGTTTGCTATCGTAGGTCACAGCCATATCTCTTACTTTACCTTCAAATTCGCATCTATCTATCGCTACACAATGACCTGTTGCGGTATCGTGATAATGCTCTCTTGCCTCCTGAAAAATCTTCTTCGGCAAATCATACGGAATATTTCTTACTTTGATTCTGAATTCTAAATGTGATGTATATACTATTTTCTTCACGAAATGAATTATGCCATATATGCCCAGCCATTGCAATTGAATTTTATGGACAGGAATAATTCTGTCCGTCTAATATATTAGACGCCTGTCTATTTTATTAGATTCAACTCCTATTTAAACTGCTCCTTTACTTTTGGGCTTTGATTGCTTTGTAAAGTCTAAAAGCAATAACGCCAATAGACAAAATAAATACTCCCAAGCATATCAATACAAAAATAAAATCATATTTAGCATAGCACGGATATGAAGTTGTAAAGTCCTGTTTACAAGGAAAGAAATTATTTATTACTTTCCCTATGGATATAACGCCTTTGAACCATATTAAATAAATTAAAGTCACTGAAATACAAGTAAGAATGATAGGAACTTTGAATTTCTTCATTCTCGCACATCCGCTATTCTATCAGCAACGAAACCTTAAGTATTGGGCTCTAATACAACATCAATTACCAGCGGCTGACCAATAATAATCTTATCCTCGGGTATTTCAATTATCTTTTTCTTAAAACCATTGGCAGTAAAAATGAAAGCTCGTTTATTAATCGGCGGACCAAGCGTTGTTATTACTTTAGAGTTCCTGTAATACTTCTTGCCATTGTTAGTCCCCATTGTACAAGTAAGCTTATAGCTCCCATCTACATCGTTTTTTACTGTAATCTCTTCTTTCGCAGGACGAGAAATCTGAACAGTAAAATCCCGTATTGGCTTGCTTATGTCTGCAGACAAGCACTTTCCTGTAATTGTAATCTCCATTATGCCTTTGTAGGTACTAAAGGGTACCTCAAAAGCATAAGAGTAATTACAAATGCAGAATATAAGTAACGAAATGATAATCGGCTTTCTCATTATTCCTCCATTATTCTATCAGCTTTACAACAGTAGCTAATAACATCTTGGCTATCTTCCCTAACTCGCTACAACTATACCCCATAACCCAGGAAATGGCAAATATCGGATATTTTAGGGTCTTTATTTTGTGCTGTTTTTGTGCTGAGAAGACAGCTAAATTGCACCATAAGTCCGATAGATACAGATAGATTGGAGCTCTGCTTTACATTCGGGAAATATGCAGAAGTGCTTGCAAATGTCTATTCCTTCATGAGGCTGATTTGTAACCCCACGGCCTGTTTATTTTGAATGTCCAACCATACATCATCGCATGTCTTGTGTTTTTCAGATATAGCATCGTAAATAGTGCATGTATCGATACGCTTACCTCTTTTATATCGTCCAAAATTAATCAATAGTCTGGTTGACTTATCAGTTTTAAAATATTTGATTGTTATATTATTAATTTTAATCGTCTTTTCTTTCACGTTTTTTCCTCTGCGTCTTGTTAATCTCTATATCATGTTGACAAATATGCCCTATTAAGCCAAAAAAGTCAAAAGTTATTTTCGAAACTTTTAAAGTTAACCCGATCTGCTCCAAACGACTAAAATAATCTTTTCCGAGATGGCCTTATCTTGGTGTGTTCTTCTATCTTTTTAATCAATTCGCCGGCGCTGGTAACGCTATCTTGCACTTCCTTATGGGATTCGGAAAACAGCGCATCATACTGCAATGGGTGCCGTTTTTTACGCATCCTTTTGAAACCTCTGGCTAAATCACCGCATTCCGCGCCAAGAATTCTATCCACGCACTCTGTTATGGTGGCATGAGTAAATTTTTCGGTAGGGCGATAGCCATAAAATCTTATAAGCGCGTTACCTGCGTGCATAAGGGCGTCGTAGGCCGATTTATAGGCGGTCAGGGGGAACTTTTGTAAATTGAACTTTGCAGCCGACAGTTCATTTTCCGCAAATTCCAAAAACTCGGCTATTTTTTCTTTGGTTGTGTTCTCTTTTACTATCTGCCCCTTTTTAAGCAGGTCGTCAAATTGCATTAAGATCTCCCCTTAACATTATTTTTGGTCTCTTAAGGACATTCGTAATAAAATTGTCCGCCCTTTTTCTTTTTTCTTTAAACTCTGCCGCCGGATAGACATTATAATTTATTTCTCTTCCTAGCGCCTGTTCGGCAGATTCTATTCCTTTAAGTAATTCATTTTCGCATGGTTTTCCAACTATCAAAAGATCTACGTCGCTCGAAGCATTTTCCTTGTTAGTCGCGTAAGAGCCATAAATAAATGACAGCTGAATTCCTTTTATTTTTCCGACTATATCTTTAAGCCGTCCTTCTACTCCGACTGTTTTAAACAAAATGGATTTTAGCTCGTTGTATAGAGGATACTGTTTATTCAGAAAAAAATACTTTTGATTTCCCTTCACCTCGGCAATAAAAATTCCTTCTTTCTCCAGCCTAAAAAGCTCTTTCGAGAGATTGCCGGGATCTTCTTTTATAATCGAGGCTAATTGCCTCACATAAAGATGGCTGATAGGGTTTGTAAAATAATAGGAGAAAATTTTCTGCCGCAACCTTGATTTAGTTAATTGAAGGAAATTAATCATCACATACCCCTTTTTACAACGATTGTAGTATAAATCTACATCAACTTCAAGATATTTTTCCCTACTCTATGTTTGGGGTATTTTGGCTTTAATATCCACTTATAAGATATTCTGGCGGGTGTAAAAAGGTTTTATTGCAGCGCGGGCTCCAGGATGAGTGTCCCAAAAAGTGACTGTCACCTATAACCCTATGGAACGTTCTCAACTTTACCGGGAGTAACGTCTTTTACTGGAAGAGTCCACCCGCAAATCGTACACATCTTACATGAACGATCCACCTCATCGATATGCTTACCGCAACATGTGCATTTCAATATTCTCCCTGGTTTTATCAACCTGTTTTTAAACTTTCTTACAAAGTGGTCAAAAAAAATATCCCCGCACAAACAAATCATCGATCTATCGACGCATTAAGTATACTCTATAACATCGTAATATACAAGGCCGGGTCCTGACTTAATTTCTAATCTGGCCAGCTATCGTCGGCTGTCCAGGGTATTTGGTATCTCTTTTAATTCTACCCAGCTCCCGGGCTTTATTGCTCCCAGGCTGAATGGGCCGAATTTTGTCCTGATGAGTCGCTCTACCGATTTACCGAATTGTTCAAAGAGCCGGCGGATCTCCCTGTTTTTACCGCCCAATAAGCTTACTCTGACCCAATTTTGACCGTCCTTCTTATCGAGCAATTTGACGCTTATGGGCTCGGCTTTCTCACCGCGGCCTATGTCGATGCCTTTCAGCATATTCAGGACATCGGCCTGTGAAATAGCGCCATCTACGAGGACCTCGTATGTCCGCTCTATCTTATAGCGCGGCTCCGTTAGAATATTGCCGAATTTGGTATCATTGGTAAATATTAGCAACCCTTCCGAATCGCGGTCGAGCCTTCCCACCGGAAAGACCCAATCGCCTATATCTTTAAGAAATTCATAGACGGTGGGCCTGCCGAGTTCATCCGAACGGGTAGTCACATATCCTGCCGGTTTGTGAAATAATATGTACCTTTTTTTGGACTTAGGCAGCGGCTTACCGTTTACAAAAATATCCCCGGGATCTCTTATCTTCGCGCCCGGGTCGAGAATAGTCTTGCCTTTTATCTTAACCTTGCCTGCCATGACCAATTCAAGGGCCTGTTTTCGTGAGCAGAATCCAGACTTGGATATAGTGCGTATGACATTATGCGTCAAGATAGGTCCTATTTATTTACGGAGATCATATAAAGAGAGTTATCCACAGAGTAGCTGACGTTTAAACGTCAGCTACTCTGTGGATAACAATGCATGTCATGGTAGCAAGCTGTAACGAGTCTAGAAACAAAATAGACCTCCAAATTCAGAGGTCATTTTGTAGGTGATAGGCCTGATGGCTTTCGCTATCTTTGCCGTCTCCTCCTATATTCCTACATTAAGTATACCCTATGATTTCTGTTTTGACAAGGCATGGGGAGCAAATTTATGACGCGCCTTCCGGTTATCCTATCATCCGCCCGAGAGCGGCTACGACGGCCGTCTCTACGCGCAATATGCGATCCCCCAAACTGACGCGCTCGCATCCGGCTCGTTCAAACGCCGCTACTTCATCCGGCAGAAATCCTCCCTCCGGCCCTATCGCGAGCGTGAATGCGCCCTTAACGCCGCACGGCAGCATACCGGACGCGCCTTCAGGATGCGCCACAAAAGCTCTCGCACCTTTCACTATGCCAGGAAGTTCATCCTCAGCAAATGGCCTAAATTTCATCCTGCAGGAAACCTCAGGCACCATAGTATCCTTTGCCTGTTCAAGCCCCAGAACGAGCTGGGCCTTTATATTTTCCTCTTTTAAGACCGGGCTCTTCCAATAACTCTTCTCTACTCTTCCGGAATGTATAATTATTATCTTCTTGATCCCGAGCGCTGTGATATGTCCGAGAATGCGGTTAAAGACCAGCGGCCTCGGCATTGCGAGTATCAATGTGCCGGGTATGGGCTTAGGCGGATCTTCATTAAGCGAGATTTCCAGCTCTATAGATCTGTCGTCTAATGTGACCACGCGCCCATCCCCGATCTTTCCGTCGACCAGACCTACGCAAAGCCGGCTCCCTACGTCCGGCTTAAGAAACTCCCGGATATGCTTATACCGCCTGCCCGAGATAACAGCGCGCTTCCCGGAGTCGGTGAGATCTTCTTTCGATAATAATATAAGGTTCAAGTGCTTACTCTGAATCAGCGGGCGGCGGCGACACGACCATGTAATCAACGCCGTCAGGGCCAAAATACGGTCTATACCAGACAGAGTTAGCTACATAAGCCATAACTCCGTTTACATCTTTAGACTTGGCTCCGGCAGGAAGCGACTTAACCCTGGCGCCGTAAGCCGGCGCGCCGGCCACCATTTGCTGCTGAACCGGAGGTTGCTGTTGAGTAGGGGTCTGCTCTTGTTCAACTATCACTGTGGGCTGCGACGCTTCTCCTATAGCCTCACCCACTGCCACGCCCGCGAGGGCATCGCCCGCGCCCCATCCCCAACCCCATCCGCCGCCGTAGACATTGACTGTATTGTTGTTGTGCTTACCGTGCTGGCCGTTATCTTCGTGTTTTCCTTCGCCGCCTTCGCCTCTTTCGCCTTCGCCTCGTTCACCTTCGCCTCGAAACTCCCCGCTTCTCTCGCCTTCACCGCCTCGGAATTCTTCGCCGTGCCCTTCACCGCCTCGAAATCCTCCACCCCCCATGTGTCCGCCGCCGCGCGCATACACATACCCCGCGCCGGTCGACATTAAGAACACGATCATAAATATCATCAACGCCTTTAAATTCTTCATATTGCCCCCTTTTTTTTATTCTGCTTTTTTATCCCCAAAAAAAATCTTTTTAACTTTATCGACGCCAACTACCCGGAAAAATTCGATCGCCGAACAATAAAACAAAAGCAAGATCGTAACCCATATCTCCCGCGCCAGAAAAACTGACCATATGACGCCGGCCTTTAAATGCTCATATCCGAAGGTCATGCTGCTGTACTTGTGCGACTCATGAATAAGCTCTTCGATAAAAAGAAATAGAAATGTTATCACGCTGAAAACTGCGGTCTTTAAAACTACGTTCCATATAAGAGGTTTACGGGGATATAGATTAAGGAAGGGCCATTTATCGGATACGAGGATCGCCTTCGCTACGAAGAGAGCGCCTATCGCCGCTATGGCCGATGCGCGCACCGTCACGCCGTAGGCTTCAAGCGTCAATGCCCGCGTCACAGCAAGAACGCCGAACATTATAAGGAAGAATGTGAAAGCCGGCAGAATTCCGAGTAATTCTTTCCTTATCCAATCAATGATTTTTTTCATCGGATATTGCATGGCAGACACTTTATAATTAATTACAGACTATTTTAAGACTGCTGAAAAACTTCATCTATGAATTGCCATGGTAAGGCGGAGACTTTTTCGCTCAACTTCATCTTGCGGGGAACACGACAAATAAGAAAACCTGTCTTTGCTGATTTGTATTCGGATAAAAAAACCTCCAGGTGCCGTATATCGCTTGAAGATGGATTATCAGTCCATTTAACTTCCAAGGGAGTATAAAAACCATCGTTGTCAATTACCCAATCTACTTCCGGGCCGTCCGGATCCCGCCAAAACTTGATCTTGGCTCCGCGGCCATTTGTATGCACGGATCTTAAAAGCTCAAGCCCTATGAACTGCTCAAATAATATACCCATATTGCTCCTGGGAAGTCTAGTCCCTTCGCGCGCAGCGAGCCGCCTTACGCCGAGATCAAAAAACAGGTATCTGTCCGACTTAGTAAGCTTCTTACGTGTCTTGGATTGGGTCAGCGGTTCGATCCGCTGGGCAATAAGGCAGTCCTCCAATATCTGGTAATAAGCGGCGATCGTTGTATGAGAAACCCCTATCTCCTGCGATAATTTCCTCAAGTTTACGATACCGCCTGATTCAGAAGCGGCAAGTTCCAAAAATCTTGCAAAATCACCTAAATTCCTCACGACTGCTTCGGCCCGTATCTCTTCTTCCAAATAAGTTGTCACATACGATTCCAGGTCGGATTCCCTATCCTGATCCTCACCTACGGCAAGTATTCCGGGCAATGAGCCGTAAAAAAGCCTTTCATTAAGATCTTTTGCCGGAACCTCCTGCAAGCTGAATGGATCCATTCTGAACGCGACAATTCGCCCGGGAATTAGATTGACCTGCGCCCCTCTGCGAAGCTTTCGGGCGCTTGAGCCTGTAAGTATAAAACTTGCCTTCCCGCGGTCAATTAAGTCCTGAACGACATCGAGAATAACCGGCACTTTCTGGACTTCATCCAGAATAACCAGCGGCCTCTTCTTTGATCCTTTAGATATTAAAGACTCCACTTCTCCTTTTAGCAGATGCGGCGATTTTTCATACCTCTGTCGAACATCCGGCTGGACAAATGAAATCGACAGATCATGCTTAAATCTGTTGATCAGGGTTGTCTTTCCGGTTTGCCGCGCTCCGAGTAGAAGAACGCTCTTGCCGCGGCTTAAAGTATGCCCTATCCTGTCTTCCAGCAATCTTTTAATGTATCTCATATTTTGAATTATCGCCGAAAATGGATGACTTGTCAACAAAATTCTTTCAAAAATAGCCCTACATAAATAGGTGCATTTTTTAAAAGTTTTGGTAAATGGGGTTGCGCGATATAAATGATTACTGTTCCCGCAGATCTCGGCAGGGCGCGTTCATAGGGTGTCCCTTTGTAGGATGGCCCCAAGACTAAGAGCCATCGGCGTTTCGCGGCCTGAAGGGGTAATTATCTGTGATGGATCCAGAACAGTCGAACCAAATAAGTGGCTGCTTCGGCCTTACAAATCCAACAAAATTCTTCTGGGAATAAGGACCGTTGTTCCTCGTCGCTGTTATATAAACTTCACTTGGAGTCATACACTCTACTTTATACGACCAATTAATATAACTAACTTTCAAATTTAAATATTTTTCTATATCCGCAGAACTTGTAATCGTAACGCTGCCGTCCGATGGGATATACTGGCCGGTTTCCGCCCTATAAATCTCCTCGACTTTTCTGATAACGCCCATAGTATTTGCGGCTTCTGCGACCATCGCCTTCTCCTTAAAAGCGGAATATTGCGGCAGGGCTATCGAAGCGAGTACGCCTACGATTATGACTACTATGATGAGTTCAATGAGCGTGAAGCCCTTCTTATCCCTAAGGCGACTCCATAATCTTCCCATCTTAAAGCCCTCCTTTTTGAGGAGTAAAGGGAGTAAAGGGGACGGTTCTATTTATTCTTTGTCCCCACCCCAACACTCCAGAGTTAGAATCCTTTCTCCGGCTTTCTTTGATACGTTTTTCAAAACCGCTTATTTAAAAATATCATCGGCTAGAGATCTGGCTTTTGCTATAAAGAAATCACGCCAGATTTGATGACCCAGTTTTTTTATCATTCGCGGAAGATCCTTAATATCTTTCGCCTTTAGCAGCTGTGTTCCGAGCTGTATCGGGTCTATATGCCAGTCGAACTTGGTTCTGGCCATTTTAATAAGCCCTTCAAAAGATATATTTTTATTATCTTTGAGAATACAGTATAGATCAATAAAATCCCTTGCTCTCGGATTCTGAGCGATGGTAAAGGCCTTGTCAACGGCCATGTCCGTAAGGCTATTTACGCAAATTCCGTCTTTTTTATCCGGCGGCCCTATCCGGTTAAACGGAAAATAAGTAAACTCCACTTTTAGTATTTCCCGTCCGGTATGAAGGAAAAACAGGTTTCTGTTAAAGCTTTGCTGAAAATCTATCTCCTTTATTCCTATAGCAGTCTTTATCTCTTTAAGAAAAACATTGATAGCCGGAATGTCTATCTCGTTCTCGCTGAAAAAATCAAGGTCTTCCGAATAACGGTGTTTTAAGTGGTAAGCCGCCAGAGCGGTTCCGCCTGTAAGATAAAAAGCTTTCGAAATGGGCTTATTTTTTGACAGTAGCGAAAGGAATCGCTTTTGATGGGGAGTTAAGATCTCTTTGGCCATAAGAGAAATTTCAGGAACCGTTTGCGTTGAGCGTCAAGCCGCAGTCTTTGCCAGAACCGTTTTACGGCCGATCTATCCAGTTTTTGGCCATTAAGGCCGAAGTTGATCGCCTGTTCAAGCCGCCAAATCTTAGCTTCTTGAGAGGTCTTCCCGAGTTTTTTTAAGTCTACGCTCCAATTATACATTTCCTATCCCCCTAGACGGTATTATTATACCATGCACAGAGGAGATTTACAAGTTTACCGACGGTCTCTAAATTAATGGGTTAATGGGGACGGTTCTATTTACCCCTTGCGGAAGACCCCGCTATTCTTCACCCTTATTCAGATGTTTAAATATAATTATAGGTTTTCTATTATCGACAAATACTCTTCCTTGCTTATGCCTAATAGATGAAGATTATTCAAGATGATAAAAATAGGGATGTCGGATATTGCGGGAATAACTATGGGGCGGTTAAGGTTTGCTTTTCGATAGATGAGGTGGTCACCTTTTTGCCTGATAAACACACACCCCATAACTTTCAAAAACTTCTCAAACTTCCTATGGTGTATAGGCGTTAAGCGGGACAAGGTAAACGCACTTCTCTTTGGGACTGCCCAACATATATCGGAGGCTGCCAATGCTTCCTGGGATGAGTAACCTTGGTCCAGCCACACTCTGCAAGCACATCCTCTAAGGTCCCCATTTTATCAACTTCCTCAAGGAAAAGCTCCAACGCCTCCTCAAATCTTTTTCTTGCCTGTTCTTCTGAATCTCCACAGGTAGAAAGATTAAGAGCTGGACTATATGCGATAAACATTTTTCCCTCTCGATAGAAAGATATACTAAGCACTATTTTTTGCATTCTTCTCATGTTTTTCACCTCACTTGGAGAATACCATATCCTTACAAAATTTACAACCCTAAAGTAATGGCCTAAAGTAATGGCTTGTTATTCCCTCTTGTCATAATATGAAAGATGCCTTCTTCAATATAAATGCGTCCTGCTCTGGGCATAAAAAACTCCTATTATTTTACTAATAATAGAAGAGCATACCATGAAGATAATACTATATCAATTAAATAGAACCGTCCCCTTTATTCCTCAATGTCAATTAAATAGAACCGTCCCCTTTATTCTCAAGGCTAAGAGCCGTCGGCGTTTCGCGGACGGAGGGGGTGAGACCCATCCCAAAGAGGTATTCCGTCAAAAGGGGGAATAAGTTTAAGCATTACGCTTTGAGAATTATATTGGGCACTGTTAATCCTGGATGCTATTATATATATAGTCCCAGCGGCCGAAGTGACACTATAATTCCATTTTCCGTTAAATGGGAAACTTAAACCCAGATTACTATTAAAGCTAGCTGCATTGTAACAATTGACGTGAATACCTCTTTCCGTCTTATAGATCTCCTCTGCTTTTCTGATAACGCCGATGGTATTTACAGCTTCCGCGACTATAGCCTTCTCTTTAAAGGCGGAATATTGCGGCAGGGCCAATGAAGCGAGCACGCCTATGATTATCACGACTACGATCAATTCGAGCAGCGTGAATCCGCGCCTGCTTTTTAAGTACCCCATCGCTTTTGTCATTTCATTAGCCTCCCGTTAGTATTTTCTTCGACTTCCCGAAACTTATTTAACCTCGTAGGGTGTACCAAAATAGGACGTCTGTTATTACATGTTATTACTGTATAAAGTATATCATATAATAAGGCAAAAGTGCTCGCCACTAGCATATTTATTCAATTAAATAGAACCGTCCCCCTTTTAGGACTTTCAGGATAGCTCGGTATTATTAATTTTGCGGCTTATTCGGATGACTTCCGGTCCAGACCCCGGTCTGAGTAGCATTGGTCCATGTCAGAATAATTGTCTGCCCCACAGTGCCGTTGTTTGCGGCAGTTCTGGTAGCCGTTATTACAACAGATGTCCCTGCCGTAGCGTCGGTTTTGTACCCCCAGTTAGTGACCCTAAGGGTAACACCTAAACCCGCGGCTATCGCTGGGGCATCGGCGTAAGTTATATAATTACCGCTAAATATTCTTTCCGACTGCTCGGCTACTCTGATAGAATCGATCGCGCTTATGGCTTCTGCTGTGCGCGACTTCTCCATAAGGCCCGAATATTGAGGTAAAGCCAGCGCCACAAGAATGCCCGCTATCACGACCACCATTATAAGCTCGATCAGTGTAAAGCCGATATTACTTTTAAAACTATTTCGCGTCATTATTCACCTCACCTGCCCTTCCTGTGCGGCGCCTAAGTTGTTTTTTTGGCGCCATCGATCGGGGGATCCCCTTTTCTCGGTAAACGTCCGCTCCACTGCGTGCCGGTTATCTTACTCCACTTCAGGCCTTCGAGAGGAGGCGGCTTATCAGGGCCATACTGAATGATCAGACGGTCTTCGGGCTTCATCTTGTCGACCCATGGTTTAAAGTAAGCTATATCGCCGAAATGGAACTGCAGATCCCTGAATATCTTCAGGTCTTCAGGCGGCATTATAGCCGGCTCGGACCCTACCATATATCTCCACTCGGCGCGGGGATTCTTAAAAAATGTGCGGAAATACACAAGCATATCGGTACTGTATAATATGCCGCCCGGGTCCGGCAGTAGATCCTTCTGCTCCGGATTATTCGCAGTCATACTTTCCCTGAAGATACTGCCCGACCAGCGGAAGTTTATATCACTGGTAACGGCGAAATAAAGCGTCCCGAGCGCCATAAAAGCCACCACGAGCCTTTTCGCGGACAAAGGCCCCATCCCGGTTTCAAGAAAATCCTGGATCTCATTCGCGACCCAGAAACTTAGCGCCGGTATACCTATATCTAACCAGACGCGCATCGTCATGAATCCGAGGACCCAGCATAACGATCCCAGTATAAATACCGGATTATCTATGACCTTGGAATCCCAACGGCCTCTTAACGCGCGCCAGGCCATCAAAAGCAGGACCGCAATAACCAACACGACAGACCCGTCACCCGGAAGCAATTCTCCGACCAGCATGTTCTGAAACCGGATATTGCCAAAAACGAGAAATGGATGTCTGACGGTATGGGTAAGAAAAGTCACCGGATGCCCGGTCATGACGGCGCCCAGTATAACCCCGCAGGCGGCCGCCGCCGCAAGCCGAGCTGAGGCGAGAGGCTGCCTGGCCAAAAGAAGCGCTATGACCGGCAGGCCGAATATATACCATGAGCAGTGTATCCATGTAGAGGAAGCGATCGATAGGGCCAATAAAGACAGGATGTCATAAGGCGGTTTCTTTTCAGTAAGCCTGGGCCAGGCGAAACAGATAAAAAGCATGGTCGTCATCGTCACTATGTAAGGCCGTCCTTCTATCAGCCTTCCAACGGGCGCCCCCCAGGCGAGCGTCAATATTAGAAGCATGATCGGCCAGGCCTCCGGCCGGCGCAATGACGATATCCCTACCAGAGAATATAATATAAATAATGATACCACGGAGAAGAGGACCAGGCCGAGCACATCCCATCCGGTAACATAGTGGACGAGCTCCAATATCGCGCGCCATCCGGCATTGGGGTCCAGCTTAACATCAGGCCGGATGACCATTATCTGGTTTAAATCCTTACCGGATATGACCTTAGCGGCGTGCGCCAGCGCGTCATCACACGGAAGGAACCCGTACGATATTATCTTAAAAGCGATCATTGAGATAACCAGAATACAGACGGTGGTTACAACGACCGGAATGAACTTAGAATAATACTTAAGCTTAACTCTCATTTTTTTATGGCCCTCCCCGGGGCTCTTTTTTCATCAAATATACGGAATTTTACTATTGAATGTTTATGTAAAAAGTATTTACACGCCGTCCAAAGGACGGCAAAACCATAGACAATGCTTCGCTTAAAATTTATTGAAGATGAATCCATGGCATACCGCGCCGGCGCGCTGAGCTCTCCGATGCGGTAATTAAAATAAATGGCCTGGACCAATATCTCGTTATCGAACACAAAATCATCGGAATTTTCTGAAATTGGCAGAGCCTCAAGCGCTTCTTTTGAAAATGCCCTATAGCCCGTATGATACTCGGACAATTTCTGGCCCAGAATTATATTTTCCAGGAATGTAAGAAGTCTGTTCGCGAAATACTTATACAGCGGCATACCGCCCTTTACCGCGTTATTACATAATATCCTCGATCCAAGCATAACATCGAACACTCCGAAAGCTATCGGCACGGCCATGGCAGTGATAAGTTTAGGAGGATATTGATAATCGGGATGCAGCATAACTATGATATCCGCCCCCAGGCCAAGGGCTTCTTTATAACAAGTTTTCTGGTTCGCTCCATAACCTTTATTCTTATCGTGGGTAAATACGCGCAAGTTTAGCTGTCTTGCCACCTCCACGGTCTTGTCTCTGGAATAATCATCCACCATGATGATCTCATCGACGACGTCTTTCGGTATTTCATCATATGTCTTCTTTAGCGTCTTTTCGGCATTATAAGCCGGCAGGACGACCACTATCTTTTTATTATTCAGCATTATTAACTCTTAAAAAAATTGCGGGGAATATTTATCCCCCGCAATTTGTTTTACCATTATGACGCCTCAATTAAATAGAACCGTCCCCTTTATTCTTTTTTCCCTTTTTAAACCTTCGGTACGCCTGGATGACCACCGCTAGCAGGCCCCCAGCTGCTGGCGCCATTAGAGTTATAATTGAAAATTATAGTTTGGCCGCTATTTGCGCCGTTCATTCTATTAGCTGTAACGTTCCAGAAGCTACTGCTGGCGCTTCCTATAGTGTAACTCCATAAACCGCTGACAGGCACATTGATTGACAATTGGCCAATGTTGGCTTGGGGGGCATAATTACCACCAGCGTTTTCCGACCTAAATAATTCCTGGGCCGTCTTCATGGCGCCGATGGTACTTATGGCCTCGGCGCCTCTTGCTCTCTCTACAAAACTCGCGTATTGCGGCAGCGCCAGCGCGGCGAGGACGCCGACGATTATGACTACTATTATGAGTTCAATAAGCGTGAAGCCCTTCTTACTTCTGAGGCAACTCCATAATCTTCCCATCTTAAAACCCTCCTTTTATTTATAACGACATAGCCTACTACAGGGGAGGTTAAAACCTCCCCTACGGCTAACATTATTTAACGCTCTAAGTATATCACACAAAAAGGTAAAGTCAATAGCCGCGCTCGGAAACGAATTGACTCACATTAAATGTTACCCAAACCAAATCTAAACGCTTCGTTGACTCATAATTGATGTTACCGTATATTTAGCCCTTACTATGGAGGGTTAAATACATGAGTCCCGGAGCGAGAAT
>Ga0268280_1001106_pt1 | contig 19017 bp, 8 predicted proteins | sample saktaG_9_FD_190139 | JGI IMG/M metagenome (GOLD analysis project Ga0268280, IMG submission 190139) | Saline water microbial communities from Sakinaw Lake, British Columbia, Canada - sak_2011_5_24_40m | ecosystem: Environmental > Aquatic > Non-marine Saline and Alkaline > Saline ... | reverse complement strand
GCCACTGCCGGATCAGCCGGGTTCGCGGATTGCGCGATTGTCGCTAGCGCCGGTTCTGCATGGGACGCTTCTGGAATGGATCTTGAAAGCGCCTCTGATCCGCCCGTGCTCACAAGCAAGCCGCTTTTTTTCGCTTTTTCTTTCCACTGCGCCTGAAAATATTTCTCGAACGCCTTGCGGTTCGTATAGATATCCACGACCAGACGTGCCGGTTCAGTCGAGGAAAGATTGCGCCTTTCCTGACCGTCAATATAAACCGCCTGTGGAACAATATGCTGACGAAGAATATCCAGATAATCCGCTCGCACCTTTCTTTTAATCCCAAAACCCAGATAGATCGCCGGCTCGTAAACCAAAACATACAAGGGCTGCGCCGACGGGTTCTCCTGCTGTTTGGCCAGATATTCAAAGATCGCCTTTAGACAAATATCATACTGACCTCCCGTAAGAGCCACGCTCCGTACGGGCCCTGCCATGGGCAAAATGACCGATTGAACGTATTCCTCGCCGCAACAGGATAGAAAAAGCCTTTCGGCATACAGCTTTTGGGCTTTACTCAAAGACAGCCGATCCAGCCTCAGGTCTTTCCGTTGAGAGATGGTCCATTCGGCACGATCCTTATGACAACCGCCCCGGATATATCCTGCTTCGGACAGGACCCGCAAAAGCTCTTTATCCTCAACCTCTTTCAGCCTGAACTCTTTGTGTGTAAACTGGGCCCACTGCGGCGCGGATTTAGCATGATAACGCAACGGATCCAGCCCCGCCATACGCAATCTCTCTAAAAGCCATCTCTCTGCCTTGGCCTGTTTGATATGCCGATCATTCGTAAATAAAATACCGATCTTCTCCCTGTCGCCCCGGGATAACTCCGTAGATGGCGTTTTTATATCCGAAAGAATTTTACCGCTTCCAAAAAATTTTCTCTTGAACCGAATAATTTGTCCTTCGGTGATATGAATAGTTAATAGAAGCATCATGGCAAGGATTGCCTGGATGCCGTAATCACAAATACAAGCCATCCAATGTAAAACCGTATCCTGGTTATGGTACTGGTAATGAACGGACTTCGCGATCATTTCATTTTTATCGATCTTCCGGAGAATATTCTCATTAAGCCGGATCAGCACATCGGCGGGCATGAAACGGAACAACCTATTCCGCTTAAGCTTTCCTTCTGCCTCAGAAAGTACATGAAATATCGCAACGGCCAATAGATGTCTGCCATAAGAATCAATATTATCCGTGGATATACGCAGCTTAGCGAGCCTTATATCCTTCTCCGAGGAGATCTCATCTCCAATAGCTTTTATCTCTCCGGGCTTATTCTTAAGAAATTCCAGCTCTTCTTTCAAAAGCCATAACGCCAGCCAGTTTTCTTTATTTGCCAGAGCGGAGATCGCGGCGGCTTTGACACATGGCCCTTTATCGCGAAGCAATTCTCTGATAATAAGAAAATCTCCCCAGCTTATACTTGTCTTTTTTTCCAGCACATTCAGCGCACGTCCAAATAAGTTCGCTTCCTGCGCGATACCCCTGCTACTCTTTATCCGATATAGATAATCGGTCGTATCCTGCGGCAGAAACCTCTGAAATGCGGATAAGTATAAAGAGATGCGAAACTGCTGAAATGATGACCGCAAATTATCATTCCGCAAAATCCCGATCGCCTCCTCCTGGGATAGGTCTGCATCCGTAAGCGTTTTTGTTTTCTGGGACGTATCACTTGGGAGTATTCCGGACGCCTCTCTGGCTCTACCAGAAACAGAGCTGGGCGAGTTTGACTTAAGTTTCTCCCGCCTTGCCTTGATCCGGAATGCTGCAAATATCGTAATCGGCAAGACTGCCGCTACAATACCGAACTGCAGATAAAACATAATTGCCAGCGCTACGGCTGCGTTCACTGCTAATGTTCCTACAATTACAAAACCAGATCTCCTGGCACCTTTACCGGGATATTTCTCTTCAGATGTACGGATCTTATTCTCAGGGATCTTCTTAAACCTCATATTCATTTTTAAGAGATAGATAACAGGGATGACCATGACAAGTATAAAAGATATCATCAAAATTACTGCAAACAAACCTAATCCCACCATAGTAACCATCATCCCTGTACCGGCAAAAGCGCTTGGAGCGAATATAAATAAGCTTGATATCGCAGCTAACATCGCCACTGATGCCTGCTTTTTAGATAATGGGTTAATGTATGCTTTTGCACCCGACAAGCCTTCGGATAATGCATTGGCAGGATAATTACGAATCATAGGTAAACGCACTTGTGCGGTTGTACCTTTGCCAACCTCTGAAACAAAACTCAAAACCCCGCCGTTGTCTTTGACTGCCAGGCGAGATTCTGTCAAACCGATCCCTCCCCCTCCGGTAGTAAAGAAAGGCTTGTTCATATCTTTTAGCTTCTCGGCAGTTATCCCGGGCCCATTATCAATAATAGATATGACCACATCGCCCTTATCCTCTGTGACCTCTACTTTAATATTGGCCTCACCGCCATATTCGTCATGGTATGCCTTAGCTGCCTTTATACCATTATTCATCAGATTGATCAGCGTTGAGACCAATGTAATGCGTGAACCCATAACCTTCATATCATCTTTATGTAATATGGTAGAGAGCTTGACCGTGCCTTCCTTATCAAAAAAAGATACCGCTTCTTTGACTAAAGAGCTCACATCTTGGACTTGGTCTGAGCGCTTACCTGCCATGTACATCAAGCGATCGGATAAGAGTAAATCTATTTTTTCTAAGGAGATATCGATGATATCCAATAGTTCATTGTCCACCTTCTCTACTTTTACTCCATACAAAACTTCAGATTCTTTTATCGATTTTATGAGAGCAGAAAATTCATTTACAAGTCCTATAAAATTTTCCTTCCAGGAGACTGCTTTAGCATGGCTTAGACTACTATCACGAACTGCCCCACCAACTTCCGCAAGAAATATCCTGAGCCCGTTCTCAAAATGTCTCACTTGACCCAAAACATCCTTAACATTCTTTAAAGTGCTTGCATCAAGGGCACGAACTTCTAATAAGGACTCTTCGATCAACTCAACGGACATTAAAGCCACGGAAAACAGATTAGTAGTATTGGTCAGTTTGTTGGAGGCATGAGTAAGGCTTGCCAATGTTGCTATCGTACGTAGATCGGCTTCAGATAATACATCCTGCCCTTCGGGGGTGATGAACTCCCATAGTATAGAATCGGGCGGAACGTTTTTCGAATCCGCGGCGGGCACATCTTTCAGTAGTTGCTCAAGTCGCGCTATCGTACCGATGGATGAAAAATCGTTCTCACCCTTTGCGGTAACCTTGGCGTCTTCCAGCAGGGGCATTATGCACGATTTTATTACGGGAAATTCGTACGGCAGGCTAGTGTCGATTAGAAGGTCTGCGGCCCGGTATTCCTCTTCCATGTATCTGTTTTCGCTGCGTTTGACAGACGCCCACTGGCGTATCGTATCTATGGCCTTTATCCCCCTTGTCCTGGCATCTCTTACGATCCTGCGCATCAACCGGATATCATAGGATGGCAGCGCGGCATTAGAATCTATGTTAATTTCCGGTTTAGTGAAGATAAAGATAAAGAATTTTTTATGCCTCTCGTCTATATGGCCCGCTATCTCTTTTCTGAACGCCAGCGTACCTTCGACTACCAGCCTCTGGCCGCTCTCCAGCCTGAGCGTCGTCGTCTCTGGCGTTCTGCGCCCATTAGCCATATCGAAACGAGGCGTCTCTATCGCTTTCCCGTCAAGAAGCGCCCTGATATGTTCCATTATGAGTTCCAGATCCAAGGATTGCGGTGAATCAAAATCAAGCTTCCCGAACTCATCGCGCGGGATATCCCTGTGATCCTTATAATAATTGTCGAGCTCCAAGTGTACCAAGCTTTTTCGACCCATAAGTTTATCCAGATTTTCGGTAAATATCGTCTTACCGGAACATGTCGGCCCGGCAATAAATATAACGCTCTTTGGCGGAAGGTCACGGATAGCATGGAAGGCCATCGTGGATCCCTTGGCCTCGGTCTCCTCCGCAAATCTTATTATCTGCGCCTGTCTCGAAGCGGGCTGCGGCGGTACATCGCTTTGAGCAGCATAAAATGCGCGTGTAGTTTCCAGAATATTGCTCTGCTTTGTCTTGTCCCAGATTTTATGTGAGCCGAAAAATTCCGCTATAACTTTTGGCAAGCCGTAATCCAGAAGGCCGCGGAGACTTCCCACAATAGGTAGGGATCGATAGGAATAGGTATTGAGATATCGCGCGATTATCTTACCGGCTTCTTCAGAATTGAGCCTGGCATCCAGGACTCCCTTTAACTCATTAGCCTTGCTCTTAATATCCTCAAGGCTTTCGGCCGTCTCCGGTTCGGAGATAACGCCGCCCATAAGAAAACGAATGCCTTCCGGACGCAATCCTATCTGCTCGGCATCGGAACGCAGTATCTCATAAGAGATCTTCCAAAATTCGGGGTTAGGAACCCTGCCCTTGTCCGTAGTCAGTATAGGCGGAATAAAAGCGGCCTGGTTAAATATTTTGTAATATAAGCGGCGGTCATTCCGTACGTTCTTGTCGCTGATGGCGAATTTCTCAAACTCGCTATTGAACGCGGTTTTTCTTGCCGTCGCTACATCCGCTCCTTTTTGGCGGCAGAGGCGCAGGAATTCATTGCGGTAGGCGGTCATAAAATTATCTGTGGCAAGCGATTCGATAACCCTTTTATGGAAAAGGCGGAAGAAACGCCTGAATTGTCCGATATTATCATTCGGCGGAGGCCCTCTTTTAAACCTCTCATCAATTAATTCCAGCGACTTTCTGAAAGGCGAGAAGTCCGGCTCTTTCAGATAATGGGCGCCGGTTCCCAGTAAATCCTCACTTACAATCATTGCCGTTAATGTAGAATGCCCCGCCTTAAGATCGCGCAGAATCTTGTTCGTCTTATGCAGTAAATACGAATTTTTCCTCTCCACCTCCGACTTCAGCAAGGCCGATCTGCCGTTTCCGAGCCTTTCGGAAATGGAATCTACCTCGGCGATACGTTTTGCGAAAAGGCCGGAAGCGATATTCAGTAACCCCGAAGCCTGTTCGTTCCTTTTCAGACCGGTCAGCGTTTTCGCACTCTCAAGCACGATGCGCGCAAGCCTCTTCTCCTCCACCCTCACTTTTTTGAGTCTCGAGAGCAATGAATCTATGCGGTCCCTGACCGTTTTGGAATCGGCAGGTGATCCTGCGCGCATATCCATCAGCAGTTCTATGCAATCCGCCAGGTAGGCCTTTTCCGCCAGTTCCGTATCTATCTGATGATCGAGCGCCCTGAACGCCTCCCATAATGTGCCATATGACTGAAAACCATACCGCAGTGTCGAGGTACCCCAATCTTCAGAATAACGATATCTCCTCTCCCGTACACTCCACCTTCCCTTATCAAAGAATATACGTTTTTGATCCGCCTCGTTCTTTGCCCGGCGCTCAATGGCAGCTGTTTTGAGATCTGCCATTTCGGTCACTATGATGGATACGAGCTCCATATTCGCGGCTGGCTCGTTCGGGATGCGCACATTAATTCCTTTTTCATCTTGCCCGGCCGGCCTTGTTCTTTCCAGCTGCTTAATTGCATCGTCAATCTTTTCGATCGAGCGGACCGATAGGACTTTTTCAAGCAACGGACGCGCAGCCTTCATCTTTCCGATAACCGAATCAAGGCTTCTGAGCACTTGTCCGGTGCCCCTGCCTTCTGCCTTAAGAGCGCTTCGTCTGTGCAAAAGACGGTAGATGGTGAAGTTCCACTCCCAAAGAAGTTCGTTAACTTTTTTTACGGCCGCGGTAAGCGATACAGCCTGATCGGTTTGTTCAAGGATCTTCTTTTGACGGTCCTGGCCCTCTTTGGAGGCCGCTTCGCCTGTCGGGATATTCTTCGCCTTCGCCGCCAGGTCGCATACGAGCTGTGCGTTAAAAACAGCCGCAAGATGAGGATCCATATAAAGCAACCGTTCGGGCAATGCCGCGTCCCGCTCCATATCTGTGTGCGCGTCGATATGAGCCCATCGTACCCCGCCTTTATTGATAAGGCGTATTGCTTCTGCCCTATAATGGTCGAAGAAAAAAGAATATGATAAATTATGCTGGCCGCTCCAGTAAATCCTCTTTCCGCCGGGAAGAGTTATAATGAGAAATTCATTGCCCCCGACGTTATATTTTTGGCCGTTTAACTTTATCTCGATCACCGGATAGATATATTCATCGGCAAGTTTAGCGTCATAGTGCCTGCGCTCTATCTTACATCCGGCCGGTAAAACAAATTCCTGTTTTATTCGGATAACGCCGTTTTGGGCAGGATTTTTCAGCCTCTCTTCCAGATCACGCTCTTCGGCCTCTAATGCTTCGCGCCAAAGTTTAGCCTCGTTAATATTAACCATACGGGATAGCACCCCGGTAACTTTCCCGGCACTATCAATGACCTGCCTTTCTTCTATATAGACCCATATATAGGTTCCGTCGCTATGCCTGTACTTTCTTTCAAAAGATGGAAGCTCCTGCGGATGGCTCACCTTCTTATTAATGGCAATTCGAGAAGGCTCCTGATCTTCAGGGGCGATGAACTCCCATATGGGTCTGCCTATCATCTCTGCCGGGCTATATCCCAGCATATCCGCCTCTTCATCACTTACCCACATGATCGTTCCTTCACGGTCGATCTTGTGAGAGGGCGTGAGATTATTTTTGATCAAAGCATTAAGGTTATCTTCGGACTTCCTGAGCGCATATCCTATCTTTACATATTCATCGAATGCATTCTCGGTCAACCCCTTCACGGCTTCGCTATCCAGGACGACCGAAACATTAGTATGCTCCAGGACCTCGGAGACCGGTACCCCTGGCATAAGCGAATTTGCGAAAGCGTCCTTCACTATCTGCGCCTTCCGCGGGCCATTGGCAAATAAAAATATCCTGCGCGCCTTCATCAGGCCCGCAAGGCTCATTGTATAAGCATAAGGGTCTTTTGTTATATCCGGATAATATTTAACAATGTTCTGCACCGTGCTTTCGGATAGCTCGACCAATTTCAGCAAGCCTGCGCCGTTCTCTTCTAAAGCTTTGCTCGGTTCAATATATCCTATATGGCCATTTGACCCGACTCCAAGGGTAAGGATATCCGCGCCGCCAAGCCGGTCCAGCTCTTTTATATATCCCAAAAGATCGGGATCGGCGCCGATATAATGGACATGCTTTCTGTCGCTGGGCGCGTAGACCTTCTTAACGAGATGCTCTTCTATAATATTTGCTATGGAATAATCGCTGCCGGATCCCTTCCCGCGGTATTCTGAATGCTGGAATATCTCCACGCGCTGCCAGTCTATCTCCGGCATATTTGCCAGCTCATCGAAAAAGCCCAGCATCGTAGATCCGCCCGCCAATAAAAGAACGACCGGCTTATCAGGCCTGACTTTTTGAAGCGTCAGTATCTCTTGGGCGGTCTTAAGAGCGCTGAATCGATCGAACTCTTTCGGGCTTACCATATAAAAACCCAGATCATTGAGAAGCCTGCGCGCAAGAGGTATCTCTGTCACGCTCTTTTTCAGAATAGCAAAAAGATATGAAATGATATGCCTTCTCATCGACGGCAGCCTTGACGCCATGTCCCGTATTATAAGTTTCGTCTCGTCAAAAAATTCATTATCGTCACTGATATAGAAAAGACGCTCCTTGTGATGTTCGACGCTTATTAACGTATCGATCAAGGCCTCGGCAAAACGCGGCAATCTCCCGGACTCTTCAAGGATCGGATAGAACCTGTCGAAGAAATGGGTGCTGCTAGACCCCCTCTCTCTTGCCAATATCTCTATAATAGCTCCGAGCGCCGGCCTGAATATACCCGGGTCGGGGTCTGACAGGATCTCGTCAAATAGGAGCTTTTTGCATATCTCGCTGCGCGATTCCGATTGTTTAGCCGTTTCTGGTCTTCTTTTTTCCGTGGGCGGGAGAATATTAGGCAGGAATAAATTGGCCAGGAGCTTCTTTCTCTCCTTTTCGAACCGTCGGGAGGCTTTAAATTTATATGTATCGACCATTCTTTTAAATATCGCATATTCTATCTCTCCGTCCCTCTCCTGAAATCCCGGGATATCAACTGCTGCATTAAGGATATCGTTTTGCGGGTCAAGATAATAGTCGAGCAAATTTCTCTGGCCGATCAAGTCGCCACGTTCGGCCGGGGCCGGATTCTTTGAATAGGCGACGGCCTCCAACTCGACTAAAAGCTCTTTTCTGCAGACGCCCGCTATCATCTCCAGCCGGGGGGTCTTTCCGAATTTTTCTTCAACAATATTCTTTACTTTATCGCAATCAATACTGTCCCTTATATAGACCCTCAGCTGGGCGACATCTCTCAAGCTAAGCCCGGCCTCTTTTAATACGAGGCTGATATTCTCGATCGCTCCCGCAGTCTGGTCTTCAATGCTATTTCCGGCATTCTCATCACCTATGATAGAGGCAGTCCCGGAAACAAATACGATGCGTGTATTACCTATTAAAAGTTCCATGCCGCGCGAAAAGAGCGGATTGACCTTCTTGCCCTGCAGCACCCCTTCGCCATACATATATACAGGCGTCTGCCTGGGATTTTCGATCGGCACTATCTCGACGTCTTTTCTGTCGGTCGAGACCGCAAGACACTCCATCACGAAACTGCCGTCATTCATGCTTATGCCGGTCGAGGCAGGATATGGGAATATCTTATCTTTTAAACTGCGCTTTAAAAAATCTCCCCCAAATTTGATCTCGCCACCCGCCCGGCTCGTCTTAAAGAACTTCCATCTTGCATCGTTAAGTTTATCGTATCTCTGCCTTTCGTCTCCGTCATCGCCTGTGATCCTGCCCTGGTAGATCCATGTCCTTAATACATTCTCGAACTTAAAGCCATTATTGAAGAGGACTCTTTCCATCTGCCCAAATACGTCGAGGGCCTGCTCATAAGTATCATTGATGTCTGCCCGGGGCTCGAGCCCTGCTACAAAAGCCCACCTTATGCCGCTGTCTTTGACTATTACGATGTTGCGGTCTATTCTTTCTACTAGCACTCCGGACTGCTCTGGTATCGCAGTCATCTCGATAGACAATAAACGCCCGTCTGCAGGAGCCTGTATAACATAGCTGATAGCCGGCGGCGGCGCCCTGCCATAATAACTCTCCATGATGGCCTGGCACCTCTTTTTATCCGATAAATTTTTCAGGAATATCGTCTGCCTTACGACCGAGTCCCTGCTGCAATATCTTGCCGTCAATGCCTTATCTATATTGACTAATAAGCTATCTACCTGCGCTTCAAGATCATCACCTTCAACAGGCGCCGCGCTTAAAAGAATATGCACATACGGCACCCTCACCACGCTGAACTGAACTCCGCTCGACGGCGGGCGTTCCGGTATTAATTGAATTGATCTATCAGGTAATACGCGGGCTTTAAAAAGACGCCTATTATCCCCGACAATAGTCGCGCAAGATATGATCCCTTCCGCATCGGGAGGCAATGTTAATTCCATGCGTACACCCCTGTCCTGAAGCACCAGGTTTTTGGGGGCCGGTGGATTATAGTCGTATGCCAGCAGGCGTCTTAAATTTACTTCGAGTATTCTCGCGGGATCAACATTTTGAAAGAAAGACGGGGCTTGCAGCGTAGATGTGGATTGGCGGTTTTCGAATATCTCCGGATTTGCTAATACAACATCCTGAGCAAAGAATGTAATGACCAGCACCGCGGCCATTATCCGTATTGGTATAGGAAAACTTTTTTTCATATGTTTTGCTCTCTTAACTCAATAAAAATATTGTTTAATCCAATAGAATACGATTGGTTAGATTATATCACGGGACAAATGGAAGGCAAGGTTAATAATATACCTTTTTTATATCTTAATTTACAAGCTTCGGAAACGCGAGGCATATAATTTGCAGGATAAAATTTGTGTAGATAGCGGCGATAATATCGTCAAACATTATGCCAAATGCTCCGGAGAATTTCTCTATTCTCTTGGCCGGCGGCGGCTTTAAGATATCGAATACCCTGAATAGTACAAACCCCAATAGAGCTATCCATAAATTATAAGGAACCAAAAATAGCGATAGCATCATGCCGCATGCCTCATCTATCACTATCATCTGGGCATCTTTTCTCTTGTATATCCTCTCCGCTTCTGATGAGAAGATTATGCCAAGGAAGAATAAAAATAGTACTGAAAAAATATAGATCGGTAGCTTATCTTTTACTACAAAATATATGAGGAGACCGGCGAGACTGCCGAGCGTGCCAGGCATAAACGGCGAGTGGCCCAGATAAAAGAAGCTTGTAGTGAACTTAATGACTCTTCGCATTGAAGTACACTCCCTTATTCCTTATAAGATACGACATTCCGCTTATCAATGTCAAGAGAGTTGTTATCGACATCAGGATAAATATGGCGTCCTTATAAATACGTTCCGTGGAAGCAGACCAAAAGTGAAATACCTTCATGCCCGCCTCTCTGAATATCAGAAAAAATAGTATGACGAGTATCGCAGAGACCTGAGATACCATCTTATGTTTTCCGCCTTCGTCGGCGGATATGACCTTGCCCTTTGCCAGAGCCGACATCCTTAAGCCCGTGACGATCACATCCCTGAATATTATTATAACAACCATCCAGGCAGGTATCAGTTCCATTTCAACGAACGCCAAAAATGCCGACAGCACCAATATCTTGTCGGCTATGGGGTCCATGAGCCTGCCGAAGTCGGTCTCCATATTATACTTCTTGGCGATGTATCCATCCAGAATATCGGTAAACGAAGCGGCGAGGAAAGTGATGAGCGCCATAGATTTCATCACCACGCCTTTTGAGAAGACGAAGAACATGAATACCGCGACTAAAAATATACGAAATATTGTAAGTTTATTGGGTAAGTTCACCCCGCCTCCCCGACGAGATCATACTCCAGGGTATCCGTGATCTTAACTTTGCAAAACTCGCCGACTCTGACGCCTTTGCCTGATACATAGACGCATCCGTCGACTTCAGGAGCGTCACATTCTGTACGGCCCGCGAACTTATTATTTTCGCCCTCCACAGGCTCGTCTATAAGGACATCCACCGTCTTACCCATGTATGACTTATTGATATCGGCCGATATCTTCTGCTGCAGTTTCATCACTTCATCGAATCTCCGGTTCTTTACGCTATCCGGGATACGGCGCGGAAACTTATAGGCTCTCGAAAACTCTTCCGCGGAATATATGAAAGCCCCCAGCTTGTCAAACCGCGTATCTTCAAGAAACGCTAAAAGCTCGTTGAACTCTTTATCCGTTTCTCCGGGAAACCCGATTATCACAGAAGTCCTTAAAGCAAGCCCCGGAATATTCTTTCTTAATCTTTCGATCAGGTCTATTATCTCTTTTTTGGTAGTATGCCTGTTCATCTTCTTTAATATGCGGTCATTGATATGCTGGACCGGCAGATCAAGATATCTGCATACCTTCTTCTCGTCGCGCAAAGCGTTGATAAGTTTATCACTATAATGCGCCGGATGCGTATAGAGAAGCCTGATCCATTTAACGCCGCTCTTCAGGGAGGAGAGGCTCTTCAATAGCTCTGGAAGCTTTTGCCTGCCATATATATCTTTGCCGAAAAGCGTCGTGTCCTGGCCTATGATATTTATCTCCTTTATCTTGCCGGATGAAGAGAGTCTCTTAGCCTCCTCTACCACAGACTCCATGGACCTGCTCCTGAAGCTTCCGCGCAAGCGCGGTATTATGCAGTAACTGCAGAGGTTGTCGCACCCCTCGGAGATCTTTAAATAGGTAAAATGCGGCGCCGTAAGAGAAAAGCGCGGGGAGTCTTCATCATAGAGATAGTTCAGCTTTTTTGATACATATGAAGTGGGAATGTCTTTAAGCAGGCCCTTAACTATACTGCTTATCTTTGGAAGATCGCTCGTTCCCACTATGGAGTCGATCTCAGGGAGGTTCTTTAAAAGTTTTTTGCTGTATAATTGCGGCAGGCATCCGCAGACTATGAGGCGCTTGATCTTGCCTTCCCTCTTAAGCTCGGCGGCCTCTATTATGGTATCGACCGACTCTTCACGCGCGGATGATACAAAAGAACATGTATTGACTATAAAGAGATCTACCCCGTCGCCGACTTCATCCGCTATCTCATAACCCTCACTCTTAAGAGAGCCGAGCATAACCTCTGAATCTACCAAATTGCGCGGGCACCCAAGACTTACGATCCCGATCTTTGTCATAAGAAGAGCTTCTATTTTATCCTTACGCCTTTTCTCGTTATCTCAAGTCCGTTTATGACATTCTTGCCCTGCAGATCTATGGGCCTTCCGTTGAGGATGAGATCGAGGCTTCCGGCCTTCGCGATATTTAGCTCTATGGATCTGTTGGCCACCGCCTTTTCAATAAGCCCGGCAGGAAGAACTCTCTCAAAGAAGAGTATCCCGTCTTTCTTCAATTTCACAAGTACCGCCTCTTTCACTCTTATCTCAAGGATCAAAGGAGTCGTTTTGGGTACGAGCTCTTTTGTTTCGGCCCTGGCGCTTACGACGGGCTTCTTCTGCGATGCCTTTGTGATTTTGGCGACAGGCTTCTTCGCCGCCGTAATAGACTTTTTTTGCCGGACGGGACTCGCCTTCATAAAGGCGGTCAATACCTTGCCCGTAATGAATATGAGGAGCAGGAGAGATATTATCGCCGCCACGAATAGGCCGGCCATATAAAGAAATTTCGGAGGCATTTTAGCCTCTTTCGATAAGACATTCTCCGGAGCGGGGATATTCGGTTTAGGGAGATCTTCCGTATGGGCGGGAAAATATTCCTTCAAAAGCTCTACCGAATTGAGGCCGAGAAACTGCGCGTATTTCTTTAAGAAGCTTCTTATGTAGGTGTCGGTCAGCGTATCGTTCGGCCTTCCCTCTTCCAACCCGACCAAGACCGTGGAATGTATCTTGGTCTGCTTCTGTACCTGCTCTATTGTCAGAGACTTCTTCTCTCTGGCATCTCTTAATCTATTGCCCACTGAAACAGCCGATAGCCTTGACTCTCTATTATTCTCCATTTTTAGCCCGGTAATCCTGCAAGCTGACAAGAATGCTTCTCGGTTTCGACCCTTGAAATTGCCCGACTATTCCTTCCGCTTCCATTGTATCGATGATCCTGGCCGCGCGGGCATACCCTAATCCAAGCCTTCTCTGCAGCATGGAGACCGAAGCCTGTCCGGTCTCAAGTATGGTCTTGACCGCTTCCTCATAGAGATCATCTTTATCGAATTTTTTAGATGCGGACTTCTTATTGACCTTAAGCATCTCCTCTACATACTCGGGGGGTCTCTGTGCTTTTATAAAATCGGTTATCTTCTCTATCTCTTTATCGGATATAAGGCTGCACTGCGCCCTGACAGGCCTTGATGCTCCGGGCTCGATAAACAACATATCTCCCCTGCCTAACAGTTTATCGGCTCCGTTCATATCAAGCACCGTTCTCGAATCTACCTTGGAAGCCACCTTAAACGATATCCTGGCCGGGAAGTTCGCTTTTATTACGCCCGTTATGACATCTACGGACGGGCGCTGAGTGGCCAGCATTATGTGGATGCCTACCGCTCTCGATAATTGCGCAAGCCTGGTTATCGCGCTCTCGACCTCGTTTTGAGCTACCATCATCAGATCTGCCAGCTCGTCTATTATCAATACTATGTACGGCAATTTCGTCGGCTTTGATCCGTCTTCCGACTTCTCTTTATTGCCGAACTTTTCATTATATAGATCTATATTCCTGACCCCGGACTTGGCCAAGAGCTCATAACGCGAATCCATCTCACTCACCACCCAGTCGAGAGTGCTCGCAACCTTATTATGGTCGGTAACAACCGGCGCTAACAGGTGAGGCATATCATTAAATACGGCAAGCTCCACCCTCTTAGGGTCTATCATTATGAATCTTACATCTTCAGGGGTTGAATTGAACAACATGGACATTATCAAGCTGTTTATACATACGGTCTTGCCCGAGCCCGTCGCGCCGGCTATTAATAGATGCGGCATTGTGGCAAGATCCGCTATCACCGGAGCTCCGGCGATATCTTTGCCGAGAGCAAGCTTCAGTTTTGATTTTGATGATTTATACTCTTTGGATTCCAGGATCTCCTTTAAATATACGATAGCGCTCGAAGAGTTCGGAACCTCCACTCCTATAGTCCCCTTGCCGGGTATTGGAGCGACTATCCTGACGCTCTGGGCCTTCATGGCGAGAGCTATATTGTCGCTTAAAGAAGTTATCCTGTGTATCTTCACCCCGGCAGCCGGCTCAAGCTCATATCTCGTTATGACGGGCCCCTTATTAAATGCCACGACCTTAGCCACTATGTCAAAATCCGCGAGAGTCTCCTCCAGGATCTTAGTGTTCGCATCAAAGTCATCGTCTATTTTTCTCTGCTCCAACGGCGGCGGCGAATCCAAAAGATCGAGGCTCGGCAATGTAAAGTCTTTTTGCTCGGCGAGGGCCACTCTTCTCTCTTCGGTTATGGGCTCTATCTTCTTAATAGGCTCGCGCAAAACAACATTTGCGGGTACGTTAACACCCGGCATCGGCCTGGGAGGATATTTTTCTCTGACCGGTATCGTGGCAGGAGCAGGTTTATTCACTATAGAAGCGGGACTCTCGCGCTTGCGTATAACGCTGGGCCTGCCTTTCATGGCAATTATAAGGTCTCCGCTCTTTTGCACAAGAGTGGTCAGGAATGGTATGAGTAAAAATTCTGTTGCCAAAATCACCGAAAGCAAAAAGAGGACTATTATGACTATGATGGCGCCCATCGACCCGAGGTATCTTATAAGAAAATCTGAGAAGACCAGCCCCACAATACCGCCGAGCGAGAAACGGAAACTGCTGTCGCCCTGGCCTATCATAGAGAACATGGCGCTCGAGGCCAGAACAAGAAAGAATGTGCCGAATACCTTAAAATACAGTTTATGCGGCGTGATCCCCGAAAACCGGGCGATGGCCCAGATCAATATCAGGATAGGCAGACAATAGGCGCTCATCCCCATTATGAAGAACATGAGAGCCCCTAAATACGCGCCGAAGAGTCCGGCGAAATTCTTTATCGGATGGTTTACCTTCGAAGTGAATAGCCCTACATCAGAGAAATCGAATGTTATGAAGCTTATTAATACCAGGAGCGCCGCGGCAAATAAGAGTATCCCCTGTATCTCATTCCATTTAGTCTTGTCCACCCCGCCCCTTCTTTCTGTTATTCTAATCTATTTAATTATACCTTTTAATATATATTTTTTAACAGGTCCCGCCACTTTAAATCACAAGTAATTATGGAAGGGGCGGGGTAGATAATATTACGACAGCCGCTCCGATCGAGATGCAATATATCCCGAAAAGAAAGAATAAGTTTTTTCTCATGATACCAAAAAGAGCCTTTATCACCAGAAAGCCGGTAACCGCGGCCGCTATGGCGCCTGCCAGAAAGACGACTGTATCACCAGATATAAGATTACCATAAATCTGGCGCACCTTCAATACATTTGCCCCTAAAACTGCCGGGATCGAAAGAAGGAACGAAAATTTAAGCGCTTCGGCCTCATCCAGGCCAGCTATCAGGGCCGTCCCTATAGTGGCGCCGCTGCGTGATATCCCGGGCAGGACGCTTATTCCCTGAGCGATACCTATGGCTATGGAGTTCTTTACCCCCAGAGGCCTAGGGCGTCTTACGATCTTCCAGTATATCGCCCAGATACTGGCGAATAGCAGGAAGAGGCCCGTTATAATAAGCGATGATCCTACGACTAAAGGCATCGAGAAGAAATTCTCAGCGACATCCTTAAATATGATGCCTATTATGAATGTAGGCACGGAAGCCACTATTATGAATTTAAGCAGCCTCATATCCTTCTGAAACATTTCCAATATATCCTTGTGGAAGAATATCACTACTGAAAGAATGGTACCGAAATGTAGAAAAACGTCAAAAGAGAGCATCTCTTCCTTAAAACCGAATAGACTATGAAGGAGGACGAGATGCCCGGAGCTTGATACAGGGAAGAATTCTGTAACACCCTGAAGGACACCTGAAATAACCGCCTGGGTTATAGTCATCTCTTATCTTCCGGTATGTCCAAAGCCGCCATGGGAACGGATGGTGTCGTCGAGGTTTTCCGTCACTTCTATCTCGGCTCTGGCGACTTCCTTTATGATCATCTGCGCGACCCTGTCTGCCCTGCGTATAACGAACGGCTCTTTGCCGTGATTTATCATTATCAGATTCACGAGCCCGCGATAATCGGAGTCTATAGTGCCTGGAGTATTTACAAGGCTTACGCCGTGCTTTAAGGCCAGCCCGCTCCGGGGACGGATCTCGGCCTCATAGCCTTCCGGGATACTAATATAAATGCCAGCCGATATGAGCTTAATATCGCCTGGCAATAATACTATCTCCTCGTTAACATCCGCGTAGAGATCCACCCCGCTTGATCCGGAAGTCGCATACCTCGGAACTGGCAGGTCCTGACAGCCTTCCTTCTTTTTAAGAAGTATCTTTACTTTTTTCAAATTTACTTCGTAAATTTATCTCTTACGGCGTGAATCGTCCTGACTCTTATCCTTTTCAAGCCCGGGCTTGTAGTCCGGATCCGCCTGCTTCTTCGAGAGGTTAAGCCTGCCCTGAGCATCTATCTCCGTAAGCTTCACGTCGAACTCGTCGCCCAGCTTAACTATCTCTTCCACATTCTTTACGAATGTATTGGAAAGCTCAGAAACATGCACAAGACCCTCTTTCCCGGGAAGTATCTCTACGAAAGCTCCGAAGTTCATGATCTTTTTTACCTTGGCTCTGTATACCCTGCCAACCTCGGGCTCTTCGGTTATGCCTCTTATTATGGCTACCGCCATCTCTATCGACTTAGGATCGGTGCCCGCAACCTGCACCGTGCCGTCATCATCTATATCTACCGTGGCGCCCGTATCCTGGATTATCTTCTTTATTATCTTGCCTCCGGGCCCTATGACCGCGCCGATCTTCTCCTGATTTATCTTCAGGACCACTATTTTCGGCGCAAATGCGGAAACGTCGTTCTTCGGCTGGCCTATCACCTGCATCATCTTATCCAGAATGATGAGACGGGCGACTCTAGCTGATTCGAGAGCTTCTTTCAAGACCTCGTAGCTTATACCCTGTATCTTTAGATCCATCTGCAGAGCGGTTACTCCGCCCTTCGTTCCGGCCACCTTGAAGTCCATGTCTCCGTAATGGTCCTCGACCCCGGCGATGTCCGTAAGTATTATCACTTCTTTATCTTCCTTAATAAGGCCCATGGCTATACCGCTGACTGGATCTGATACCGGTACGCCCGCGTCCATAAGAGATAGAGTACTGGCGCATACGGTCGCCATGCTGGACGAACCATTGGACTCCAGTATCTCTGAAACTACTCTAACGGTATAAGGGAATTTTTCTTTGTTCGGCATGACGGGCTTTAATGCTCTTTCCGCTAAAGCGCCATGTCCGATCTCGCGCCTTCCGGGCCCTCTCATCGGCTTAGCCTCTCCGACCGAGAACGGCGGGAAGTTATAATGCAGCATGAAGCTCTTCTGCGTCTCGCCTTCGAGGGCATCTATCGTCTGCTCATCCGCACTGGTGCCCAGAGTAGTGGCCGACAAGCTCTGTGTCTGGCCTCTTGTGAATAGGCCGGACCCATGCGCCCTGGGCAGCACCCCTACTTCGCACGTTATCTTTCTGATCTCATCAAACTTTCTACCATCAACGCGCTTCTTCTTCTGGACGATGAATTTCCTGACCTCATCCTTTTCAACTTCCTCAAGCGCGTACTTAACATTCTTTTCCGAGAACAGAGAATCTTCTGTGATCAGCTTCTCTACGAGCTCCTTCAAGAGCAGGTCCATAGCTTCTTCGCGCTGCTCTTTAGTGCTTAATCTGTTTATCTCATCCAACTTAGCTGCCGAGGCGTTTCTGACGCTCTTTAAGAGGTCCGCATCTACATCGCGCATCGCGATCTCTCTCTTCTCTTTACCGCAAGCCTTCGCCATCTCCTCCTGCAGATCTATGAGAACCTGCATCTCTTTATGGCCGAATTTTATGGCTTCCAAAAGCGTATCCTCCGGCAATTCTTTGCTTCCGGACTCTACCATCAGAACGCTGGACCTGTTACCGGATACCAGCAGATCGAGATCGCTGGAATCTAATTCTTTAAACGTGGGATTTAATATAAACTTTCCGTCTATCCTTCCCACTCTTACCGCCGCTATCGGTCCGTCGAACGGAATATCCGATATCGTAAGAGCTGCGGATGCGCCTATCATAGCAAGTACGTCGGAGTCATTTTCGCTATCGCTTGAAATCACCAGGGCCACTAACTGCAGTTCATTTATAAAGCCTTTGCCAAATAACGGCCTGATGGGCCTGTCTATCAAGCGGGCTGTCAATATCTCTTTCTCGGAAGGACGGCCTTCGCGCTTGAAGAATCCGCCCGGTATCTTCCCCGCGGCATAAGTCTTCTCCTGATATTCGCACGTCATGGGGAAGAAATCTAAATCGGGCCTTGAGCGTTTTGAACATACAGCGGTGACGAGCACCATCGTGCCGCCCAGCTGAACAGTGCAGGCCCCGTCCGCCTGCTTGGCCATTCTGCCCGTTTCAATGATTATCTTCTCCCGGCCTAAGTTTCTTTCGAATTTTTGCATCGTATATCCTTTATAGTTATGGGGTCTGTTTGTAAGGGGTTCCGCCGATAATAAGAAAGCGAAGAGACTATTTTCTTAAGTCCAGCTTCTTTATGATGCCCTGATATTCGTCCGGGCTCTTCTTCTTTAAATACTCCAAAAGCCTTCTGCGGAGACTGACCATGCGCAGTAACCCCTGCCTTGAATGGTGGTCTTTCTTGTGCGATTTGAAATGGCCTGAAAGCGAATTTATCCGTTCAGTTAGAAGCGCTACC
>Ga0268280_1001103_pt1 | contig 19028 bp, 17 predicted proteins | sample saktaG_9_FD_190139 | JGI IMG/M metagenome (GOLD analysis project Ga0268280, IMG submission 190139) | Saline water microbial communities from Sakinaw Lake, British Columbia, Canada - sak_2011_5_24_40m | ecosystem: Environmental > Aquatic > Non-marine Saline and Alkaline > Saline ... | reverse complement strand
AAACAATCATCTAATTTGCTAAGCAATTTTGCCGATTTGCCCGAAAGTTCACTCAGGAATTCCGAATGATTTTTTTTAATCTCGATATTATCATTGGCAATATCCAAGGCAGTCAAAATCATAATTCCGAGTGGGTTATAGCTTGCCGGAAAATCCGGCTGCCGTAATTCAACCCTTCTAACCTCTTTGACGAGATAGTCGGCAACCTCTTTCGCCTGTGAAAATTCAGTTTCGGCCTTAAAAGTATATTGCTTACCAAAAATATCAATTTTTACAAATTGTTCCAAAAAAATATCTACCTTTCAAAATAATTTTATTGGCTGTTATTTATGAGCATCTGTAATACCATCAAGCTTGCTGAGAAGATTATCTATTTTTGACCGGATAATATTTCTTTCCAGTGAATAGCTCTTTTCCGTCTCGATCTTCCCCTGCAACTCCTCCTCTAATTTCACTATTTTATTATTTAGTTCTAAATTAATCGCCTCGTATGATTTACAAACTGCAAATACTTTTTCAAGTTTATTTTCAATTTCGTCAAATTGCCGCAGAATCAATTCGTTATCCAACTCGCCACCTCATACTATTTATCATTTATAATATCCCATTAATGCCAAAGTCAAGATATAATACCCAACCGTTTCTGAATTATCCGTTCCACGGCTATCAAATCCTGATTGCTGTTTATTCCTAATAACTCTTCATTATCCTGTCCAATAACTGCCCCTATGTTTTTATTGTAATTATATCCGATTGTAATTATATCCGTAAGATAAAATTCACTCTGGGCATTATTAGAACTGATTTTATTCAGGGAATATTCAAGGAATTCCTTTTTTACACAATATATACCTGCATTAATGATTTTTATCTGTTTTTGCGCATCTGTAGCATCAGTTTCTTCAATTATACCGGATACATTATTTTCATTATCGAGAATAATTCGCCCATATCCCTTCGGGTTATCGGCTTCAACCGCCAAAACAGAAATATCGCAACTTGATCTTATATGTTCTTCATAAAATCTCTTTACGGTATCATAAGAAAGAAGGGGTACATCTCCGCACAGGATTAAAACCTGTTCCGAATATTCAGGCAAAAAAGGCAAAGCGCACTTAACCGCATCTCCTGTGCCAAGCTGCTCTTTTTGTAAGGCATAAGTAACTTTATATTCTTTTGATATTATTTCACTGACTTTTTCAGCCTGTTTTCCTATAACAACAACTATATTGTTTCCGGCAATTTTTTTAGCTGTTTCAATAACATACATGACCATAGGTTTACCGTTAATCTCGTGTAATACCTTAGCTTTGTCGGATTTCATTCTTTTTCCCAACCCGGCGGCAAGAATCACAGCAGCAAGTTTATTTGTCATAAAACATCCTCATAAAAGATTATATGCTCTTATATTAATGCCCCCTGTCGAAGCAGGGGCTTATTACGAAGAGAAGTTCCCCGCTCAACAATAGGGAAACTTTCAGGTAAGGAAAATATTTACTTAAGATTTCTTCCCATAACCCAGCCAAAAATGGCGGTTCTTGCAGTAAGAAAAGCCGGTCATCAATAAAAAAGGGCAGCCCTTATAATATCCTGGCCGCCCTTTCTACAATTATTATTGCCCATCAGCAATGGGTAAATTTTATCTGTAATTCTTTAATCCTGAACAATCAGTGAAGTCTTGTTTCAGCTGTCTTCACACGGTGCAAAGCTCTGTCCAAAGCTGCCTTAGCTCTCATGAAATCGATATCCTTATCGGCACTTTCTTTTGCCAAACGTTCTTGGGCTCTTTTTAAAGCAGATTTTGCCCTTTCCAAGTCTATATCACGCCTTCTTTCAGCAGATTCCGCCAGCACAGTAACTCTGTCAGGAAGCGCTTCAGCAAATCCCCCGTTGACAAAGACAAACCTTTCTTCTCCTTTAATATCCCTGTACCGGATAATCCCAACTTTCAGAGTGGTGAAAAAAGGTGTATGGCCAATGAGAACTCCAAATTCACCCAGAGAGCCCGGAGCCATAACAATCTGCGCTTCTTCACTAACGACTGATTTTTCAGGTGTAACAACTTCTAATATTATGTTTTCGGCCATATTATATACCCTCACTTCTACTTTTCATCGGCCATTTGCTTTGCTTTTTCAACTGCTTCCTCTATACCGCCGACCATATAAAATGCGCGTTCGGGAAGATCATCATGCTTACCTTCGCAAATTTCCTTGAACCCCCTTACCGTGTCGGCAATTTTAACGTATTTGCCTTTCATTCCTGTAAAGGTCTCAGCTACATGGAATGGCTGAGATAAAAATCTTTGGATTTTTCTTGCCCTTGAAACAGTAACTTTATCTTCATCGGACAATTCTTCTATGCCGAGGATAGCAATAATATCCTGAAGCTCCTTATATTTCTGAAGAATCTGCTGAGCTTTACGGGAAACCAGATAATGTTCTTCGCCGATATAAGAGGCATCCAGAATCCTTGATGTTGAATCGAGCGGGTCAACAGCTGGATAAATTCCAAGTTCCGCAATCTGTCGAGACAAAACGACAGTACCGTCCAGATGAGCAAAAGTCGTAGCAGGGGCAGGGTCGGTTAAATCGTCGGCAGGCACGTAAACACACTGTACGGCCGTAATAGATCCCTTGTCTGTAGAAGTAATACGCTCCTGAAGTTCACCAAGATCAACGGCAAGAGTGGGTTGATAACCGACAGCAGACGGCATACGACCCAACAGAGCGGAAACTTCAGAGCCAGCCTGAGTAAATCTGAATATATTATCAATAAAAATAAGGACGTCCTGTCCTTCTATATCGCGATAATATTCGGCGGCAGTTAAAGCAGATAGCGCAACTCTTGCTCTTGCTCCCGGCGGTTCGGTCATCTGTCCATATATCAGAGCTGCTTTGGGAAGAACGCCGGAAACCTTCATTTCATGGTAAAGGTCATTTCCTTCACGCGTCCTTTCGCCGACTCCTGCAAATACTGAAATACCACCGTGATGCATAGCTATATTATTAACCATCTCCATCATGATAACTGTTTTACCAACTCCAGCGCCTCCGAACATTCCCATTTTCCCGCCTCTCGGGAACGGTACCAGCAGGTCTATAACTTTTACACCTGTCTCAAGAACACGAACAGTTGTATCCTGTTCCGTAAATTTGGGCGCTAAACGGTGAATCGGCATCATTTTTTCATGGCTTACAGGCCCAAGCCCGTCGACCGGTCGTCCGACAACATTCAATACCCTTCCAAGTCCGGCCGGACCTACAGGCATCATAATCGGCTTTCCCGTATCCTTGACTGACATGCCTCTTACCAATCCATCCGTAACATCCATTGCGATTGACCGAACGACATTGTCCCCAAGATGCTGGGCAACTTCAACGACAAGATTATCCTGCTCATTGTTTATGGCAGGATTGCTGATCAAAAGTGCGGTAAGGATATTGGGAAGCTTTCCTTCTTCAAACTCCACGTCAACAACAGGCCCCATAACCTGCTTTATTTTACCTATGTTCTCTCCCATCTATAAACCTCCTATAAAAACTGAATTCGGTATATTCAATTCTTACCCTTTAAGCGCCTCCGCTCCACCTACAATATCCATAAGATCTGAGGTGATGGAAGCCTGCCGGGCCTTGTTGTATGCCAGAGTAAGACTATCAATCATATCATTACAAGCCTTGGTTGCATTGTTCATTGCGGCCATTCTCGCAGCATGCTCGCTTGTTGATGTCTCCAAGAGAGCGCTGTAAATCTGAACATAAACATTTTTTGGAAGCATCTCATCAAGAAGCTCAGCAGGTGTCGGTTCGCATATATGCTCCGGAAGATATTGCTTCTTGGCATCCTCAGTCTTTCCGGATGCTTCAAGAGGCGGTATCGGAAGAAGCTGCCTAATTACCGGAATCTGCTTTGCCGTACTTTTAAATTCGGAATATATCACATAGACCTCATCATATTCCCCATTTAAAAATCCGTCTATCAGCTTTTTCCCGGCATTAACGGAAACATTAAACCCGAACCTTCCACCAACAACTCCAAGATATTCACTTACAATCTCAAAATTGTTTTTACGGGTCCAGTCACGCCCTTTTTTGCCGAAGTTTGTAAAAGAAACTTTAATATCCGAACCGGATTTTTCTTTGACTAAAGATCTCGCTTTCAAAATAAGGTTTGAATTAAACCCACCGCACAGTCCTCTGTCTGAAGTGCAAAGAATTATGTTTATTTTCGAAATCTTCTCGCGCATGGTCAGCAATGGAGTTGCCGTGCTTCCACCCCGTTCAGCAAGACTACCGAGTACTTCAGCAAATTTGCCTGCATAAGGCCTGAAACCGGTCATATTGGCTTGCGCACCCCGGAGTTTGGAAGCAGCCACCATGTTCATGGCTTTTGTGATCTGCTTGGTCTTCTTTACTGCACCTATTTTTGTTTTAACATCTTTTAACGTTGCCATTCAACTCAACCCTTATCCATCTCAAAATTCAGATTATTATAATAAAGACCGGGCCGATATTATTTTATCGTATCCTTGAATTCTTCATCATAAGCGTTCAAGGCATCCGTCATCAGCTTGTCCAGCTCATCACTGATGATTTTCTTCTCGGCAAGTTCTTTAAATATTTGAGGGTATCTTTCAGAAATAAATGAAAAAAGACCGGCCTCATATTTAGCAAGAACATTGACTGGATACTTATCAAGGAAGCCCCTTGTTCCGGCGTAAAGAATTGTAACCTGCTTCTCCATGGACAACGGCTTGTATTGAGGTTGCTTTAAAATCTCAACTAGCCGCGCACCGCGTGTAAGCTGCCTTTGAGTCGACTTATCAAGATCGCTTCCGAAAGCCGCAAAGGCTTCGAGTTCGCGATACTGGGCAAGATCGAGCCGCAGACTGCCTGCGACCTGCTTCATGGCTTTTACCTGAGCCGCCCCGCCGACCCTGGAAACTGAAAGGCCGACATTTATTGCAGGCCTGACACCCGCAAAGAAAAGGCTGGGTTCAAGATAAATCTGCCCGTCAGTAATTGAGATAACATTTGTTGGAATATATGCGGAAACGTCACCTGCCTGAGTCTCAATAATCGGAAGGGCTGTAAGTGAGCCCGCACCAAGTTCATCATTCAGTTTTGCGGAACGCTCAAGAAGCCTGGAATGGTTATAAAAAATATCACCGGGATAGGCTTCACGACCGGGCGGGCGTCTCAAAAGAAGAGATACCTGACGATAAGCAGCTGCCTGTTTTGAAAGGTCATCATAAATAATTAGAGAATGCTGACCCTTATCACGGAAATATTCTCCCATGGCGCATCCGGCATAGGGAGCGACATACTGAAGCGTAGCGGGATCGCTTGCGCATGCCGCTACAACCGTAGTATATTCCATTGCTCCGTGTTTTTCGAGAATGGCAACTACCTGGGCAACTGTTGATTTCTTTTGACCACATGCAACATAAATGCAATAAACATCCTGCCCTTTCTGGCTCAGGATTGAATCTATCGCAATCGCAGTCTTCCCAATCTGACGGTCACCGATAATAAGTTCACGTTGCCCCCGGCCTACCGGAGTCATAGCATCGATGGCCTTAAGTCCGGTCAGCATCGACTCATGAACGCTTTTTCTCGCGATAACGCCGGGTGCGACCATTTCAACCCTTCTGAACTCTTTTGCGTCAATCGGACCTTTTCCGTCTATAGGCTCTCCCACGGCAGAGACAACACGCCCTAAAACGGCCTCACCAACAGGAACCTGGGCAATACGGCCTGTGCGTTTAACAACATCACCCTCTTTTATGTGGGTGACTTCGCCCATAACGGCAATACCCACATTGTCTTCTTCAAGGTTAAGCACAAGGCCTAAAATTCCGCCTGGGAATTCAACAAGTTCCAACGCCATGACTTTTTCAAGTCCGTATACCCTGGCGATACCATCACCAACAGACAAGACAACTCCTGTTTCGCTCAGCTCAACTTTCTTGTCATAATCCGCAATCTGACCTTTAATTATCTGACTTATTTCTTCAGCTCTTAATTCCATTATACACTCTCACCCCTTTTTAAAGATTCTCTCATATTGAGCAATTGTGTTTTGATGCTACCATCCAAAACAAGATCACCTATTCTGGAAACTACTCCGCCGATAAGACCGGGATCAATCCTGACATCCAGAACAATATCTTTACCTGTCTTTTTTGACAGGGTAGCACGGATCTTTTCAACGGTTTCGGATGTAAGCTCAGCAGCCGAAACCAGGCTGGCGCGAGCGACATTTTTCAGCTCATCGGCCAGCTTCTGATAAAATTCGTTGATAGTAACAAGAAACCCTATTCGACCCTTATCAAATAACAGAAAGAGGAAAGACCTGGTCGCTTTTGAAAGGCTCAGCTTTTCAATTACCAACTGCAATACTTTTTTACGTGCCGCAGCATTATAAAGCGGGTTGGTCAGCGCCTGTTCAAGGCTTTTCTCTTTCGAAACCAGGCCTGCTAATCGATCCAGTTCCTGCCCGTAGATTTCGGCCTTTCCGTCCTCTTTACCGATAAGCAGCAGCGCCTTAGCATAACGCCTTGATATAGCTAAATTTTTCACTATGCCACCACCTTCCCTAAATATTCACTCACCAGTTGTTCCTGATCTTTTCCGGTTATTTTACTCTTTATTATCCCTTCTGCCTTGATAAGGGCTTTTTCGACCACCTCTTCCTGAAGTTTCAGCCTTGCCTGCTTGAACTCATGCTCAATATTCCGGCGGGCCTGTTCCTCCAATTTCAAAGCGGCGGCTCCGGCAGCTTCAACTATTCTATTTTTTGCCTCATTTCCCTGTTTTATTTGTTCGGCAATAATTTTTTCAGCGTCCTTATTAAGAAGAGCAAGCTTTTCGTTATATTGTGCCAGCTTTTTTTCAGCTTCCGCTTTCTTCGATTCCAGCTCGCTCAATTGCTCCTTTATTCCTTTGATACGATCATTAAGAGCTCCTGAAGCAGGTTTCCGCAAGAGCAAAAAAAGACCAACAGCCAGAACAACAAAATTCATAACCCGGTACGTATCCGTTGCCACCCATCCTTTGGGTCCGCTGGGTCCGCCCTCTCCTCCGGATGAACAAAAAACGGCCCCTGCAAAAAAAAGCAACAGGACCGACACAAAAAGCATGATAGCTGCGCAACGCTTCAATCTGATAAAAGGCATCTTCATTAAATAACCCTCCCCAGAATTTTTTGGCCGATAGCTGCGGCAAATGTATCAACTTCATTTTGCAGAGAAATTCTAACGCTTTCCGCATCCTTTGTAATTTTATCACGCATCTGAACAAGATCTTCCTGGGCTTTTTTGTTTATTTTTTCAATCAATTGTTTTTCCTCGTTCTGGGCTGCAGATAACAAGGCTTCCTTTTCTTTCTGTCCTTTGACTCTCGCTTCTTTAATTCCCGAGGCATAAGCTTCTTCTTTTTCCTGCGCATTTTTTCCGAAGTTTTCAATGCTCTGTTCAAGGCCGTCTATTTTTTCTTTTCTTTGCAAAAGAATTTTTCGGATTGGTTTGTACAGGACGACATTCATAGCCCAGATAAGGAAGAGAAAATTGATGATCTGTATAAAAACAGATTTATCAACATTAATCATATAAAGCCCTCCATCGCAGATATTAGATATAATATTTTTATAATGATGGGTAAAATCTGGCGGTCTATAACACCAGTATCAGCAACTTGTCAAAGGTTTTTTACAAAAAATTTATGCTTTTTAAATACAATTGGTTAAGCTCAATACGTCTTAAGTGATGGCAAATATCATTCGAACAGATATCTTCTCATGCTTATATTGAGCAATATGCCGATGCTTACAAGAGTTGTAATAATTGAAGACCCGCCATAGCTGATAAACGGCAGAGTCACTCCCACAACAGGCATCAAACCCATAGCCATTCCGGTATTAACAACCACCTGCCAAGACAACATCGCTGAAATTCCAAAAGACAGGATAGTCCCGAACGGATCCCTGCATCCGTGAGTTATTTTGAGACTCCATGTTATCAGCATAAAAAAAACAAGGATCAGAACCAGCGAACCGATAAAACCCCACTCCTCTGCAAGAACTGAAAAAATAAAATCCGTGTGCTGTTCCGGCAGAAAAGAAAGAGCGCTTTGAGTGCCTTTAAGAAACCCCTTGCCGGAAATCATACCGGAACCAATAGCAATTTTTGACTGTATAATATGGTATCCTGCACCAAGAGGATCGTGTTCGGGATTTAAGAATGTCATAATTCTTTGCTTCTGGTAATCTTTGAGCAAAAACCAGACCATCGGAAGAATAATTAAACCGGTTGATATAATATAAATGAATGCTTTTCTTTCAATTTTTATAAACACCGACATTGATGCCGCTATGAGAAAAATAAGCATGGCCGTGCCCAGATCCGGCTGCAGCATAATTAATATAAAAGGCACGATACTTAATAAAAAAGGAGTTAACAATCCCCCAATCGACAAACCTTTAATGTTTGCCGTTTTTGAATAATACCGGGCAAGAACGATAATTACGGCGAGCTTGGCAAACTCAGACGGCTGAAATGAAAAAGGGCCAACCATCAGCCAGCGCCTTGATCCGCCGACATGTTTCCCGACAAACAGTACCAGCACCAGAAGTAAAATGCTCAATCCATATATAAGAATAGCCCATCTGTCCAATGCTTTGTAATTAAACAAAAAAGAGATGATCATAACTCCGAAGCCTGCGCAATACCAGACGATTTGCTTCAAATATAGAGCATCCTGCACGTTAGCTTTTCCGGCAGTAACAGCGCTGTATAGAGTCATGATACCCATCAGCGAAAGGACAAATGTCAGGCCAAGTAATCTCCAGTCAAAGTTCTGGATGAGTCTGCGGTCGATCATATTGTATTCAATAATCCTGTTTGAACCGAAACAGCGAGGGAATTCTCCGCTGCTTGCGGCTGGGTTAGCGGGCAAATTAAAAACAGACCCTATTCTCTATAGTCGAATCCGCCTCAGGCGGACATAATGACTTTTTACGAAGCCGTCAGTATTCGTCATAAACGATATTGTAATCTGCGACTACTCCGGCATTGTTACTGTTTTCACTTTCAGGATTTAAATAGCTTCTTATCAGCTCCCTTGCTATCGGTGCAGCAGCACTCGATCCGTGTTCGCCATGTTCAACAATTACAGATACGGCAATTTTAGGGTCGGAAGACGGGGCATAAGAAACGAACCATGCATGAGGCTTTAAATGCTGAGGCACTCTTTTTTTTTCGTCATCTCCTTCTTTTCTTCCAAAAACCTGCGCAGTCCCCGTTTTACCGCTCACTTCAATTCCTCCACCCGGGCGGGCGCTCCACGCTGTGCCGTAATTTTTATTGACCGCTTCCCACAGACCTTTTCTTACAATATCAATTGTGTTCTGGCTTATAGGAATATTACCCAGTATTTCAGGGCTGCTCTCTGTAATAAGCCGACCTTCAGGCGTCTCGATTCTTTTCATAACAACCGGCTTGATTCTTTTTCCCCCGTTCGCAATGGAGGATATCAATACCAGCATCTGAATGGGGGTAACCAGATTATAACCCTGTCCTATAACTGCAGAAAGAGTCTCTCCGCTGCTCCAGGCAGTCCCGATACGCTTTTTCTTCCATATTGCCGACGGTATCAAACCTGCGCCCTCCTGCTCAAATCCGATACCGGTCGGAGCGCCAAGACCGCAGGCTTTCGCATACCATGCGAGCTTATCAATATCAAGCCTCTGCCCAACATTATAAAAGAAGACATCACAGGATTCTGCCAGAGCTCTGACTACACTAACCGAACCATGCCCTCCCTTTTTCCAGCACCTGAATTCCCGGTTTCCGTATTTAATATAACCGGGACAATAAAATGAAGTATTTATATCTATAACCTTTTCTTCCAGAGCCGCAATTGCGGTCACAATCTTATATGTCGAGGCGGGCGGGTACTCTCCTTTAATGGCTTTATTTTCCATCGGCCTGTTGGGCTGTGATATAAGGATTTTCCACTCGTCATGCGTCAGGCCGCATACAAATTCATTGGGGTCAAAAGAAGGCTTGCTGGTCATAGCTAAAATCTGGCCGGAAGATGGTTCCATTGCCACAACAGCCCCTGCTTTTCCTTCCAAAAGTTCTTCAGCCTTTTTTTGAAGACGCTGATCAATGGTCAGATAAATGTTGTTTCCTGCTTCAGCATCAATATTTTCCAGAACCCGGACTACCTGACCCGAAACATTCACTTCAACCTGACGTCCCCCGCGCTTTCCAATCAGATAGTTTTCAAATGATTTTTCAATCCCGGACTTGCCGACAAAATCACCCAGTTTGTTTTTGAGATATTTTTTATCTTTCAGTTCGTTAGAACTTATTTCGCTTAAATATCCTATGAGGTGGGCAGCGCTGTTCCGGTGCAGATAATATCTCTTAGGCTGAACATCAATTGAAACCCCCGGAAGCTCATACTTATGGGCCTCGACAGCGGCAAGAGCATTCCTCCCAATGTCCTGTTTCAATAAAACCGGCCTGTAGGAAGATATGCCTTTTATGCAGTCGGCTTTTGACGCCAATTCCCCGGCAGGCACGCTAATATATTGAGAAAGCTTCTCCAGCGTCAATTTCACAGGCCTTGCATCATTTAATACTATACTGAGGTTAAACGACGGCCGGTTATCAACAAGTAAAATCCCGTTACGGTCGAAAACCAGCCCTCTCGGATATTCTATACGTTGCAGCCGTATGCAGTTGTTTTCAGAAAGCCGCCTGAACTCCTCTCCCTCGATAACCTGAAGATAGAATAAACGCAGAAAAATTACAACGAATGCGGCGGTAACTAAATACATAACCCCCGACAAACGATGCCTGAACCATTCGCTGTCCGTACTTTTTATAAATTTGCTCATTGCATATAAAATAACAATTGAAAGATTTTTAACTTTTGAAGATTCCCAGCAGCAAACTTCGGGGAATCTTCGACCGTAAGGACTATTTATCTGTTTTTATTTCGCTCGCTGTTACGTTTCCATACACCGCAACCGCATCAAACATGCCCGCTTTGCTCGGAAACATGCGGGTTAAACCCCCCGCTCCAAGTATTATCTGCGCGGTTAATAAGCACAAGAAAAAACGGGCCGGTAAGAAAAGCCCATAAGATCTGCCCTAATGCGTTTTCAGGTATGTTTCCCGGGAGTTGCGAATCTGGATTAAACACAACAAATGAGACTATGAAAACAAGATTTTCAAACAGTACCCCTGATGCAACAGCAAAAACCAGGAACAGTTTGTTTCTGACATGGAAATATACCGAACTCCATCTGATAGCTGCGTACAGCCACAAATAAACGGTCATATATAAACCGAAAGGTCCGTTGTATAGATTATCCATTGTAATACCGAGAAAGAGAATTACCGGAATGCTCTCCCGCAAATTCCGGTAAAGTCCCAGATATATTACGATAACAATGAAAAGATCATAAAATCCACTTAATACGCGGAAATGATGTATAATCGTAGTCTGAATCAGTATTAAAACAAGATATGTGAATGTGTAGAAAAGATACTTCATTTATCGTCTGAGTAATTCCGGTTTGAAGGATTCAACAATATAAAAACTTCCTCCAGCTTTTCAAAATCAACAAAGGGCATAACACTTACTTCCTGGAACAGGCCTGAATTCCCCTCAGCTTTCTTTGTAACGTATCCGATACGCAACCCTTTGGGGAATACTCCATCCAGTCCTGAAGCAATAACCGAATCGCCCATCTCAATATCATGCCGCCTCAAGACATATTTAAATGTGCATTGATCCGAAGATATGCCCTTAATGATTCCGCGGGCTCTGTTTCGCTGGACAAGCGCGTCAACCGCACTGTTTTGATCAATAATCAACAGGATTTTGGAATAACGCTCTGAACTGTCAATTACCTGACCGACAACACCTTCAGGAATAATAACAGGGAGCCCCATCTTAATGCCGTCCGCCTTCCCCTTGTCGATTATTATTGTCCTGTACCACGGAGAGGGGTCTATACCTATCACCTCGGCAGCAAGCACTTCATCAGCTACGTTTTGACGGAAATCGAATAATTTGCGCAGCCGGTCGTTTTCAATCTCTATCTCATGATATTCATTGTTCTTTTGAATAAGATGACTGAGGCTTTTTTTAAGATTTTCATTCTCCCTTGCCGCCGACACAAGAAAGAAATAATGTCTCCATATGCTTTTTGTAAAATGAATTGTATGTGTAAGGGTATCCTGAAACGGGGCTATTATAGTTAATGCAACCCGTCCGAGAGCATAAGGGGGATAATGATGTTTGCCCGATACGGAAAGCACAATGAGATTGACAGCCACAAGGATTATTACCCCGACTATCATCATTGTCTTTCTTGAAAACATGAAATTAAGCTATTACAACTTTTTTGAGGATTTCAATGTTATCCAGAGCTTTTCCCGCACCGAGGCAAACTGTCGATAAAGGATCTTCGGTAACCGTAATAGGAAGGCCTGTCTCTTCCCTCAACAGTTTGTCAAGATTTTTTAACAACGCTCCGCCTCCGGTTAAGACAATCCCCCGGTCAACAATATCCGAAGCCAGCTCAGGAGGAGTATGTTCCAGCGCAATTTTAACGGTTTCAACAATAGCACCAATCTGCTCTGATATCGCAAGCCTGATTTCTTCTGAATCAATCGAAAGAATTTTCGGAATTCCGGACGCCAGATCCCTGCCTTTGACCTCTATAGTTTCTATATCTTCAGGATCCGGATAAGCGTTCCCTATGGCCGTTTTGATGATCTCAGACGATCTTTCTCCTATCAGGAGATTGTATTTTCTCTTTATGTATTGTATGATTGCAGCATCCATCTTGTCTCCGGCCACTCTGACGGATCTGCTGTAAACAATCCCGGCAAGAGATATAACCGCTACTTCAGTTGTTCCTCCGCCAATATCGACAACCATGTTACAGATAGGTTCGGAGATAGGCAGGCCTGCCCCTATGGCGGCAGCCATCGGTTCTTCAATAAGAAAAACCTCACGCGCTCCAGCCGATTCGGCAGATTCCTTCACGGCACGCTTTTCAACCTGAGTAATCCCGGACGGCACCGCAATTATTATCCTTGGCCGCACAAAGGCCCTCCTGTTATGAACCTTGTGTATGAAATGGCGCAACATGGCCTCAGTAACTTCGAAATCGGCAATAACGCCGTCACGCATCGGACGAACTGCAATGATGTTTCCAGGTGTCCTCCCCAGCATGTTTTTTGCTTCAACCCCCACCGCAAGGACCCGGTTTTTTGATCTGTCATCTCCGCTCACGGCGACAACCGAAGGCTCATTTAAAACTATCCCCTTACCTCTGACGTAAATGAGTGTATTCGCAGTGCCAAGGTCAATCGCAAGATCACTTGAAAATGCGCCTAAAATTCCATCTAAAAAAAGATTCATACTGCCTCAATATATATCGATAAATTATTAATTTTTAATAAATTGCAAAAATCCCCAAAAAACAACACACACATATAAGGTGAATCGCTACCAGAAATATATTTTCATTACAAGGGGAATCTATCTGTTTATATAATTATTTTTCTCTGAAACAGACCTCATTAAAAACGTCCTGAACCGAAACAGAGAGCGAATTAAAAATAGACGCTATTCCCTACGGTCGAATCAGCCTTAGGCGGACTGAGGCGGATTGAGGTAGGGAGCTTCAATCAATATCAAAACCTGCTTTACGTAATTTTTTTGACAACCATCAAACCGGACCGGAAAACGCGCTTCCGTCAAATCTTAATGATTCCCCTTTCCGCAAGATTTTCCATTACAATATCGTGCAAAGCCGGTCTGAACTCTTTTATTTTCACATTCTCTCTTGAAGGATGAACGCGATTGGTGAACAATATAATGATTACTAAGTTATCGAGATCCATCCAGAATGATGTTCCCGTAAAACCGAGGTGTCCAACACTGTTGCGGGAAAAATGAATCCCTGAGCTTGATCCGGATGAAGAGGGAGCATCAAAGCCCAGAGCACGGCCTGCTCCTTCCCTGCGCCTTAAAAAATAATTTGCCAGTTTTCCGTCAATAACACCATTATTCGATATTCCATGAAAAGAAAAAAGCAGTTCAGACAATAAAAGGTTCACATCACCGGCTGTCCCGAAAAGGCCGGCATGCCCTTCGATTCCACCTATCACATATGCATTCTCATCATGCACAACCCCTTCAAGCAGAATATTCCGCCAGGGGCAGATTTCCGTGGCCGCAAATGATCCGTTGGGCTCTTTCCCGCTTCTTTCCTTATCGTTAAGATCAACAAAAAATATTTTTTCAAGGCCCAGAGGTTTGTATATATTGTCATAAACAAAATGGCCGAGGCTACTGCCGGAAACGGATTCAACCACCCATCTTAAAAACATGAATCCGAGGTCGCTGTATAAAACATTTTCACCCGGCCAGCATAAGAGGGGTTCTTTAACTATCAGTTTCCTTAAAGCGGATTCTCTTTCGTTTTTCGGAAGATCACAAAGGGTTAAATAATATGGACGGTAATCGGGAAGTCCCGAGTCATGTAAAAGCAGATTCATTATCCTGATTCCGCTTTTTTCCGTCTTCCCGATCTGCGGGATGACCGATCCCAATTTATCCTCAACTCCAAGATTGCCTTCCTGAACAAGTTTCATGACGGCAAGCGTTGTTGCGAGTGGTTTTGTTAAAGAAGCAAGGTCAAACACCGTATCCCTTGTCATCTTTTTTCTGGAAAGCTTGTTTGCCAATCCGTATGCATCAAAAAAAAGGACTTTGCTTTTAACAGAGACAAGAAGCACTCCGCCCGGAAAAACATTATCCGAGAGAGCATCAGTCATGGCATTGTTAATTTTTTCCATAAATACAGAGATTTTTCCGTTATCACATGTGAGACTTTTGCGTAACACCTCATTCTGCATGATTTCAGGTGGCAGGCCACTCAAAAGAAAGCAGTTTGCCGCCTGAATCAAGAGTTGCCTTCAGGCCAAAAGGAATCGTAATATTTTCCTTTCCATGCCCGCCGGCAAACCCTGCGAGAACAGGGATATCAAACTCTCCAAACAGGCCGGTCGCAATTTTATTTATCTCTCTTACAGATCCGCAGTCTTTAAATGAGCCGAGCACCAAGCCTGCTATACCGTTAAAACATCCTGCCGTTTTCATATGGGTAAACATTCTGTCTATCCTGTATACCGCCTCTCCCTTTTCTTCAATAAAAAGTATGCTGCCCTTCAGATCCGGGAAATAGGGCGTGCCGGTAAGATGACACAGCGTCGACAAATTGCCTCCCAGCAGAATACCGGATCCGATTCCAGGTTTTAAACTCGTTCCTTTTTTAGAGAAAATTTCAAAATCTAACTGTGAAGTAAGAGCCGAAAAAATTGCGTGTTTTGTTCTTTTAGAGGCGCTGCCGAGTTCAGTAGCCATCGGGCCATGAAAAGAGATCAGCCGGCATTTTTTAAAAAGAGCGGACAAAATAGCCGTAACATCACTATACCCGACAAATATTTTCGGATTATCTAAAATATTCTCATAATCGAGTAAAGAAAGTATCTTCAACGAGCCGAAGCCGCCTCTGGCGCATACAATAGCTTTGATATTCTTTTTGGAAAAGAGATTATTAAGTATTGAAGCCCTTTGATCATCGGTTCCGGCCAGATATCCGTTCCTGTTAAAAATGCCTTCAGGAATATAAACATTGAACCCCATAGATTCCAGTACATCAATTCCCCTCTTGAACTTTCTTAAATCAAAAGGGCTCGCAGGTGCGGCTATTCCAATCGTGTCGCCCCGTTCAAGTTTTTCAGGCACCAGAATTTTATTTTTCATAGTCCGATTATACATCTATTGACATGACATATTCAAAGTGTTAGTTGGAAAATTCTGTTGTCGGGGCGTGGCGCAGCCTGGTAGCGCACTTGAATGGGGTTCAAGGGGTCGGAGGTTCAAATCCTCTCGCCCCGACCAGAAAATTGTTTCCTTACCTTTTATTCCCTCCGGCTATTATTTTCCCTGTTATATTTTATGAGACCTTTGAAGAACGTCCAATTTTGTCCAAGTTCAAGGAAGGCGAAAACATAGCGCTTTCGCTTCACTTCGTGCAACCGCAGGAATACATTGAAGTATTTCGAGGATAGCGCGAAAGCTTCACTGCGTGCCGAAATTTGAGCCTGACGCCGAAATCGGGCAAAAGGGGGCGTTATGCAGAGGTCTCATTTCATATCGTAGCACAGCAGCATCTTTTGTCAACATAACAAATAGTTGCTGAAACAAATTGCCTGATTCGAAAATTTATAGTATAGCATCGGTAAATGAAAAAGCTTATAAGCCTTCGTCTGAAAATATACCTGATTTTATCATCCCTGATCATAATAACGCTGATCAGCGGAATTGTAATGATTTGGTATACTTTCAGGATGGAGAGCGTACTGAATCTTCTTATTGAAAAAGATGTTGCCGCTTTTCAGGCAGCGGAATCCCTCGAAGCTGCACTGGTCAACCAGAAAGGATTTGTGACCTATTATTTCCTTGATAATGACCCGGACTGGCTGCGGCAGTTAGGAGAATACAGGCAGATATTCAAGGAAAGACTTGGCGAGGCTAAGCTTTTATCCGATGATGAACCTCAAAAGGAAATTATTACAGCCATTGAGAACGAATACGGCAGTTATATTGAATTAAAAGACCGCGTAATAGCTTATTATAAGACAGGTGAACGGGAAAAAGGAGCAAGGCTTCACAGGGGAGTTCGCAAGCTTTTTTTCAAGATTCTAGACCTGTGTGAAGAATATAAAAATATCCACAGAAACCGAATGGCTCTTGCAAAAGAAAAAAGTTATAACGAGGCTGTAAATTTAAGGTTTTTTTCCATAACTGCTCTTCTTGTAGTTACGTTTATTGTTGTACTGATGGGTTTTTTCCTGGTTAACAGCATCCTTAAGCCTATTTACCGTTTGGCAATTGAAGCCGGGCGGGAAGGAAAAACAGGCAGCACGAAAGATTCCGGCAATACAAAAGATGAAATTTCGGTACTCGCCAAAAGTGTAAGAGAATTATTAAACGACATCGACCTTACCCACTTTGAACTTGAAAAAAGCCGCGAGCACTTACAGCAGGCTGAGAAGATGGCACTTGTCGGAAAGCTCGCCGCAGGAATGGCACACAGCATAAGGAACCCCTTCACATCCGTAAAGATGCGCCTTTTTTCGCTTGGCCGGTCTCAAAACCTTACTGAAACCCAAAAAGATGACATTAAGGTTATATCGGATGAGATACGTCACATAGATACCATTGTACAGAATTTCCTCGAATTCTCAAGGCCTCCCAAGCTGAAGATGCAGAAAATCAGCCCATCAGTTGTTGTAGATCTGGCTATTCAGCTTCTAGAACATCGTCTTAAATCGTATGATGTCACCGTTAATCTCGTCCGGAAAAAACCCCTTCCTGAAATAGACGTCGACCCTGAACAATTAAAAGAGGTCCTTGTCAATCTGATGGTAAATTCCTGTGAAGCAATGGTAAGAGGCGGCCTTATATCGATTCACGAGAACGAAGAGAATGATACGCCAATTGGAAAAGCTGTAGTTTTAAGGCTAAGCGACAATGGTCCCGGGATTCCTGAATCTGTTATCGGCAAGGTTCTGGAACCTTTTTTCACCACTAAGGAAGAAGGAACAGGGCTTGGGCTCAGTATAGTTGCCAGAATCATTGAAGAGCATGGGGGTCGTATTGATATCAAATCAAAGGAAGGGGAAGGCTCAATATTCATAATAACCCTTCCTGTAAAAGATAGATTTAAGGGAAAATCAGCTTGAACTCAATTCTTATCATTGACGATGATGATCAGCTTCGCAACAGCTTCAAAAAACTTCTATCCGAAGAAGATTATAAGGTAGATGGCGCTGCCTCAGGAGAAGCAGGCCTCAATATTGTAAAAAAGGAAGTCCCGGATCTTGTTATTCTTGATATGCGCCTTCCCGGCATGAACGGACTTGAAACATTTCGGGCAATCCATAAAATTGAATCCAAACTTCCTGTAATAATAATGACCGCGTTCGGCTCAACAGAGACTGCCATCGAAGCGACAAAGCTGGGAGCATTTGATTACATACTTAAACCTTTCGACATTCCGGATATGCTCGAACTTGTAAAACAGGCTGTCCGCGCAAGTCGTTTTATGCGATCCCCCGTTGAGATGGACACAATTCCCGACAAAGCATCAAAAGATGCAATAGTCGGCCGCAGCATCAAGATGCAGGATATTTACAAGGCGATTGGGAGAGTTTCCCAGACTGATGCGACAGTTTTAATACGCGGTGAATCGGGCACAGGTAAAGAGCTTGCTGTAAGGGCAATCTATCAGCACAGTCTCAGGGCGAATAAACCTTTTCTCGTCATAAACTGCGTTGCAATTCCTGAAACCCTGCTTGAAAGTGAACTGTTCGGTTATGAAAAAGGCGCGTTTACGGGCGCAGCTCACCGCAGAGTGGGAAAGATTGAGCAGGCTCACGGAGGAACGGTCTTCCTGGATGAAATCGGAGATATGCCGTTAAATCTTCAGGCAAAAATATTACGACTTTTGCAGGAAAAAAGCATAGAGCGGCTCGGCGGGAGTGAAAATATCAGTGCCGATGTTCGTATAATTGCTGCCACAAACAGAGACCTCGAATCGGCAATCCTGGAAGGAAGATTCAGGAAGGATCTCTACTACCGCCTTAAAGTCGTGACAATATGGCTTCCTCCCTTAAGAGAAAGGGAAAACGACATACCCATTTTAACAGATTATCTCCTGTCAAAATTTTCCGATGAAAACGGGATTAAGAATCCCGGAATATCCGAAGAAGCAAAAGCAATCTTTTCAAAGCACTCATGGCCGGGTAATGTGAGGGAGCTTGCAAATACGATTCAGAAAGCCCTTATATTCAATCGCGGCGCACCTCTCTCGTCAGATGACATTGCTATGGCTATAAGCGAAGAATTACATGAAAACAATTC
>Ga0268280_1001100_pt1 | contig 19057 bp, 22 predicted proteins | sample saktaG_9_FD_190139 | JGI IMG/M metagenome (GOLD analysis project Ga0268280, IMG submission 190139) | Saline water microbial communities from Sakinaw Lake, British Columbia, Canada - sak_2011_5_24_40m | ecosystem: Environmental > Aquatic > Non-marine Saline and Alkaline > Saline ... | reverse complement strand
AATTTATTTGAAGAACTCTACCGATATAGAAGTGTTGTGAAAGCTTTTGCAATATACTAAAAAACCGGCGGAACAACGCCAGTTTTTTATTTCCTTCGTGCAATCTCAACTTTTACCCTCTCTCCGCAGGAGTCAGGAATTCGGATTGAAAATCCCGCCACAATCCTTCCGGCAATTCCGGAAGCAGATGATCCCGCAATTCGCCTCCGTCCTGTAAAACAACCATGGAGGCTTCGGGGGCATATTTCGGCCATGTGCCGGCCAGGAAATCCTTGAATCGTTCGAGTTCCCTTTTCGTCCAATCAGTTGCTGCTTCGGCAAGTAAAAAGGAGCCCGTTTCAGCTTTCCAGTTAGAGGGTTGAATACGATATACCCACCCCCACTCGTAGGGATCGTTTATCAACTGCCAGGGAGTTTCTGCCAGAGCCTGATTTGTTCCTGTAATTTCACCGGAAATGGGAGAGAATACCTTCAGGCTTTTCCCCCCGTGTTGCAATTCAACCATCTCTTCTCCTTTAATAATCTGATCACCAGGCTTTTTCAAAAAGGTAACATTTACTTCTCCCGTGATATGAAGCAGGAGATCGTCAAGCCCAACACTGGCTTTACCCGATTTGGCAAGATGAGCCCATGTATGGTACCTGCTGAAGAAAACTCCCTGAGGAATCTTAAGGATAACAGATGTAAGCATACCCAGGGCTTTTTGGAATTCCTGTTTTAGTTTCACTCTCTTATTCAGGATGATTGAGAAAGGAATAAATAGTATCAGAAATGCAATGATGATCAGGTATTCCATTCCTTTTGTGTCAAACATGTTGTAATAACTAAATCCGTCCATAGCGTTTATTTTTTAATTTTAATGTTCGTGATGTGCCCAGGATGGGGAATCAGAGAGCACAGGCATCCGCCGAATAACCCACCTGAAAATCCAGAGTTCGGTAAAAATGACAGTAAGGGTTACAACGATCTCCATCCAGGAAGGGATATAGTGAATGGCTGCATCCCATCTGAAACCAATGACTGTCACATTCAGCCGGTTGAGGATAATTCCCAGCATCGTGAGGATGGCTGCAACCCTGATCAGGTTAATGTTCCCCCGCCGGTAACTAATATAAAAGAGTGTCATGGGCAGCAGCACAAATCCCACCATTTCCATCAGGAACCAGTACCCCATCGGTGTATTGAGAAGGATCCAGTTCTTATCGTGGATAAAGACGAGGATCTGCAGGAAAAAATAGACAAACATCGCTCCGGCGCAAATTTTTGCCAATCCCATAATGATGTTGTTTTGAGCCCGGTGGTTTTTTTCGCTGATCTGTTGAAAGAATACCCTGTGACTGATAGATCCCTCGAAAATGACCATAGAAAGTCCTGCAAAAATGCTTGAGATAAAAAACATGATCGGTATAAATTCGGAATACCAGAGAGGGTGTATCTTCTCTTTTGCCATCAGGTAGAGAGCGCCAAGTCCGGATTGGTGAAGCGTGGATAAGGTGATCCCGAAAATTACGGCTGCAATGGTCATCCCTGATAAGATTTTATGAATTCGCCGGGCGCCGAGCCATTCTGCGATCGCAGGTGAAAATTCAATCAACTGTGCGATCATGTATAACAGAAAATGCCAGGCAACCAGGAAAAGGACCGAGCTCACACCGAAATTATTTCCAATGATTGGATTGATGACATTCCAGGGGCGACCCAGGTCAAGCAGTAAGGCTCCTGCATAGAAAACGTAAGCAAGAAATCCGTTGAGAACGGTTACCCGCATAATTGGATAGTACTTCTTCATGTGCAGGATGTAGACCAAAAATGTAACCACATAGGCACCGCCGGCAAAGGCGACACCCGTTACCACATCAAACCCGATCCACAGCCCCCAGGGAATTTCCTGCGTAAGGTTGGTGATGGCGCCGATCCCTTTCCAGAAACGGATTACGATCAATACAACCCCTAATAAGATGACAGGCACCGATATGATGTTAAAAGGGGTCAGCAACTTCCCTTTGGGTTTCAGTTCCTCCAAAAAGAAACTCCAGCCCGACTTGCTTTTTTGCTCCAGTGTAATTGGTTGATTTTCCTGCATGGTTAGTCCTCCTCAGTTTGGTCATTTTTTTTCGTTGCGTGAAAGATTCCCAGCAGGAGTGCAGGGAACAACACAAATATAGAAGGAACACTGTAAAGAAATCCCTTGGTTAAAGCGGGATAGGATGCCTTCTGGAGGTTGGTTTTCATCCCCACCTCTTCAAATTTCACAGGCGAAAGATACAACCAGCAGGTACCGCCGGCTTCGTCCTCGCCATACAGATAATCAACATATTTCGTTGGGTTCTCAACAATCCTGCGTCTCGCTTCTTTGATCAATTGTCGACGGGTGCCATAAAACAGCGCTTCATTAGGACAGTTCTCCGCACAAGCAGGGATCTCGCCGGTTTTCAGCCTGTTATAGCACATATCACATTTTACAATTTTTGGATTGGGACTGTGATATTCAAACTTCGGAATATCGAAAGGGCAGGAGACCATACAGTACCGGCATCCCATGCATTTATCTTCACGCCATATGACAGGGCCGGCTTTTGATTTAAACATTGCCTGGGTTAAACAGGCCGCTACGCAAGCAGGTTCATTGCAATGCATGCACTGTACCTTAATAAACACCTTTCCTTTGGAAGTGTCGTACGTGTTGACGACAGTACGTTGGAGTTCGCTCGTTTTTCGCACCGGTGGGATATCTGCCCCCAGTTCGGGATAGGGGAGCCCATTGGCTTCCGCGCAATCGTATTCACAGCCATGACATCCTTTGCAGCTGACTGAATCGTACAACATGCCGCGGTACTCTATTTCCCCATTTCCTGAAGGTGAAGCGTGAAGTTCCCGGCCTAAGGCCAGTACCGCTCCGGATGCAGCAACTACTTTAAAAAATCCTCGTCGGGTAATACTCATAAGTTCTGATTTTAGTTTCTTGAATAATTAGTTGGATCGGTTTCTTATCTGCCTGCATTGATGAATTTGATCTGAAAGTCTTCCCAAACCGCAGGCTCCAGGTCTGTCAGCACATGGTCTCTGAGTTGGCCGCCTTCCTGCAGAATAACCGGCGCCGGTAGCGATGCATTCTGCTGTATAAGAGTGGCAAGAAAGTCCTTTAGCCGGGTAAATTCTTCCCATAACCAGGATTTGTACTTTTCGGCCATGGAGAGGAATGATATTTCCCTCACCCAGTTATCGGGCTCAATGCTATAGATCCACCCATCGGTATAGGGGGAGCGGTTGAGAGCTGATAAATCGAAAAGCAATAACTCGTTTTGTCCTGTAATCCTGCCCGACACCGGCGCGTAGATATCCAACTGCTTCCCTTTCTGAATCAGGGTGCAAAGCAAATCCCCTTTCTTGATCCCGTCGCCCGGCTTTTTCAGCTCAATGCGGGTAACCGGTCCGATCACGTGCTGTAAAAAATCGTCAATCCCGATTTTCACCATCCCATCCTGCTCCATAAATGCCCAGGTATGGGTTTTATCAAAATAGAGACCACCTGGAACGATGATGCTCTGTTCGTCAAATATGGCAGATGGCCCCGACTTTGATTTCATTGACGTTGTTTTGTCATTTCTGAATTTCCGCAGGAAGAGAGGCACGATCACCCCAATCACTACCAACCCAATCAGGATGAAAATAACGACTCTTCCTCCCGCATAGGATTCTGCCGTAGTTGGAGTGGTGATTTGGAGGGGAAACAGTTTGTTTAGTTGTGCCTGCTGCTCATTGCTTGCCATCTCTGAATAGCCCGTGATGGGAAGATATTCCTGCCCTGACGTCAGCACCCACTTCAAAAAAGCCAGGTCGGCCTCATCCTGCGGTCGTCCATTGGCCACACAATATAGGTTGTGGATCAACTCTCTTGGATATTTACCAATCCATACCCCCCTGGAAAACTCCTGAACATCACCATATATCTTTTCCATATATTCCATCTTTCCGCTGCCATTCTTATCAATGGGCATCAGGCGAACAGATTCAGGGAAACGCACAGAGGATGGCTGTATGATATCGGTCAGCCGGCAAAAACAAACTGCATAGGGATCTTTCTGGAGGGCCGTTATCAGTTCCTCGCGGTTCAAACTGATCATCCCACCCATCTCACTCTTTCCGGTTCCAATGAAATCTGCAACTCCCGATTGTACGACGTCATTGTTCAGGATATAATACCTGACCGGATTGGCAAGGTCGTTATTCAGAAGCGACCCCCAAGTCATTTTTCCGGGAGATTGAATGCTTCGGGCTAGCGCCTCCCGAGATATACCCTGTTGCTCGATTTCACCAAGGAATGGATTTTTCGGACTTATCACGGGAACAATGATTTCGCGGCCAACCACAACCTGAAATGCAGATCCCTGCTTTCCATCCGGAGAAGGATCATTTCCGGAAGAGGTAAAACAGATGTTGTCTCCCGATTGAAACTGAGCTGCCATTGCCGGATCCATAATAGTACTAACCTGAATATTCTCAAGAGGATTTGTAACCTGGTATTCTTTCACCCATTTCGTGGTGAGATCATACACTTCAGAGGTAGCGTAAACAGTGATTGTTCCCTGAGGAGGGGAATTGTTCTTGCCTGCTGATTCTAAACTCCCTGTAAAACAGAAGTAACCAAGCAGAAGTAAGTTGATGATGGGGATGATTTTTGTTTTCATGGCTTTGAAATTTCTTATTCGTACGATAATCGGATTAGCAATAATGGTGCCATCCGAAAAAACACATCTTAAACAATTATTAATCAATGTGTTACGAACACAGTTGTTGAAATGATTAACACTGGTTTGTGTTGAATAAATATACACAGACTTGATAATTCCATCCTAATACGCTGATTCTCTGTGTACATGACAGCACTGTATAATTATACAACACCTGTTGATTTATTCAACATTTCGATTTTTACGATTTGTCTGAATCCCTTGATATTACTAGAAAAACATGGAGAGCACATCTGGATGGAAAGCGAACCCGGCAAGAAGAGCCGATTTATTTTTACACTTGCAATAGATTCCGGCATCCAGAATCAATTAACCCCTGATTAGAATATTTCTCCCAGGTAGACTTGCCAGATTCTCAGTGTGTCGGTTGCAAAAAGTTTGTTTGATTTTGTAGCCAGAAACTCCACTTTTTTCCAGCTGGAAACATCTGCGGTTGTATCTCCTCCCAAGGATTTGATCCCTTCTCTGAATCCAAGCACCCCCTTATAGAGTACAGTGCCGGTAAGGTGCAGGGGCTCAATCAACCTGATCGAATCTATTTTTATTACCCGCCCCGCGAATGATTCGATTGGTCCCGACCCCTTTTTGAAAAGTTCTATCGTCATCGCCAGCGCCTGGTTACGGAAAGCAGAATCGAGGGAGGTGTCGTTTGCCATATTCATATAGTCTGAGTAATCCATCAGCTTCTGTTTGGCTTTTTGGGTAAAAGCAAAAAGAGACTCTTCATCCAGATATTCAGTTCCGAACTCATTTATAACACTATCCATCGCGCCAATCAACGCCTCCTCTTCAGCATCCCTGTTTGCGCCAGGGTCATCATCGCAACTTTTCGCGCTGAAAAGGATGAACGCCAGAAGCGCTCCAAGGATGATGAGGTGTCTTTTCATGGTTTCTCCTCCTTTTGCCTGAACCGGAGCATCATGATCCGGTCGCCGATGCATCGTGTATCCAGGATCTCAATGTGACCCAAACTGCTTGCCGGCATGGTGAGTTTATTGATAAATTCCCATTTGGTGTAGAGTTCCATCCCCACTGTTCCAGTGCTGTAAACCTGGTAGATCAGGGCGCTATCGGACATCATTTTGTCCAGCTGGCTTCGGCGCTGCTGCCAGTCCTTGACATTCATCCTGGAGAAATAGTGGATCATCAGGGCATAATTATTAGGCCTGAGCCGTACCATCTCCTCCTGTTTGAACCGATCCAGCAATCTGATAACCGTATCGGTTTGATAATAGGGGGTTTTAACAACCAGAGTGATAGTAACTTCATCCGTTTTAAGCACCAGGCATCCATCCTGACTGCAGAGAAAATTGACCGGTGATTCATCGGGAAGCAACTGGCTCACTTCGATGATATTATCAGTAATTGGTTCCCGTGTGTCGGCATCGTAAAAGCAAAACCTGTACTCATGGGTGTTGTAGACTTTAAACACCACGAAAAGAATGGCCAGTACGGCAACAACAAGCAGAGGGACCAGGAGGAAGACCCGGTTTGTTTTCCGGAGTGGGGAAGAGAAAAAGAGCTTCTCCTTGTTTCTGAATTTGAAGTCATCCCAGCCCTGATAGCCAGCCAACCTGCTCAGGAGGTTCAGCACATCGATCCGGGGCAATGATTCTCCGTCGGATTTCATATGGGTGTAAAACCACTTCTCGCTGATGTGTCCACTAACCTTTGAAGCAAGTTCTTCCTGGAAATCGGATATTTCTTGTCCTTTCCACGCCGAGATATCCGTGCTGATGCCAGGATAGCTACCTTGCATCGTCTCCACGATCTGCTTTTTCAGCAGCCTGAACAACTCTCTCTCCGTTGCTTGTTCACGCATGAATTGAAACTCCGGATTATCGTTCCGGGCTCGTTGTAAAATAATCTACAGCCAATTTACAAAGGTATTACCAATAAATCTTACACCGGCGGGATATTTTTGCCCCTGATTGTTTATTCATTTTTGTCGAATTAAAATTCAAACCCATGAAAAGATTATTTTTTTTACTCCTTTTGGTCCTTCAGATCACCGGGAGTTGTTCGTTCACGAAAGATTCATCTGATAAAAGCGTGATGAAAGCTTACGAACTCCGCATGCAGGGGAAGGTTGACCAGGCACAGGCGCTGCTTGACTCAATCCTGGTGAAAGATTCTACCAATGCCATGGCCTGGTATGAACGTTCGCGCCTGAAATGTTATATGTTCACGGGAGGCGGAACTGTTACCATCGATGAGATTCTCGCCGATGTTGACAAAGCTACGTTGTATGACCCGGAGAATGTTATTTATGCCTATGAGAAAGCCATGGACAATTTTCTGAGTGCATACATGGCCATGCATAAGGATCCGGATAAGGTGAAAGAAAAGATTGCACTAACCTGCGACCAGTATCAATGGGTGCTGAAACTGAAACCCGATTACCCTGAGCCCATGCTTTACCTGGTGGAGATCTATGGCATGTTGCCGGCCGAGATGGGCGGAGATAGTTTAAAAGCTATCGCATATGCCGCGGAGCTCAGGAAGATGAATGCGTATTGGGGGGCCAAAGCGGACCTGGATCTGGCGCCGGAAGGAACTGACCAGGTAGCCTTCTGGAAAGCGTATCAGGCACTTCACGGGGATAGCCCGGATGTATTGAAGGAAATCGGGATTGCTTACCTGTACCAGGAGCATCCGGATAGTTCGAAACGTTACTTTATCGAAGCGATGGAGATGGATTCATCCATGCAGATCCTGTGGCTGGATCTCGCCCGGTACTATATGATGGGGGTAATGCAAAACAAAGACCTGGCCGATTCGTTATTGCCCATCTCCGCGATGTATACCAGGCAGTACCTGGAAAGCAAACCGGCGCCCATTATTCCTCTTCAGGCCTATGCCATCGGGATGCTGGTGAAGACCGAGATGTTTACCGGCCACAAGGAAGAAGCAGAGAAGCTGATGGAAAAGGCGAAAGCGCTGGATCCGTATTTCTCCAGGGCATTTGGCATTCCAGGTCCTTCACTTTTCGAACCTCCCGATAAAATTTCCTATCATTTTACCTCTTTCTTCCGTCCATTCTAATTACCTTTAACCGTGTCATCCAGAATTTCATGGCAGCAACAACTCTTTTATTCTTGCTGCCATGCTGGTTGTAGCCTGGAAATGGGAGTTGATCGGAGGAATCATCATTGCGGGTGCCCTCTTCATCATCAGCCATTTTCTGAGACGAAAAGAGGCCAAGAAACAGAATCTGTCAATAAATTAATTAGCAACAAAATAATTTAGGAGGAAAATACTATGATTGAACACGTCCATAATCACATTACCTCGGAGTTGCAGCAAAACACGCGCACCGACATCATTTTTATCATGGCAGCCATCTTTCTGAACCTGATCACACTGGCCATCAACTCCGGTATGGTGGAGAAATCCAGGACCGATAGTACCATGCTACTGGTGATGTTCATCTTTGTCGGACTACTTGTGTTGGTAAACATCGTGGTGATTTTCGGCTTGCTGAAAGGGAAACAAACTCGGGTCAAGTTGCTGAACGGACTCATGTCCATGTACCGTGACCAGAATGTGGATAAGTATTATGACGAAACCCTGTTGAGCAATTACAGCGTTCGTTACAACCTATTCATCATGGTGGTGGTTTGCACGGGCATCATTGCTGTAGTCGTGCCGTTTGTGATGCGGTAGTTGCCCCTGAATCCCTTGCTTGCCCCTAAATCCCATAAAGGGGACTTATTCCCGCTGGGCGGGATTCCCTCCCCTTCAAGGCGAGCGCAGGGAGGTGTTATCTTGGGCGTAGTTGAAGTTGTGGGGCCAGCTTAAAATGGTTAGTTCTTGATCATCTTGTAGGAGGATCCGTCGATGGTGATGATGTATTGTCCCGGGGGCAGATCATTGATGTCGATTTTCTTCTCAGCGATCCTGCGACTAATACATTGTTTGCCGGTGATGTCGTATACTATGACTTGAACAGGCCCCTCTTTTTCAATGATGATGACGGCATCCGCGGGATTCGGGTACCAGGTGATCGCCGGTTCTTTGAACTCCGGGATGCCGGTCACGAGCTGGCTCCGGATGATCGTCCCGTATTGACCGGCAGCGAATATTTGCTGGTCGCCTGAAATATCGATTGATCGTAACATGCCTTTGGAAATCGGGACTTCAGGAGTCCATGTTTGTCCTCCATCCACTGTCTTGATGACGAAATAGGAGGTCGCGTATCCGAGTTGCGGGGTTACGAAACGGATAGCTTGCAGCTCTCCATCAATTCCCGTGTATATTCTGCTCCAATAATCCCCGCCGTTAGTAGTTTTATATATATAGCCATAACTTGCAGAGATATAGCCAGTATCGGGAGTGACAAACCAAATATCGGTCGGACTGGCTGTCGGGATTGTCTCGTTCCAGGTTTGCCCACCATCAGTTGTTCTGCCGATGTATGAAAAACCTACTACAAACCCCCTCACCTCATCCAGGAAGCATACTGATCGCAATATGGCTGGAGAGGTTTGATACTGCGTCCAGGAGGCTCCTGCATCAGTGGTTTTGAAGACCTTGCCACTATCACCAACGGCATAACCTGTGGTGGCTGTCGGGAAATCGATGTCCAGGAAATTTTTGTTCATGGAGTTGTTCAGGGTGGTCCAGGTAAGACCTCCATCTGTTGTTTTTATGAGGGCTCCCTGATTTCCCGCGGCATACCCGGTCGTTTCGTTCGTGAAACAGATTCCTTTCAGGTCCTGTTGGATCTCTGTGTTCAGTTCCTCCCAGGAATCTCCTCCATTTGTGGTCTTTAAAATGGTTCCCCTGTCTCCTGCCGCAAAACCAACCGTTGGGGTGACGAAAAAGATATCCTCCAAACTCCGGGGACTTCCTTGCGTGACGGAGGTCCAGCTATCTCCGCCGTCTTCAGTATGGATTATCGTGCCGGCCCATCCTGAAACAACCCCATGCATCTCATCGGTAAACCAAACGGAGAACAACCACTGATCGGTGAGGGGTGGAAGTTCGGTCCAGGTTTGTCCGGCATCCACAGTCCGGTATACCACTCCTGATTCGCCCGCGGCAAATCCGGTTTCAGACGTAGGAAAATGGATCGACCAGAAGGTTTGGCATCCTGTTCCGGTGTTTTGAGGCAACCAGGTGATCCCGCCATCGGTGGTTTTGAGGATCGTATGGTTTGTTCCGGCTGCAAACCCCGTGTTTTCATCCAGGAATTCTATGGCATAGAGGGAGGTGGATATGCTGCTGATGAGGGGCGTCCAGGTTACGCCTCCATCGGTGGTTTTATAAATACTACCTTCGGTGCCTGCCAGGTACCCTGTATCAACATTCACAAAGCTCATGGAATAGAACGATTCTGCCGCCACCTCTACCTGATCCCAGGAGGCTCCTCCATCCAGGGTTCTCAACATAATATTTCCGCTGATGGCGTATCCTTTCAACGGATTTGCAAACCATACATCATAGAAAGCGGTGAGATTGACTCCCGGAATCTCAGTGAAAGACCATGTGATGCCTCCGTCGACCGTTTTCAATACCGAAGCTCCGCCCCCGACCACCCAACCGGTCAATTCATTCAGAAAGAAGACAGATAACATGTCGGCTGTTACACCGGTGTTAAGGATACTCCAGGTGATTCCGCCATCGGTGGTCTTCATCACCGTACCACAATAGCCGGCTCCATAGCCAACCTGGGAAGAGGGAAAATAAACTGTACGAATACAGTTCCCTTGTGGCAACGGGTTTTGCCAGGTCCACTGCGCTTCCAGCAAAGGCATCAGGACGACCAGCAACGATAGAGTCAGGATAATTTTTTTCATTGGAAGTCATGAATTTGTTTTGTCCTGTAAAAATACGAGTTATTTACATACGAATAAATTTCTCAAAAATAATTATATCGCTGCATTATCTTTGCAGCCTTCTCAACACCAATCCATCTTCTCCATGCCTGAAACCGAAGCTCTCCGTCGTTCTAATGTTATGGTTACCGGCGGGTGTGGGTCCCTGGGGAAAGCGCAGCGATTTTACCTTCAATTCCGAAAAGGCTTCCAGGGAGTTCAGATACAAGCCTAAATACAACGAAAAAGAGGCGATGGAAAAACCATCGCCTCTTTTAAACGTCCCGGGAAAACCGGATAAATGCGCTATTACTTCAGGGTACGCATGTATGCTACGAGCGCCCAGCGGTCGGTTTCAGCGGGAACCTTCTTTTCGTATGCCGGCATCTCGCCATTGCCGAATGTGGTCTTGTAATAAAGTTCCCCATCCGTTTGTGCCTGGAATTTGGCATCTGTGAAGTTGCCGGGATCGGTTTTCAGCATAGCTCCTTTTGGTCCGTCGCCAAGACCTTTGGCTCCGTGGCAGGATTTACACTGTTTCGCCCATAAGTCCTTGCCGTCAGCAATCACGGAAGCATCCTTGAGGTTTACACTAGATTTCATCGTTTTGTACTTGGCCGGAACTTCCCAGCTCTTGCTTTGTGCCCCTGCTGTTCCTGCGATCAGAAGAACAACGGCCACCATCAAAATAATCTTTTTCATCTGCGGTTTAATTTTATGCCACAAAGATACTAAAAAATCTAGATATATCGATATTTTAACAAATTTTAGCAAACGGTTGATCTCAGGGATTTAGTTTCCCTACTGCCCAGACTCCTCAATTTCAGGCAGTTTCATTTCAGGATAGAGAATTTTATGGATCTCCGCCAGCTTTGTTTCAATCCTGGACCGTTCTTCCCGGCTTGCATCCTGTGAATCAGGGGACGTTAATAATGATTGAAAACGCTGGCTTAACACTGCCTCCTCTTCAAGGATCGGAGTGATGTAATCAATATACTGCGGATAAATGGAATCATAATATATTTTCCACCCCTCCTTCAGTTTGTCTGAAGGTGAAACGCATGCAAAGTACTGTGCCAGCATCCGTTTCTGAACTGGACTTGGATTCAGTACGATCAGTTCCGTCACATAATTGTCGTAAAACTTAAGCTCGGCCAGACCAGCCTGGCGGTCCTTAAAGCCATAGTCGATGATAATAGTGACCACCACCAGGGCAACACTAACGATGAACCATTTCAGAAAATCGATCCAGAATTTCAACCGTTGCATGGATTGTGCAGCCAGTTTAGCGGGATCAGGTTTTGGGGTTGATGTGGGTTTCTTTTCTTCCATATTTTTTGATTCGTTTTACATTATTCTTCAATCTTTTTAATTGTTTATCCTGAAACCGTGACATAAAAATAATCATGCAAACCGCCCCAATCATTGCGTATAACATATCCGACTGAGTGTCCCAGACATATCCCTGGGTTCCAAGAAATGCTTCTGCCGATTGTCCGGACAAAACAGTTACCCCCCATTCTAAAAACTCATAGAAAACACTGATACTTATGCACACGCAGACAGTTAAAAATGAGAGCCACAATCCTCGTTTTACGATCTCAAGCCTGATAAACAGTTCTCTGGCAATCATTGCCGGCACAAATCCCTGGGCAAAATGACCAACTTTATCATAATTGTTGCGGCTTTGATGAAACACCTCTCTAATCCAGTCAAAAAATGGAACCTCCGCATAGGTATAGTGACCACCGATAAACAAGATATAACAATGAATTAAAATAAAACAGTAGGTTAAATAAGTAAACCGAAACCTGTTGAATGTGGCCATCAATACAAGGCACCCTAAAATAGCCGGGAATACTTCAAGAAACCATGTAAAATAGTCATGTGGCTTAATCCCGGATAAAATCAATCCGATGAAAAACAGACTCAGTAAAATCCAATATTTTTTCATCCTCTCAAAGATAATGATTAGTTGATTCGGATGCGGGACCAAAAAAAATTAATATCTTGGACGCTCTTTTCACATCCATAGAAGGTTATCATGTTCAGGAAATACAGTATCATTCTCACACTCTGTTTTGTAGTATTAACAGGAATCCTTCATGCACAGGATACCATTCCATTGACAATTCGGGCTACCACAACCCCTCTTCCTTTGGAAATGAAGCAGTTGACGATCAGCCAACAGATCGACCGGGCCTTCTCTCCAATCGTGGCTGTCATGAATTCGATCCTTTTCTGGGATCCCTTTGCCTACACCGGACTGCATGATCCGATAGTCTATGATGAGAACGGAGTTCCGTTTCGCGACAGTGCCGGTAACCCTGTTCGTTCCAACGTTCCATTCATTGTCGTATGGTTGATTTTTGGAGCTGTCGTTTTCACCATCATGATGCGATTCATCAACATCCGGGGATTCAGGCATGCTATCCAGCTGATCCAGGGGAAGTATGACGACCCGAGCGATCCCGGTGAAGTCTCCCATTTCCAGGCGCTTACCACCGCTTTATCAGCGACAGTCGGTCTTGGAAACATTGCCGGAGTAGCCATCGCCATATCCATTGGTGGACCTGGGGCCACTTTATGGATGATTATAGCCGGCTTGCTGGGGATGACTTCCAAGTTCACCGAATGTACCCTGGGAGTAAAATACCGGAAGATCAATGAGCACGGTGTGGTTTCGGGCGGGCCGATGTATTACCTTAAAGAGGGATTGAAACGCAAGAAGCTGAAATGGCTGGGATGGTTCCTCGCAGGGATGTTTGCCATCCTGGTTATCGGCGGATCTTTCGGAGGAGGGAACATGTTTCAGGCCAACCAGGCCTTTTCACAGCTAGCCTACGTGGTACCCTCCATCCAGCATTATGGTGCCTGGTTCGGGATGGGCCTGGCCGTGTTGGTAGGTATTGTGGTGATTGGCGGAATCAAAAGTATCGCAAGGGTCACCGATAAGATTGTCCCTTTTATGGCTCTTTTTTATGTGGGAGTCGCTCTGATCATTATCGCCATGAATATTCACAACACCGGGGAGGCCTTCTCCATGATCTGGAACGGAGCCTTTGCTCCGGGAGCTTTGAAAGGTGGGATCATCGGGGTGCTGATCGTTGGATTCCAGCGGGCTGCCTTCTCCAACGAAGCCGGTGTTGGTTCGGCAGCCATTGCCCACTCGGCCGTGAAAACCGACAAGCCTATCACTGAAGGTCTGGTAGCATTAATGGAGCCATTCGTGGATACCGTTGTTATCTGTACCATGACTGCACTGGTTCTGATCTTCACCGGGACGTACGAAAATCCACTGGGCCTTGAAGGAGCTCAACTTACGAGCCAGGCCTTTGAGAAGGTCTTTTCCTGGTTCCCTTATATGCTGGTGGTGGCTATTTTCCTTTTTGCCTACTCTACTATGATCTCGTGGTCCTACTATGGCCTGAAAGGCTTCGATTACCTTTTCGGAGGATTCTCAATAAGACTCTTTGGAACCAGAGAAGTTGCCAAATATGTGTACTTCGTTATCTTCCTCGGATTCATCATCGTGGGAGCCTCTTCAAACCTGGGATCGGTGATCGACTTCTCCGATATGATGATCCTGGCCATGGGGGTCCCCAATATCCTCGGATTGCTTATCCTGGCTCCGGAGGTGAAGCGCGACCTTAATGAATACTGGAGAAAACTAAAATCCGGAGAAATGAAAAAATATACGAGAGCAGAGAGAAAAAAGATGAAAAATAATTAGTGATACAATCAGATTGTACCTATCTTCGCCATAGATATATCTTGTGAAAAAGTTTCTCTATACATTTGTCCTCTTCGGCGCTGTTATCTCCGGGATTCAAGCCCAGCAGGGAGTATTGACCGCTTCCGGGGATGCCATTGGCAGCAATGGCAATGTGAGTTATTCGATCGGACAAATTGCTTACCTCACCTTAACCGATACCAATGGATTAATTATCCAGGGGGTTCAGCAACCCTATGAGATTCAGTTTCTCCCTGGAATCAATGAACCTGCAGGATTGTTACAGGAATGTTCACTCTTTCCCAATCCCACCGACGGAGAGATCACCCTGAAGATAGAATCATGGACCCCGGGTTGCTATGTGTACCGTTTAACAGATGCCCGTGGAATAGTCCTTTCGGAGCAACCGGTGGGAAGTTGTTTATCTCCGGTTCACATGGAATCATTTCCTTCCGGAACCTATCTGATTACTATTATTTGTAAAGAGACCATACTTGGGACCTATAAAATAATCAAACGATGAACAGATCTCTTCTGCTGCTCGCGGGAGTCATGCTCTCGCTCGCCCTCCTGGCACAATCTCCGGAAAAGTTCAGCTACCAATCTGTCATCCGGGATGCCGATGGTAAATTGTTGCAAAACAAAACCGTAGGGATCCGGATCAGTGTGCTGGAGGATTCAGTTTCCGGTATGCCAATCTACACCGAAACCCACTCGGCAAATACCAATGCAAACGGCCTGGTCACCATTGAAATCGGAAACGGAACCACTTCGGGTAATTTTGATGAAATCAATTGGTCTTCCGCGGCATATTTCCTGAAAACGGAGACCGATCCAACGGGAGGCACCAACTATAACATCACAGGGGTCAGTCAGTTTTTAAGTGTCCCTTATGCACTCTATGCAAAGGAGGCGGGAAAAGGCTGGCCAGTTGCTTCAAAAACGGTGATCACATCTTCACAAACCTGGACAGTTCCTTCTGCCGTGACAAAGATCAAAGTTGAACTATGGGGAGCTTCAGGCGGTGGCGGTGGCGCCGGAGCCTACAGCTACTCTTATTCCTATAACCTGAACAATGGCGGATATGGCGGAAGTGGCGGTTTTACCACTCAGGAGATAGAAGTGGAACCCAACCAGGAGTTCAACATAACCATCGGAACCCATGGCCCGGCAGGGAACAACGCCACGCAAAGTGGTAATTACTGGTTTGGCGATACCAACGGGGAAGATGGGGGTGATTCGTGGTTTGGTGACATGAAAGCCGCCGGGGGCACAGGAGGTAAAAAAGGAAGTTTTGCCCCTTATACAATTCACGGAAATGCAGGAACCGATAACATCGGAGAGGTTACAGGCCATAGCAATGAACCCTGCAACAACATCCTCGATGTTTGGGAGGGGCTGGAGAGATCCTATATCGCTGAGCGCATTTTAACCTCCCGCCCCGGAAAAGGGGGCTCCATCGTAACGGCATACTCCATAAACAAACCTCCATCCGAAGGAGAGGGAGGGTGTGCCATCATTACCTTTTTTGAATAACAGCACGTCTCTCCATGCACGTCCTGCCCACATGGCGTCTGTATCTGTTTACTCTCTTTCTCCTCTTTGTTGCCTGTGGAATCAGGTCGGATATTCTGGTTGACAAATCTTTCCTTCCACGGGTTCTGGCTCTCTCTCTCCTGTTACTCATTACCTGGTTGATCATTTACCACAACAGGGTTCCTTTGATCAACGCATACTTTTCCTGGTGCCTTGTGTTGTTCTATCTCTGGAGTATTCTCAGCGCTTTCTGGGCAATTTCTCCTGCCGAAACCCTCATCCAAAGCCAGTTGCTCTTTCTCTCTCTGATCACATTCCTGGTTATCTCGGATCTGAATTCTCACCACAGGAAATTTGAAGACATCTTTATCAAAACCCAACTTTTGGTCCTGTTGGTTTCGTTCGGACTTGCCTTTGCCAGGATGACGATGCTGAAATTTTATGATCCATACAAGATCGTCTCCATCTCTGCCAACAACAACCTCTATTCCGGATACCTGGTGTTATCACTCGCGTTCGTGTTCACTGGTTATTCCCGCTTCCGGGGCTTCTGGAAATACCTCTCTGCTGCCACAGCAACAGGCTCTCTCTTTTTCATCATCATTGTCCAGAGCCGTGCCGGATACCTGGGAGTTATCGCTGCCATCCTGATCACTTTCCTGCTGTTGTTCTTCAGATACCGGTATCTCCTTACCCGCCTGAACCTCCGTGTTGCAGCTCTCTTCCTGGTCATCCTGATTGCATCCGTGACCGTTTTTTATCTCTCTCTGGATACCGTCCGCCGACACTATTTCCTCAGCAAACTCCCAGTTTGGAATTATTTTGTCTCCTACGATGATGCCAATCTGGAAGCGTCGCGCAAGAAACGATTAGAGATTGATGGCTTGACCGGAATGCCGGAATTTGATTTCGCCGAATCCTATTACGAAAATGCCAACCTGCGCCTCATCTTCTGGGGAAAGTCTTTCCCCCTTTTTCTCGCTCATCCCCTGGTTGGTGTGGGTGCAGGAAACTGGAAGCTGGCGGTGCCATCGATTGCCAAACCTTTGAATCCTGAACATACCATCCGGAATTATACCTACAGCCAACCTCATAATGAACTGATCAGTTGCCTCACAGAGTTGGGAATCATCGGTCTTCTGATTGCTTTTATCCTATTCGTGTTCCCTCTGATTATCATCTATCGCCGGATTATTTCTTCCTGTGAAAAACCACCTGTCACTCTCCTCTTATATGCCTCTTTCATCACCGGATTCTACCTTTTTGCCATGTTTGATTTTCCACTAAAAAGAGTGGAACACAATGTCTTGCTTTTCTCTGCATATGCCTTCATGCTCCACCAGGTTCCCCTGAAAGCACGGAAGATTCCAGCCACACCTCTCCCATTAAGAAAAACGGTCTGTTTCATCGTTCCGATCCTGCTGCTTTTCACCATTTTCCTGGCAGCTGTAAGGGCCAAAGGAGAGTTTTACACATTGAAGGTATTCCGGAATGAACGAAAAAATGACAAAGAGGTGATCCGCTATTGCAATGAGGCTGAAAACAGCTTTTACCGGATCACGCCCAATACCCTGCCCATCGCGTGGTTTGAAGGCGTTGCCCATTACAGGATGGGAGACTTTCAGCAGGCGAAATCCTGTTTTGAAAATGCCCTTTTCATCACACCCTTTGAGGTCAGGGCGCTAAACGATTATGGGATTACTCTTTATGGCCTGCAACACATCATGGAAGCCAAAACAACCCTCTGGCAAGCCATTTCCCTGGATCCCTGTTTTGATGATGCGAAATTCAACCTGGCAGCCATCTGTTATTTTTCCGGACAGACCGACAGCGCTATTTTTTATGTCAATCGTTGTAGAGACTCAGGAAAAAAGGAAGCGTTTCTGGAGGAGTTGAAGTAAGAAAACAATAAGGAAATTAATATTGCGTTAAACAACATATTAAGCGATTGTTTGTTACCTCTTCCTGTAATCCAAACTAATTGATCATCTATGAAAAAATTCATGTTCATAACTGTTCTTGCACTTGCAACAGTTTTCACTTCATGCAAAAAAGAGAATGAAACCCCTATTGAACCTTTACCGGATTTCATGCATTTGAAAGTAGGTAATTATTGGGTTTATGAATTCTACAAAACCGACACAAACGGTATTGAGACAAAGCTTCAGGAAACCGATAGTGCGTATATCCTGAAAGACTCTATCCTCAATGGGAAGACTTACTTTGTAAAGATCCAGAGCCCGTTGCATTTTAACAAGAACCTTTCCTTCGGTCCGAACGTTTATACCGAAACCATTCTTATCCGGGATTCGTCAGGATACCTGGTAAATGAGATCGGAACCATTTTATTTGCACAGGAAAATTTTAATGATATCCTGAAAACCGACACCATTCCAGGTTTATTATGGTCTGAAACCAAAATGATCGGGAAGGATTCCCTGGTGACCGTACCTGCCGGTTTATTTATATCCAGGACTATTTGCTATACATATTATCCACTTGATTCGAATTATCACTGGGGAATACGCAAAGCATATTCGGTTTACGGAAAAAATGCAGGAATTTTGAAGTATACGTATGGGTTCTATTCTTCTGGCGTGAATTATGAAGCACGTCTGCTGCGATATCAATAAAAACCAGCTTGTTACTTCAAAACATCACCCTGGATCATCCCCTTTACCAGGATACGACCGAACTTATCAACTCCCGTTTCGACATCGATGCGTGCTTCATTGGATTTCAACAGGGCAAGTATCCCAATATTCGAAAATTTCTTCGGTGAATCGTCTCCGGTTTTCCACGCAACCCTTAACTCAGTAGAAGGACTGCAGCCGGCCAGGATCATGCCGGTCAAAAATATCGAAATCAGTTTTAGAAAGCGCTTTTTCATACCTTTTAACGTTTGAAGCTCTAAATATCACATAAATTCTCAAAGAATCAAATTCTAATTCTAAAGGCAGAAGAAAAATGTTTTTGATTTCGAACATTGGGGTTTGTGATTTATTTGATTTTTGGTGTTTGTAATTCTTTGTATCTTTATATCGGGATGAAGCCTTCGAAAGTCATAAAAAAGGAAATTACGGTCAGGGTTTATCATGATGCATCTCAACTCACGGAGGATGAACAGAGACTTATCCGGGAGGCGCAAGCATCCATTAAGCGAGCCTATGCCCCCTATTCAAAATTTAGCGTGGGAAGTGCCGTATTGTTGGAAAACG